>OGJO01000862.1_pt1 | contig 14574 bp, 7 predicted proteins | sample 1572121 | NCBI WGS metagenome assembly OGJO01 (sample SAMEA2582081, study PRJEB24529) | metagenome | biome: Human gut stool | place: China | collected 2011
CCTGACTCTTGTGGATAGTTATTGCCCACGCCAGACGCAGAGGATATTTCGGGAAAGTAACATCATAGTTCAAAGAACAGAACTTGGCTATTTCCTCATTACTACCCGGTTCTTGTCCCATAAAGTTATTCGCCGGAAAACCGATAACAACAAAGTCTTTTTCTTTATATTTCTCATATAGTTTCTCCAGTTGAGCATACTGGGGCGTCAGCCCACACTTAGATGCCACGTTGACTACCAGCACTTTCTTACCTTTCAGTGAAGAAAGAGGAAAGTCCTTACCATCAATAGTTTTCACTGTAAAATCATAAAAAGACTTGTTTTGCGCTTCCGAAGAAATTGCAAACAACAGGCTTACCATCATCAAGACGAATGTTTTCATGCTGAATATACATTTAGTTTGTTTTTATATTAAACGAGTAAACTGAAAGAAATGTTTGTTCAGCAGTGAAACAAGAACTATGATTTTACATCTTTCAATTCCCCAATCCGTCACTTCACCCCACAATCTTTCCGCTTCATTTATTCTTAGTGATAACGGATGAAGATAGGCCGTAATTTTGTACTGTGAAATAATAATACAACGAAAATCATGTTTACAGCTATTGTACGTTTTTCAATCAAGAAGAAACTATTTGTAGGACTCACTACTCTCTTCCTGTTTATCGGAGGTATCTATGCGATGCTGACACTACCTATCGATGCCGTGCCCGACATTACCAATAATCAGGTACAAATAGTGACCGTATCCCCTACACTCGCACCACAAGAGGTGGAACAACTCATTACTATGCCTATCGAAATAGCGATGAGCAATATTATGAATGTCGAAGATATCCGTTCTGTCAGCCGCTTCGGGCTATCGGTCGTAACGGTCGTTTTTAAAGAAAGTGTCCCCACACTCGATGCACGGCAGCTGATAAATGAACAAATACAAAGCGTAACAAGCGAAATTCCCTCCGAGCTCGGAACACCGGAGATGATGCCCATCACTACCGGTCTGGGAGAGATTTACCAGTATATATTGAAGGTAGCTCCCGGATATGAGAAGAAATATGACGCAATGGAGCTCCGCACCATTCAAGATTGGATGGTGAAACGTCAGTTGTCCGGTATACCCGGTATAGTAGAAATCAATAGTTTCGGCGGTTACTTGAAACAATATGAAGTAGCCGTCGATCCGGACGCCCTGTTCTCTTTGAATATCACTATCGGCGAGGTGTTCGAAGCACTTAGCAGCAACAACCAAAATACCGGCGGAAGCTACATTGAGAAGATAAAGAACGCCTACTATATCCGGTCTGAAGGTATGATTACCCGCATCAAGGATATTGAACAGATTGTAGTGACCAACCGGAATGGGATTCCGGTACATATCAGTGATGTAGGAGTTGTCCGCTTCGGTTCTCCAAAGCGTTTCGGTGCCATGACAAAGGATGGTGAGGGCGAGTGTGTCGGCGGAATTGCCATGATGCTGAAAGGTGCCAACGCAAATGTAGTGACTCAAGAACTCGAAAAACGGGTAGAAAAAATACAGCAGCTATTACCCGAAGGAGTCAGTATAGAACCTTACTTGAACCGTTCGGAACTGGTAAACCGGAACATCTCTACGGTTGTCAACAACCTGATTGAAGGAGCGGTTATCGTCTTCCTTGTACTCATCCTCTTCCTCGGCAACCTCCGTGCCGGACTGATTGTCGCATCCGTCATCCCGCTGGCAATGCTTTTCGCTTTTATCATGATGCGTGTATTCAATGTCACCGCCAATCTAATGAGTCTCGGTGCCATTGACTTTGGTATTGTAGTAGATGGCTCTATCGTTATATTGGAAGGTATCCTCGCCCACATTTACGGAAAACAATTCCGAGGCCGCACACTGACCCGCAAAGAGATGGACAAAGAAGTGGAAAAAGGAGCTTCCGGCGTTGCACGTTCGGCCACTTTTGCAGTGTTGATTATCCTTATCGTCTTCTTCCCCATCCTTACATTGAACGGGATTGAAGGGAAATACTTCACCCCCATGGCCAAAACACTTGTGTTCTGCATTATCGGAGCCTTAATTCTTTCACTGACTTATGTTCCTATGATGGCCTCCCTCTTTCTGAAGCATACCATTGTTGTGAAACCCACCCTTGCCGACCGCTTCTTCGAGAAACTGAACAAGATCTACCAGCACACCCTGCGCGCCTGTCTTCGTTACAAATGGCGTACCGTCATCATAGCCTTCTCCGCGCTGATCGGTTCACTTTTTCTCTTTACCCGCCTGGGAGCAGAGTTCATTCCCACTTTGGACGAAGGTGATTTTGCCATGCAAATGACACTACCCGCAGGAAGTTCGCTGACCGAAAGTATCGAAGTATCCCGCTTAGCAGAGAAAGCATTAATGGATAAATTCCCTGAAATCAAACATGTTGTAGCCAAAATAGGAACGGCGGAAGTTCCCACTGACCCGATGGCGGTGGAAGACGCCGATGTGATGATTATCATGAAACCATTCAAAGAATGGACAAGTGCCGGAAGCCGTGCAGAAATGGTGGATAAAATGAAAGATGCACTTGCTCCGCTCTCCGAACGTGCCGAATTCAACTTCTCGCAACCGATACAGCTTCGCTTCAACGAGCTGATGACGGGAGCGAAAGCAGATATTGCCATCAAATTATATGGAGAAGACACGCACGAATTATATGAAAGAGCCAAAGAAGCAGCTACTTTTGTAGAAAAAGTGCCGGGAGCAGCAGATGTCATCGTTGAGCAGACGATGGGATTACCTCAATTGGTAGTGAAATACAACCGTGGCAAAATAGCCCGTTACGGCATCAACATACAAGAGCTTAACACCATTATCCGAACTGCCTATGCCGGAGAGTCAACAGGTGTAATCTTTGAAAACGAACGGAGATTCGATCTCGTGGTCCGGCTTGACCAAGAGAAAGTGGCCGACTTGAATCTTGATAAGTTGTTTGTACGCACTTCGGAAGGAATTCAAATCCCTGTTGGAGAGGTAGCAAGCATCGACCTTGTCAGTGGGCCACTGCAAATCAACCGGGATGCAACCAAACGGCGCATCGTCATCGGTGTCAATGTGCGTGACGCAGATATCCAGCAAGTTGTCGCCAATATTCAAGAGACACTGAACAAGAACATCAAACTGAAGCCGGGATATTACTTCGAATACGGCGGCCAGTTCGAGAACTTGCAAAATGCCATCAATACCTTACTGGTAGTCATCCCCGTGGCATTAATGCTCATTCTATTGATTCTGTTCTTCGCATTCAAGAACATCACCTATACCCTGATGGTATTCTCAACCGTCCCCCTATCGCTCATCGGTGGTATCGCCGCACTTTGGCTACGCGGACTTCCGTTTAGCATATCGGCCGGAGTAGGATTCATCGCTTTGTTCGGGGTAGCAGTATTGAATGGTATCCTGATGGTAAATCACTTCAACGAACTTCGTAAACAAAATACCTATTCCATGACTACAAACCAGATTATCAAAAGAGGGACTCCACACTTGCTCCGTCCTGTATTCCTGACAGGACTGGTTGCATCTTTGGGATTCGTCCCGATGGCAATAGCCACTTCAGCCGGCGCAGAAGTACAACGTCCGTTGGCAACAGTGGTCATCGGTGGCTTGATTATTTCTACCGTACTGACTTTACTCATCATTCCGGTGTTTTACAAAATTGTAAATTCATTTGCTACTTGGAGACGTCCGGGAATCAAACTACGCTGGCCTTTCGGGGGATTGTGTCTCCTGTTCTTGTTTCTTCCCGCGTTCGTTTCCGCTCAACAGACACAAACAGTCAGTCTCGAACAGGCGATAGAAATAGCCAAACAAAATCATCCTCGCCTGAAAATAGCCAATAATGCTATTCAACAAGCCAAAGCCACTCGCGGAGAAGTGATAGAAGCAACGCCTACCTCGTTCAGCTATTCCTGGGGTCAACTTAACGGAGAAAACAAAAAAGACAAGGAACTGGCTTTCGAGCAAAGCCTGGGCTCTCTTCTAACGCCATTCTACAAGAATGCGTTAGTCAACCGTCAGGTAAAAACGAACACCTATTATCGGCAGATGGTAGAGAAAGAAATCACAGCAGAAGTGAAAAGGGCGTGGGCCTACTACCAATATGCCACTAATCTCTGTTCAATGTATCGGGATCAGGATAAAATGGCAGAAGAACTGCAGCGCATCGGAGAATTACGATACCAACAAGGAGAGATTACCTTGCTAGAGAAAAATATGATGACCACCATAGCTGCCGATCTGCATAACCGCTGGTTCCAAGCAAAAGAAGAAGAGAAAATGGCATTGGCAGGTTTCCAATGGAGTTGCTACTCCAACGATCCCATTGTTCCGGCGGATTCCACTTTATCCTTATTCTATACCGGCATTTTGGATGGAAACCTGTCGGGAGCACATACTGCCTACTTTCAAAGCCAGGCAGATGAAGCGAAAGCAATGCTCCGTGTAGAGCAGAGCCATTTCTTTCCTGAAATCAGTGTGGGGTATACACGTCAGGACATTCTCCCACTTAAGAATCTGAATGCCTGGATGATCGGGGTTTCTTTCCCCATCTACTTCCTGCCACAAAAGAGCAAAGTGAAGCAGGCACGGCTAACTGCCACTTCAGCGCAAATACAGGCAGATGCCAACATCCGGGAGTTAAGAAATAAAACACTCGAACTGGAAGCATCCCTCCGCAGAAATAATGAGAGTTTACGATATTATACCTCTTCTGCCCTGAAAGAAGCGGACGAACTGACAAAGGCAGCCAACCTGCAATTGCAGCAGAGCGAAACAGGCATTGCCGAATATATACAGTCGATTACCACCGCCAGAGAGATCCGCAGAGGCTATATTGAAACAGTCTACCAATACAATATTGCTGCACTGGAATATGAACTTTTCAAGTAGGTGGAAAATCGAGACATTGAATGACATACATCACCCAGAATAATTATTATAAAACATAAGATATGAAAAAGATAGTTTATCCCATCCTTTTACTAGTTCTAACGGCTTGCAAAGGAAACCAGCAAACTACAAATAACGAATTCGCCGCAATTCCCGTTGCCGAAACGATAGCAGATACCATCGCACAACCCGAAGTGGATGCCATCACTTCAGCTACCTCAAAGCCTAATCAGGTTTCGTTCAACGGACGAATCGTTCTTCCTCCTCAACGTCAGGCAACCATTGCTTTGACCATGGGAGGCATTGTAAAAAAGGCTTCTCTGCTCCCAGGGCAATGGGTGGCTGCAAACAGTGTAATCGCCACGTTAGAGAATCCGGAGTTCATCACCCTGCAACAAACTTATCTGGACAGTCACGCACAGACCGAATATCTCTTAGCTGAATACGAACGGCAAAAAAATCTGTCTGCCGAACAAGCAGCTTCTCAAAAGAAATTCCAGCAAAGTAAAGCGGACTTTCTCTCCATGAAGAGTCGCCAGGACGCCGCTGCTGCACAACTTTCTCTTTTAGGCGTTCAAACGGAGGCATTACTTAAGAACGGAATACAACCGCTACTGGAAGTCAAAGCCCCCATTAGTGGTTATGCCGCTAATGTAGCGATAAATATCGGCAAATATATCAATCCGGGAGAAGCACTTTGCGAACTTATCGATAAAAGCAGCCCGATGCTTTGCCTGACTACTTACGAGAAAGATCTTGCAGACATACAAGTCGGCAGCCCGGTACAGTTTCGTGTAAACGGAATGGGGACACAAACCTTTCACGGTATCGTGATTTCCATCGGACAAAAAGTAGACGAAACCAATCGTTCGCTCGAGGTATATGCTTCCATCAAGGAGGAAAATGTACAATTCCGCCCCGGTATGTATGTCACGGCACACATTCAGAAATAATAATTGACCAACTGTGACAACAGCATTGACATTTTATAACCGGTAACTCATAATTTACCACTATCTTTGTTGTATGATAGCCAAAGCAATAAAAAAAGATAAATATATACTTTCCACAGTCATCATCTCCTTTGCGGTTGCTGTACTGATTCATTTTCCTGAATCAGTATCTCTTTTCGACCGTTTCGAAAGTCATTCCTTATTCCCAGGGATGAAGTTTATAGATGTGGCAAACGAAATACTGTTTACCTTTCTGTCGCTATTGTTACTTTTTGCCATCAATACCCGTTTGTTTCATTTCAACCAGGCTTCCATTAAAATTACAGGGACAAAGATTTTGCTTTCCTTTATCGTGACATGGATATTGAGTAACTTGTCAGGACAGTTTTTTGTTTTCCTTCACAGAACGTTTGATATTCCGGCCATCGATGCCATGGTACATCATTATTTGCATCCATTGCGGGATTTTATTGTGGCATGTCTCGTCACCAGTAGTTGCTGTATCATTCATCTTATATTCAAGCAGCAACTGGTACTTATTGAAAACGAACAGCTTCAGGCAGAGAATCTCCGCAATCAGTATGAAGTACTGAAGAATCAGCTGAACCCACACATGCTGTTCAACTCGCTGAATACCCTGCGTTCGCTGGTACGCGAAAATCAGGATAAAGCGCAGGATTACATTCAGGAACTCTCCCGGGTACTAAGGTATACTTTGCAAAGTAATGAGTCACAATGTGTCAGTCTCCGGGAAGAAATGGAATTTGTTTCCGCTTATATATTTCTATTAAAGATGCGTTTTGAGAACAATCTACAATTCGACATACAGATAAGCAATGCCTACGAAGAATATCTCCTCCCTCCAATGGCGGTGCAAGTGTTGATTGAGAATGCAGTAAAGCACAACGAAATCAGCAACCGGAAGCCATTGACCATTCATATCACGACGGACGATAACGGCAATTTGTCTATCAGCAACGACATTCAGCCCAAATGGACTGCAACTTCCGGAACCGGTATCGGACTTGCCAACCTTGCCAAGCGATACAGGCTCTTGTTTAAACGGGATATACAAATAACGGAGGACAGAGAGTTTACAGTTTGTATTCCTTTGATTGAAAAACCACAACTAGAACAATAATCACCATGAAGATTGTCATTATAGAAGACGAAAAAGCAGCAGTACGAAACCTGACTTCACTGCTTAATGAGATAAAACCGAATGGAGAAATCGTGACCATACTGGATAGTATCAGTTCCACTATCGAATGGTTCAGTTCTCATCCGATGCCGGAACTGGTATTCATGGATATTCACCTGGCAGATGGTTCCGCCTTCGAGATATTCAATCATATCAATATTACTTGTCCGATTATCTTTACAACTGCCTATGATGAATATGCATTACGCGCATTTAAAGTAAACAGCATCGACTACTTATTAAAACCCATCGGTAAGGAAGACATAGAACACGCTTTCGATAAGCTGCAAAGTTTACAGGATGCTGCTGACAAACACCAGTTTCCTTTTCCACAACAGGAGAATGAGCTACTGAAACTGATACATTCACTCCAAAAGCAGGAAAACTATAAAAGTCATTTCCTTATTCCTAGCAAAGGAGACAAACTATTGCCCGTTTCTGTAGATATGATACAATTGTTTTATATTAAGGACTGTCAGGTCAAAGTAGTCTTAACCGATGAAACCGAATACTGTTTTTCTCAAACATTAGATGAACTTACGGAGTGTCTCAATCCTTCTCTTTTCTTTCGGGCTAACCGCCAATATCTTATTTCGCGAGAAGCTATTAAAGATATTGATTTATGGTTCAACAGCCGCCTGTCCATTAACTTGTATTATTCAGGAATCAAAGAAAAAATACTTGTCAGTAAAGCCCGAGTAGCAGAGTTTAAAGAGTGGTTCTCTAAGAGAAAGCGTTGATTCCGAGGCATTGCCTTCTTAGAACAAATAGCAAAACAAAGTGTTTCGTGCCGTGAAACGATTGGTTTCAACGCTTGAAACAAACAGTTTCAAGCGGTAAAACACTTTGTTTCAAGCCGTGAAACCAAAAGTATCCCCTGTTGAAACTTCTATTTACATACCAGCTTATGTTTATATGCAGGCATGTTCATTTCAAACGGTGATAGATGAATGATTAGGTGATAGGTGGAGAACAATCTATCACCGCCCTGAAAGCTCGATGAACAAGGTGTTTCAGAAGGATGGTGATAGATTGAAAGATGATTTCCATTTTTATGTATGGAAAGTTAGAATATGTGCCATCATTCAATGACAGCTGCAAAGCCACCGTTTCTAACCATCTTTATAGTTAGCTGCTCCCCGGCTTTCACCTGGGATGACTTGCAACGATAATCCATCGCCTGACGTCCTGCGTTGATACCATCCTCAAAAGATGTCATTTGATAAGAACGATCTTTATTCAAGAAATCTAACTTTATGGTAAACTCACGTTCCTTTTTACCATTATTAGTCATTCCTCCTATAAACCACTTATCGCCTTTCCGTTTTGCTACAATGACGTATTCACCCGCTTTAGCTTCCAATGCCACAGTCTCGTCCCATGTTACGGGAACTTGTGTGATGAAACGGGTACAATCTTCATTACGATAATAAAGAGTAGGATTATCCGCCAACATCTGCAGACCACTCTCAAAAACCACAAAGAGTGCCAACTGATAAGCACGTGTTCCGATACTTGCAGCATTAGGACGTTCCGACCGATACACATTAGGCTGCATACTAATCATCGCTCCGGGAGTATAATCCATCGGACCGACAGCATTACGCATAAATGGTAAATACAAACTATTATCCGGATAACAACCGCCCATTTGTTCCATGCCACGCACTCCTTCGTAAGACAGTACATTCGGATATTTATATTCCAGTCCGGCAGGTTTGAAAGAGCCATGAAAATCGACAAACAAATGATGTTTGGCTGCTTCCCGGGCTACCCGTTCGTAATAGTTGACCATCCACTGATCGCTTCTGTCCATAAAATCAATCTTAAGTCCTTTTACTCCCCATTCATTGAAAGTCTTAAAGAGATCAAAATTGTTTTCTACAGTCAACCATGTCAACCAAAGCACAATCCCTACATTTTTTTCTTTGCCATAACGAATCAACTCGTGCAAGTCTACTTTGGGATTAGGCGTATAAGGATCACGCGTACTTTTAGCCCAGCCTTCATCCATAATGATATATGGAATACCAAATTTAGAAGCAAAATCAATGTAATACTTATAAGTATCCAAGTTATAACCGGAAACAAAATCCACATCCGGTCCGTAAGGAGAAGCGTCATTCCACCATTCCCAGCTTACCTGTCCCGGCTTAATCCATGAAACATCCTGAAGTTGATTCTTTTCAGCCAGTTTATAAGTCATTGTGTTCTCAATCAACTGCTTATCATTTTTACTTATCACAAAGTAACGCCAAGGATAATTTCTCGTACCTTTTGTTTTAGCAATGTAATCAGCTTCTTGAGTAATCTTCACACTACGATCACTGTTTTCGGCAAACGCAAGCGGAGCTTTAGGAAAAACAGAAATTGCTCCGTTCGTGCCCGTTCCTTTGAGAAACATACATGGATAATCAGCCAAATCCGACTCGCTGATTAATATTTTATAGTCTTTTTGTGTGTCAATCAATACCGGCAAAACAGCTATCCGTTCTTCAGGCTTCCACGCATTACTTTGAACATGTGTGTAAGGTTCCTCATAAGCTGTATGGAAACTTCCCGGTTGTTGCAAGTGAAGAAGATAATCCGACGGGAAGTTGATAGCAAACTCTTCGTTCATTACTTCAACATCACCTTTTTGTGAGGTAATAAACCGGTAAGCAACTCCATCGTCAAAAGCACGGAATTCTACTGAATAATCTTTAAAGGTCAGTAGCAATTGATTATAACGATTATTGACTTTCGAATATTTCAAAGGAACAATAGGAGTTAATTGCTCGTCGACACTCCATTGCTTCTGACGACGCAACTTAGGGTTCTGTCCCAACACTTGATTTTTCAGAACCAACAAAAGAGAATTGTCTTTCAACAATACATCTCCGTTATAATCTATACTATAATAGATTTTATCCGAGAGATTCAAGGACACTTTCAGCTCTCCATTGGGAGAAACCAACTCTAACCGGTTCTGCGCATGAAGTAGTGAAACTAAGCACAAACACACAACTAACAGAATATATCTTCTCATGATTTAGATATTTAATTAATAATCGTTTTACATTGGCAAATGTAATAAAAACATCACTTCGTACTATCAAGCGGACTGGGTAATACTCCTTCAAAAGTCATTTTCACTGGTTTAATATACCCGTTTTCATCAAAATACATTCGATCAATACAAGTTGCACGACTATTTGCTGCTGTTTCACCTAACGGACGACGATGATAAACAATATACCATTCATCTTCTCCGGCTCCTTTTATCACCGAATGATGTCCTGCTCCGGTAGCTACCGAAAGATCCTGTTCCAGGATTTTACCAACCCTTTTGAACGGACCAAAGGGAGAATCTGAAATGGAATATGCTACACTATAGTTCGGGAGTCCCCAGCCACCTTCCGACCACATGAAATAATATTTTCCATTACGTTTCAACATAAATGGTCCTTCTACATAGTTTTCCGGAGTGACTTCCTTATACATCGTTCCGTCCTCAAAAGGAACAATACTCAATAAGTCAGGAGCCATTTTCACCATATTACAATGTCCCCAGCCACCATAATACATGTAATATTGCCCGTCATCATCCTTGAATACAAACTGATCGATAGGTTGAGCCCCATGAACGATCTTATCAATCAGCGGCTTACCCAAAGCATCCTTAAAAGGTCCGGCAGGACTATCTGACGTAGCAACACCAATCCCTCCTACTTCATTATTATTCTGAATATCATTAGCTCCGAAAAACAAATAATACTTATCATTCGCTGAAAGCACCGCTGGCGCCCAAAGAGCACGACGAAGCCAACTGATATTCTCTTTTGATATGACTTTCGGATGCTTTGTCCAGTTCACCAAGTCTTTAGACGAAAAGGCATCCATAAAGGTTTGTTCATCATAAGGTGCCGAATACGTAGGATAGATCCAATATTCATCTCCAAACACGACTCCTTCGGGATCGGCATACCAACCTTTAAAAACAGGATTACCACTCTTTTTCTTTTCTGAAAAATTTGCCTGATATTTCATTGTCTTTCCAGGCAACGACAAAGAAGGAGCTACCGCTTCATCCGATACCGCACGCTTATAGTTCGGTTTACTGCTCATGACAAAACGTAGTTTCACGCCATCACGTATATCCTCATATTTCAAATAAGACTTGTCATACTTCTTGCCGTTCACATACAATTCCTTTACATACACATTCTTCGGCGACCAATTATCTGCTACCATTTCAATCACCTTTCCGTTACTCATCCGAACAGTTATTGCCTCAACGCAAGGAGAACCGATGTTATACATATTGCTTGAAGGAGCCACCGGGTAAAAGCCTATGCAATTGAACATATACCAAGCCGACATCTGTCCGCAATCGTCATTGCCACTTAATGCATCCGGAGTATCGCCATAGAAACGGTCAGCAATCGTCCGTACCCACTTCTGACATTTCCAAGGTTCTTTCAAGTAATTATAAAGATACGCTACATGATGGCAAGGTTCATTTCCATGCCAATAGGCTCCGATACGGCCTTGAATATCATGTGCTCCCGGAATGTCATCCGGCAACTCTACTGTGAACAGTTCGTCCAACCGGTTGCGGAACCAGTTTTCGCCAGCTTCGTTGATATATCCTTGTACATCTTGTGGTACGTACCAGGTATATTGTACAGTAAAGCCTTCCGTAATATCCCCCCATCCATTTACAGATCCGGGGCCCTGATAAGCTACCGGAGTAAACGGTGTACGCCAGTTTCCCTGACTGTCCTTGCCACGCATATACTTCGTTTCCGGATCAATCAAAGTCTGATAAGAGAGTGCACGATTCAAGAAATAACGATAATCATCCTCTTTACCCAAAGCCTTGGCAGCCTGTGCCATACAATAATCATCATACGCATATTCCAATGTTTTAGATACTGATTCCGCCTCTTTATCGAAAGGCACATATCCCATCATACGATACTCCGGCAAACAGTCATAATTCGGATTCATCGCCGTGGTCTTCATAGCCTCATACGCACGTTCGTAATCGAACCCTTTTACTCCCTTCACAATCATGTCAGCCAATACGGAAACTGCATGATAACCAATCATACACCAAGTCTCATTTCCATAAAACGACCAGACAGGCAGCATTTTCTCCACACTTTTATCATAATGAGCCAACATGGAATTGGCAATATCGACATTCACTTCCTGCTGCACCAGATTGAACCAGGGATGCAAAGCCCGGTAGGTATCCCAAAGAGAGAATACCGTATAGTTGGTAAATCCTTCGGCTTTCTCTATATTTTTATCTAATCCTCGAAACTGCCCGTCTACATCCTGAAAGATGAACGGATGCAAAGCCGCATGATAAGCCGACGTATAGAATGTTCTTTTCGTTTTACGGTCGGCAGTAAGGGTATATTTTCCAAGTTCTTTTTCCCACAGTGCTTCTCCTTTAGCTTTCAGTTCATCGAAAGCGAGTCCGGCAAGTTCCGCCATATTGTTCTTTGCCCCGTTTGTGCTGACCGATGAAATAGCAGTTTTTACAATCACTTCCTCTCCGGCTTTCGTATCAAAAGAGATGCAAGCCATCAAATTCTTTCCCCAGGCTTCATAGCTGCTACGAAACCGGGAGGTATTGTAAATCACCGGTTTCTTATTCTGCATAAAGCGCAAACCAGTCAACTTTTTAGAGAAAGTAGCCGTGAAATAAATATGCCGTTCCGGTCCCCAGCCTTTTACCAGTTTATATCCGGTGATGGTGGAATCATTTTCCATGCGCAGATTCGCCCATTCACAAGATTGCCATAAAGTATGGTTCATATCGATCATAATAAAAGCTTTATCCGATTGAGGATAGGTGAAGCGAAACATACCACTACGTACTCCTGACGTCATTTCAGCCTTTACTCCATAATCTGACAGCTCCACCGCATAATAATTAGGTGATGCCCATTCCTTCTCATGAGAATAACGTGAACGGTATCCCTTTTCCGGCTCCTCACGTGTCCCTGGATCCAGTTTCATCTCTCCTGTTCCGGGAATAAACAGAAAGTCTCCCAAATCAGGTATACCAGTCCCGCTTAAATGAGTCAGGCTGAATCCCAACAAGGTGGAATGATTATATTTATAACCAGAAGCCGCATCATAGTATTTACTATCTGTGTCCGGACTCATCTGAATTCCTCCGAAAGGAATCTGCGCACCCGGATACACATTACCATAACCATCTGTTCCCACAAATGGATTCACATAATCAATCAGTTTCTCGGTTTGAGCCATGCCCGGCAAAATACTCACCAGACACGACCAAACCAAAAACAATCTCTTTTTACCCAATCTACTAGCCATATTTATTCTTATTGTGCTTGTACATCTCCTACCGCAACTTGATATTCGTGCCACAGTTCATCAATATTATATTCATTCCCTAAAATATGTTTGATAGCACCATCAAACGACCAAGGCACCACCTCCAACGTACTGCGATTGAACTTACGCAAGAATTCAGGGTCTTTGTTATCACGCAGCCAGACAAAGAAATAACCGGCCGTACGATAACCGTCCATATAGTTCCCACCTTTTGGACGGGCATTAGGACCATCGAAACCACCGTTTGCCACACGTACAGCATCGGCCATACCTTCAATAAATGCCCAGAAAACACGGTTAGTCCCATAAGAACCAATTCCTTGCGGTTCCAGCTGATAGGCATGTGTCAGTTCGTGCAGCAATACTCCGCGCGTTTCGAAAAACAGCTTTGCCGTATCATTCTTCGCAAATGATTTCTCAATATGCCGCGTGCTATAGAAGATTGTGACATCACCATTACCGCCACCTTTAGCTGAAACTCCTTCAATATCTTCCAACGTATAATGTATCTTGTTCACTGTCGGAATACTATCATCCGGAGAATTATAAAGGGTGGCCAATACCTCACGTGCCTGGGCCTTGATATACGATTCCGCATCGGGAATAATCCGGTGATAGACATCAGAACCTTTCGTTTCCGGTGCTTTATCTTCAAACAGGATAGTGCCCACATTATATTTTCCCCATGTGTCAGTCACAACTTCAGCCTGATTCTTTGAAGTTGCAGAACAAGCTCCCATAGCGATTAGCATACAGGTAACATAGATCAAGTTTCTCTTTTTCATATCTTTATTTTATTATTTATTGATTCCGTCGGTTAACGAGTAAGGTTTGTCTTCTTTCGTCAGGCCACGACGCTTGTTGGGCGATGCTGACATCTTAAACTCCAATACTCCACCTTTCAATATATCCTCATGCGTAATATACATCTTATCATATACTTTCCCGTTCAGTTTCAGAGACTGAACATAACGCTTCTTGTCACTGACGCCCGGTGCTTTGATTTCCAATGTATTGCCATTGGGAAGTTTCAGCTTCAGATAAGGCAAATACGGGGCTCCCAGTACATACTCGTCTGTTCCGGGACAAACCGGATAGAAACCCATTACGGAGAAAAGATACCAAGCAGACACCTGTCCGCA
>OGJO01000870.1_pt1 | contig 14462 bp, 12 predicted proteins | sample 1572121 | NCBI WGS metagenome assembly OGJO01 (sample SAMEA2582081, study PRJEB24529) | metagenome | biome: Human gut stool | place: China | collected 2011
TTACATCTTCTTAACATTGTCCCGAAATTCTTGCATTCTCTATTGTTAAAGCGTAAGATAGACACTGTTTTAATTTTAGTGCATTAAAACATGTCTTGTAATATTTCTAGATGTACAAGGCAGAAAGAATCTTATGAAAGAGGAGTCTCGAATGTCAGATAAACAAATGAAAACCCTTGGTTGGGTGGCAACCTTCATGTCAGTTATGATGTATGTATCATACGTGCCACAAATCATGGACAATTTGTCTGGTCATAAAGGAAACTTTATCCAACCATTGGTAGCTGCAGTCAACTGTAGCCTTTGGGTTTACTATGGTCTCTTTAAAAAAGAACGTGACCTTCCCCTTGCTGCGGCCAATGCACCAGGTATTATCTTTGGTTTAATTACAGCATTGACAGCTTTGTTCTAAAATAAAGCAAAATTTCTTTCTATACTATTTTTCTTAACGCAGAAAACGAGAGCAGAACTAGCGACAGTCAAAGATTGTCGTTCTAGTTTCACTCTCGTTTTTTGTTTTTAGTTATTAAGAAGAGCCTTGATAGCATCTTCCATTTTTAGTGGGTACGTTTTGGAAGAAAAGCGTTCGACCACTTGACCTTCACGGTTAATCAAAAACTTAGCAAAATTCCATTCGATTCTAGCCCCAAGCGGTCCAGATTTTTCTTGTTTTAGCCAATCAAAAAGTGGTTCTGCTTCCTTACCATTGACCTTGATTTTGGCAAATCGAGGGAAGGTTGTATGGTAATTGAGGGTGCAGAAGGTATTGATTTCTTCAGCACTACCAGGTGCCTGCCCCATAAATTGATTACAAGGAAAATCAAGAATCTCGAATCCTTGGTCTTTGTATTTGTCATAGAGTTCCTGTAAGCCCTGATACTGTGGCGTTAAACCACAACCTGTTGCTGTATTAACAATTAGAACTACCTTTCCCTTATAGTCCTGGAGAGACACAGGTTGGTCAGCTTGATCTGAAACTGTAAAATCGTATAAGGATGTCATAGAAAATCTCCTTTTATTTGTTTGAGACTATTATAGCAAAGTTAGTCAGAGAAGTGATTTTTCAGGAAGACTAGAGATTAAATGGTGTTTGTGATAGTAATTCTTTATCTTGGTGTTAAGAATTACTTATAGCTGACGGTAATAATACTATGTAAGGTCATGTGCTTAAAAGAAGGTAACAATAGGTTTTAACGTTATTTGGGTTACTATATCATAAATTTTATTTATGGCTAGGGATAAAATTTCTTTATTTTTCGGATGTGATAATCTCTGATAAGATAATGTCATTCAGTTTTGAAGCAGCTAGTGATAATAGGAGTTGAAAGTATTTTAGGTATGTTCATTAGCTGTTGATATTAGGATAAGAGAAAAGGAGATTCTTATGTCAGAAAAAAGAGAGTTAGTTTTGAAAGCATTTCGTGGAGAAAGTGTTGATCGTGTCCCGGTGGGATTTTGGCATCATTTTACTACTGAAGACGAGTGGTTACATGGTTTTGAAAATCCAGAAATTATTGATAAGAATAAAGCTGGTCATAAAAAATTTATTGAAGAAGTCAAACCCGATTTTGTTAAATTGATGAGTGATGGTTTCTTTGCATACCCACAGCCTGCTTTTAAAGACTTTAAGTCAATCAGTGATTTGCAAACAATTGAACCTTTAGGTGCAAATCATCCTTGGATTTCTGCACAAGTCGAACTTGTAAAAAGTCTGATTGCTGATTTTCCTGAAGATATTGTTGCAATTTACAATATCTTCGCTCCGGTTACTTATTTAAAATGGTTAGTTGGAAAAGTTTCAGGTGGCGATGATCTTATCGCAGATTACATTGTGGAAAACCGAAAAGCTTTGAAGCATGTTTTAGATGTTATTGGCGAAGACATTGCGAGTCTTAGTCAGAGGGTGATTGAAGAAGCAGGTGCTGATGGTATTTACCTAAGTGTTCAAAGTATTCAAGATGAGCGAGTTAGCGCTGAAATTTATAAAGAAATCATTGCTCCAAGTGAATTAAAGGTTTTAGAAGCAGCTAATGGAGCCAAAGGACATAATATTCTACATATTTGCGGTTACGAAGGAGCCCGTAATAACATCGAACTCTTTAAAGATTATCCTGCTCAGGTAGTTAATTGGGCGGTTGGTCCTGAGGGAATTAGTTTGGCAAAAGGCCGTAACATTTTTGGAGGTCGTACAGTTCTTGGTGGGTTTGAAAATGGAAAAGACGGTCTTCTATATACTGGAACTAAAAAAGCTATTCAAGAAAAGGTTAGGGAGATTATTGCTGATACTGGAACCCAAGGGTTAATCATTGGTGCTGATTGCACGATTCCAAGTGATATTAACAATGAGCGTATTGAATGGGTACGTGAAGCAGCAATTTTGTAAGAAAAAGGAGAGATTAGTATGAGTAAAAAGACATGGATTATTGGTGGGGTAGTTGTTGTAGCACTTATTGGGGCTACAGTTATTGGACGTAGCTTAACAGGAGATAAAAAAGCAAAATCAGACTCTGGAAAGGTAACAACATTAAAAGTTGCCCATACTCAAAACTATGTTCCTTATGATTTTGTTGATAAGGATGGTAATTCTGATGGCTATGAGGTAGCTGTATTAAAGGAAATTGATAAAAAGCTTCCACAGTACAAATTTGAATATACTGGAACCAGTGATGATGACCTTTTGATTGGTTTAGAGTCAGGTAAATATGACATTGGTACTAAGGGCGCGTGGTATACAGATGAACGTGCTAAAAAATTTATTATTCCTAAAGATCCAATTGGAGCAAGTATTATTGGATTTACCATTCGTAAGGATGATAAAGATAAATATAAAAATATCTCTGACTTTGCAAAACAAAATGGTCGATTGGTGCCAATCTCACCACAAAATGCTCAGTGGAATGTTATTAAAGACTACAACGATGAACATAAAGATCAACCAATCGAGTTGACATCTGCGGAATCTTTCCAAGTTTCAGATGCCTATGCATGGGTTTTGGAAAATCGTTATGATGCTTACTTTGATATTAAATTATCTTTTGAAAAGGCTGTAACTGATAAAGATGGTGCGTATCATCAATATGCAGATAAATTGACTTGGTTCCCTTATAAAGGAATTCCAACCTATCCACTCTTGCATCGTGATAGCAAGAATGAAGAGTTTTCAAAAGAATATACTAAGGCAATTAAGGAACTAAAAGAAGACGGTACACTTGAAAAGTTATCTAAAAAATACTTTGGTGAGGATGTCTTCTCATACGTAGACAAATAAGTAATTGTAACGTCGTAAAAGTAGGATGTTTTGATAAGCTTCTGAAGTGAGTTTAGTTAGGAGAAATTATGGTCAATTATGACATTTCAAAAGTTTTTGGAGCATTACCTGAAATCATAAAGGGCTTACCGATGACATTATTGGTTATCTTATTAACGACTTTACTTGGGTCGTTATTAGGAGGATTAGTTGCTTGGGCAAGCCTTTCTAAGGATAAAGCTTTAGAGAATTTGGCTAAGGGATATGTTTTTATCTTACGCTGTACCCCACCGATTGTGTTGCTATTTTTAGTATTTTACGGAGTTCCAGAATTTCTTAATTGGTGGTTAGGATTAGATATTAATGATTGGTCCAAATTGATATTCGTTCTTGTGACTATGGTTCTCCTATTCTCAGCAATGATATCAGAAGTATTTAAAGCAGCTTATCAAGCAATCCCTAAAGGACAATTAGAAGCTGGGCTTAGTATTGGACTCACTTCTGAGCAAACCTTTGTAAGAATTATTGCTCCTCAAGCATTTAAGGTTGCTTTACCAAATATTACAACAGCTATACTTAATCTTATGCGCGATGCAGCTTTGGCTTATACAATTGGTTTTATTGATGTTATGGGCAAAGGGAATCTTTTGATTAGTCGCCATTTAGGAAATTATTCTTTGGAGACTTATACAGCTGTTGCCTTTGTTTATTGGGGAATAGCATTAATTCTATCGTTGATTTCTAGGATAGCAGAGCAACAATTGAGTGTAAAAGAGAGGTAAAAAATGAATATTACTTTTATTATAGATACCTTTATCAAGGCTTTCTATGGTGTTCCGGTAACACTGGGAATCATGATTGTGGCTATTCTATTGAGTTTTCTACCTGCTTTATTTCTCGCTTTGGGTCAAATTTATAAGGTACGGGGTGTTAAGACTTTTTCAATTGTTTATCTTGCGTTTATTCGTGCAACACCTCCAATTCTTTTAATTTTATTCTTTTATAGTTTGTTCCCTAGTTTGTTAAATCAGTTTTTTAAAGGAATTGGGAGTCACATAGATGTCTTCAAAGTTAACCCGCTTTACTATGCCTTTATTATCTATAGCTTGATGACGACAGGAAGCTTATCGGAAATCATTCGATCAGCATTACTAACTGTTGATAAAGGTCAACTAGAAGCTGCACAAGCTATAGGCTTAACAACAAGACAAGCCTATCTGAGAATCGTTTTTCCACAGGCACTTAAGGCTGCTCTTCCAAATTTGTGTAACTTAGTTATCAATATTGTAAAAGGAACGTCACTTGTCTTTGTTATGACGATAAAAGATATTACCGCAATTGCACGAGTCGAAGCAGCATATGGATATCAATATTTTGAATCTTATTTTGTCATCTTCATTTTATATTTAATCATTTGTGGTATCATTCAAGTTCTCTTTAACGTTGGAGAAAGAAAATTGCAATTTACATAGAGGGAGTCACTATGCTAGAAGCTAAACATATATCAAAAACATTTGGAGATCGTCAGGTTCTTGTTGATGTCAATCTTCAAGTGAAACAGGGAGATGTGGTTGTCATCTTGGGACCATCAGGTTCAGGAAAAACAACTTTCTTACGTTGCCTTAATCATTTGGAGAAAGCAGATGGAGGTCAATTAAGAATTTCGGGTAAGGACTACTCTTTGGATAAGTTATCAAAGAAAGATATTTTAGATATCCGAAAGAAGACAGCTTTTGTATTTCAACATTACAATTTATTTGCAAACAAGACTGCCATTGAGAATATCTTGGAAGGTTTAGTGATTGCTAGGAAAGTTCCCAAAAGTGAAGCGCAAGAGATTGCTGAAGAAGCACTTAAAAAAGTTGGTCTTCTGGATTTTAAAGATTACTACCCATCACAACTTTCAGGAGGACAACAACAACGTATTGGTTTAGCTAGAGCAATAGCAGTAAAACCAGAAGTTATCTTGTTAGATGAACCAACATCGGCCCTTGATCCAGAACTAGTTGGGGATGTTCTGGATGTCATGAAACAACTTGCTAATGAAGGAACGACAATGGTGGTTGTGACTCATGAAATGGGGTTTGCACGAGATGTAGCTAATCATGTCGTTTTCATGGATGGTGGTCATGTCATCGAAGAGGGGAGTCCAAAGGACATTTTTTACAGACCCAAAGAAAAACGTACACAACAATTTTTGGCACGAATTCTTTCTGATGCTAGTTATGATTTGGAATATATGATTTGATTCATCATTAATAAGTTGTAATTAGAGTATATATTTCTTGTATAAATAAAATAGGCTGAGGTTATTTCTCAGCCTATTTTATGTTTCCTATATGTAATGTTAGTTTATATGGTCCTTAACTTCAACAAAAAAACCAAGACTTTCGTCTCGGTTTCATCTCATCTTATGACACGACATGTCCGTCTTTGTCGAAGGTATAGAGTTTACCATCGATGAGGACAGAGCGGTTAGTGTATTTTTCACCTGTTTTAGGGTCCAAATAGTAGGTGTAGTTATCGACTGTGACAAAGCGTCCTAGGACTTGTTTGCCTTCAGCGTCGAAGTAGAGGACCTTGCCATCAACTTCTTGGAAGCCAGTCACTTTCTCACCTTTGTCATTGTAATAGTAGTTGTCGCCTTTATCGTAGACAATGCGATTGCGATAGGCTGGTTCACCTTTGCGGTCAGCAACTACACCATTGTCATCAGCATTATAGGCTCTGTCTCCGATGACAAAACGTCCTGTTTCAAGGTTTCCGCTATCTCGGAAGTAGTAGTCCTTGCCGTCGATGGTTTGCCAACCGGTAAGAGCAACCCCGTCGTTTCCATAGTAGCGTGTTGGGTAGTATGGGAAGCGTGGAGAACCTTCATAGTTGTATGATTTTGAAAAGGCGTTACGTGTCATGATACCAGTCAATTGGTCAAATTGGTAAGTCTTACCATTGATTGTGACCTCTGTACCTTTTGCTTGACGGCCATCGTCATAGAAATAGTAACCGACGCCGTCAAATGTCTTCAAGCCAGTGACTTTTTGACCATTTTCATAGAGATAACTTGTGCCGCTACGATCCGTCTGCAATTGGTCAAAGTGGATGGCTTTTTCTTTTGCCGCATCAATACCCTTGGCATCAAAATTAAAGGTTACACCGCGATAAGTAAGCGTCTTGTTAGTTGTTGCAATGGCAACATTAGTTGTTACTTTTTGGCCATTTGGTGCTGTGAAGGTCATTGGCATTGAGTCGAAATGGTAGAGGTGCCCATTAAGAATATCCCATTGGTCAAAAGTTGACCATTGTGATTGGCGGACACTACTATATTTAGATCCAAGAATCTTACCATCATACTGATAAGGACCTTCTTTGATTTTACCATCAGTATCTGTGATATAGACGTCTTTAAGTTCATAATCATTTTCACCAGTACGCTTGAACTCAGGATAGAGACCGTTTGTCAAGAGTTTTCCATCTGTGCTAAAGAGCTGAGAGTTGACAACTCCTGTGTAGAGACTTCCTTTAGAGGTATCATTATCAGAATAGTCGCTACCGTAGTAACGGTTGCCATCAACTTCAAACCAACCTGTCTTGAAGGCACCATCACTTCCTGCGTAGTAGATTGTTTCAGAGAAGTCACCGTAATGGTCAGTGGATGTATCATGATAAAAGGCGTTGCGAAGAACAGCACCGGTGTCTTTGCTGGCGACGTAGTAGTTATCACCTAGGTTGAAAATACCTCCTCGAACTTGTTGGCCCTTATCGTTAAAGTAGTAGAGGTCCTTGTTAATAGTTTGTAAACCAGTGACCTTTTTACCATTAGCGTCGTAGTAGTACCATTCTTGATCGCTACCTTTAACAAATTGATTTCGATTTGAGGTTTGAGCAGTTTTAAGAGTCGCCACACCATTGCTATCAAAGTTATAGACCGTACCGTTTAAGGTAAGTGAGCGATTAACCCACTTGTCACCTGTATTTGGATCGAAGTAGTAGGTTTTGCCGTCAATAGTAACCAGTTGTCCCTTGGCTTGGACACCATATTCGTGGAAATAAAGGTTCTGTCCGTTAATGGTTTGGAAACCAGATACGGCTTTACCATCAGCTCCGAAGTAGTACCAAGAGTTATCTCTATTAACGAATTGGTTGGTTACTGGATTTCCATTGTCTTTGTCGAAATAGTAGATATCGTTATCGTAGTAAAGGAAGTCCCCTTTGACTTGTTGACCACTATCATTGAAGTAGTGAAGGCTACCATCTACCGTTTGAAAGCCATGAAGCGCTTTACCGTCTTTACCAAAGTAATACCAATTCCCCTTGTCGTCAGAAACATAGCGATTGGTTACCATGATACCAGTCTTAGGATCAAAGTAATACTGTTGTCCGTTCAGGTTTTGAACGCTTGTCTTGTAGTCAGCTTGGCTACGGTCTAGGAATTCGGTGCGGAAACCAAATGGGGCTGAGAAGCCTTTAGTTGCCTTGTAATTGTCGAAGTAGTACCAGTTGCCCGACTTATCTGAGACAAAGACAGAATCAGGTTGATTACCAGTCGCATCAAAGTAGTAAAGATTGCCATTCTCAGTGATGAAGTCATCTTTTACCATCTTGCCATCTTTGTCAAAGTAGTAATAACCAAAGTATTTATGGTTTGCATAATCAAGATATTGGCGACCTGTTACACGACGTCCATTGTCTTTATCGAAATAGTAGCTATCACCATTAATAGTGACGATTTCGTTTTTAGCTTGTCGACCATCTTCGTGGAAGTAGAGGTTAAAGCCATCGATGTTCTGAGCACCAGTGACGGGTTTCCCATCTTTGCCGAGGTAATACCAGTTGTGGTTGTTGTCTTCAATAAACTGGTTACGTTTGTTCGTTTCAGGGAGAACTGCTGTCAAACGACCTTGGGCATCAGCATTGTAGGCTTGACCATCGATGTTGATAGAAGTATTGGTTACCTTACGTCCATTGGCTTTGTCATAGTAGAAAGATTGTCCATTTTCTGTGATAATCTCACCCTTGGCTTGCTTGCCATCCTCGTGGAAATAAAGGTCGAAATGGTCAACGTTTTGGGCACCTGTCAGATTTTTCCCATCTTTGAGATAGTACCAGTTGCCCTCAGCATCGCTCTTGAATTGACCGCCAGAAACGACAGTAGTTTCAACAGATTCTGGTGCTTGACTGTTTACTTCAGTGACTGTGTTAGCTGTTTCTGAAGTTGAAGTAGCAGTTCTCGTTTCGCCACTAGACAAATTGTAAGTGCTGCTTGCTTGGTCTTCTTTAAGGACTGGCTGCTTATCAGTTGTGACAGTAGCAGTTGTATCAGTTGCCTTATTGGTTGCGACTTGATTAGCTTTTGTCGTAGCTACAGTTGTTTCTGTGATGACAAGATTAGGATCCTGACTGACGCTTTCAGGCGTGCTAGCTGAGGTAACTTGATTTGTAGCTTGCTCGTCGGCAGAGACACTAACTCCAATCAATGAGGCACCAAGTGCCAAACCAGACACGGCAATGGTAACCCATTGTTTTTTCACTTTATGAAGTTTAAAATGAACTTTATTTTCCATAAAAGTTCCCCTTTTCCTTTTTAATGACCCCATTCTAACATCTTTCATTAGAAGAATCAAACGCATTCATAAGATTTTCATGTTTTTTCTAAAAATTGAAAATTCTTTCTAGGTAAGGATTTGAGAAACAAAAAAGAATGATAAATGACCACTTTAGCAAGCTTCTTTTAATCGAGATGTATGTAAAATTAAAAAGTAAGCACTGGAAGTCCCCATCTTCAACATAGCATTCACTAATAAAAGTATAAAAATACAGAAAAAGGCCCATTTAGACCAAGAAATATGGTATAATAGTTCGGTATTTCGCAAAAAATGGAGTATAAAAATGAGTATTTTTCGTAAAAAGGATGTCGGTCTCGCTCAGACTGAGATGAAACGACATTTGACCCTTAGGGATGTGGTCCTTCTGGGAATCGGTGCCATGGTTGGTACAGGAATCTTTACGATTACTGGTACCGCGGCATCGACTCTGGCTGGTCCTGCCCTGATTATTTCGGTCTTGATTTCAGCCGTGTGTGTTGGGATGTCAGCGATTTTCTTTGCTGAGTTTGCCTCACGTTATCCATCAGCCGGTGGTGTTTATGGTTATCTCTATGCTGTCTGGGGGGAGTATCCTGCCTGGATGGGTGGCTGGTTGACCATGATTGTCTTTATGAATGCCGTATCCAGTGTTGCCTCTGGTTGGGGTGCCTACCTCAAGGGGCTACTAGCTAGCTTTGGTCTTAAGTTGCCTCAAGCCATCAGTGGACCTTTCAATCCCAGTCAAGGCACTTACATTGACCTCCTGCCAGTCTTGGTCTTGGTCTTGGTGACGGCTCTTCTTCTCATGAATTCTAAGCAGGCTTTACGTTTGAACTCCCTCTTGGTAGTGCTCAAGTTTTCAGCCTTGGCGGTCTTTATCTTAGTGGGCCTCTTCCATTTGAATCCTAGCAACTGGACAGATTTTGTACCATTTGGCTTTGGTCAGATTTATGGAGGAAAAACTGGTATTATGGCTGGAGCCTCTCTCATGTTCTTTGGATTCCTTGGTTTCGAGTCTATCTCTATGACAGTAGACGAGATTAAAGAGCCGCAAAAGAACGTTCCTCGAGGTATCGTTCTTGCCTTGATTATCGTGGCTTCACTCTATGCAGTGGTTTCGCTCGTTTTGACAGGAGTGGTTCACTATACCAAGTTGAATGTTGATGATGCCGTGGCTTATGCTCTTCGCTATATCGGGATTTCTTGGGCAGCCAACTACGTCTCTGTGGTTGCTATTATGACCTTGATTACGGTATGTATTTCAATGGCCTATGCCCTTAGCCGTATGGTTTATAGCCTGGCGCGTGATGGTTTCCTCCCTCAAACCTTCCAAAAGGTTTCAAAGACTAATAAGGTTCCACATCATGCGACACTTTTGACAGGCGTTTTGTCAGCTATCTCAGCAGGTATCTTCTCCTTGGCCAATATGGCATCCTTGGTTAACATTGCGACATTGGCTTACTTGGTCCTCTTGGCTATTGCCCTCATTATTCTTCGTAAGGACAAGGGCTTGCCACAGAAGGACGAGTTCAAGGTTCCATTTGTTCCGATCTTGCCTATTATTTCAATTATCGTCTGTCTCTCCTTTATGAGTCAGTACAGTTGGCAGACATGGTTAGCCTTTGGTTTGGCAGTGCTAATCGGTTCAGTTATCTATGCCTTTTACGGTTACAAACATTCTAAGTATTAAGATGAAAATGATAGTGCCATCTGGCCTATCATTTTTTGATATAATGGAAGGAAAGTAAAAGCAGGAGTAGATTGATGAAATCAGACCAGATGTGGCAAGCCTATAAGATTTTAAATCAGTCAATCGGAGATAAGATTGATGCCTGGGCCTTTGGCGTGGAAGCAGATTATTTGGCAGAACTCGTATTGATGGGGCAAAAGACAGCAACCAGTTCAGCTTTTGACTTGTATGCAGTGGGGAATGAACCATTGCCCAAGGAAAATGAACTGAGCGTCATTCTTGATAGTAAGGAAAATGCTATTTGTATTATTGAAACGACGAAAGTTGAGGTCATCCCATTTAAAGAGGTTTCTGAAAAACATGCCTACAAGGAAGGTGAAGGAGACCGTAGGTTAACCTATTGGCGAGAGCTTCATGAGGATCTCTTTAGCAAATGGTTGCATGAGGTTGGACTACATTTTAGTCAGGACAGTCTAGTTGTGTTGGAAGAATTTAGAGTTGTTTATCCTATAGATTGAAAGTTCCCATAGTTTTGGGGATTTTTTTTAATTTAAGGAAAGATTAACCTTTCTTTAAGCCTTTTCTTAGGTTTCTTGTGTTTAATAGAGGCATCTCAAAAGTAAGAAAGAGGTCCAACATATGACATACAAACATAGCAAACAAACACAAGAACGTTATGCCATTAAAAAATCATCAAAATGGAAAACTGCAGGATCAGTTCTAGTAGCGAGCTTAATTTTTGGAAGCTCTGTTGTCTTAAATGAAAATAAGGCTTCAGCAGACGAGACAAACACTGAATCAACACTCTCAACGGTTTCAACAGGTGAAACCACTGGTGATTTAATTGAAGAAAGTACTCAGACCGACAATACATCAGAAACTACTGAAACAAGCACAGAATCGGCTACAAGTACTTCAACTGCGGCTTCAACTTCAGACACTGATTCGTCAACAATAAGTACAACAAGTACGACAGAGGACACGACTGCTACATCAACAAGCAGTGAAACATCTGATCATTCAAGTACTTCCGCAACTCCAGAAGCAAGTTCTTCTGAAACTGCTGAAAGCACAACTAGTGAAACCTCAGCATCTGAAACGAACAATGCAGAAGAAAACACTAGCTCTAATACAAGCTCAAGCACCACTGAAGCCACTGCATCTGAAACAGCTTCAGTGTTAACCAACAGCGCCTCAGATTCAGCTACTGAAACGACAACTGAGTCTGAAGATAGTGATTCAGAAAGCTCAACGACAACGATTACCTTTAATGGGACAACTGTTGTAACGAGTGATAGTAGCACAGTAACAGTTGATGGCACTACCGTTACCATCAATCAAGCAGGATCATACACTTTGACCGGAAATGGTTCAAGCTATACCATTATTGTGTCAGGTAGCGTGACAGATCCAGTTACAATCTACTTGGATGGTGTGACCTTAACGGATTCGTCTATTACTTCCAATTCTTCAGCAGAATTGACTGTTAATGTCCTTTCAGACAGTTCTATTTCTTCGACGTCTGATAATGCGATTGAAGCCGCTGGTGCCTTAACAATCACGAGTGGTACTGGAAGCACCCTTACCCTTTCAAGTACTGAAAAGCACGCCATCAAGGCTGATAGTGTGACTGTTGATTCAGTAACGCTTGATTTGACGTCAGAGGCTAAAGATGGTATCAATGCGACGACAGCTGTAACTATTAAAAATGCCACAGTCAACATCACAGCAACTGATGACGGTATTCAGGTCGAAGACGAAACAGATGTGAACAGTGGTGATTTGACGATTACCGACTCAACGGTAACCATTAATGCAACTGATAAAGGTATCACGGTTACAGATGAATTGACTGTCGAAGGCAATTCTAAAGTAACAGTTGTAGCAGGTGACGAAGGCCTTGAAGGGCGTTATATCAATTTGACAGGTGGAACCGTTGATATCACTGCTGGTGATGATGGTATTAACGCCACTGAGTGGACGACCAAGGACAGCGCTGATACTTCAAGCTTAACCAATTCGACTTCTGACTTGGAAAATGAAGTGGGCATCAATATTGACGGTGCAACGGTAACTATCTTGGCAGATGGTGATGGTATCGACAGTAACGGCAATGTGACAGTGAAAAGTGGTTCTCTCTACGTCGCTCAGACAAGTGCAGATAATGCTGCTATCGACTACGATGGAACAGGTATTATTTCGGGCGGTACTGTATGGGCTATTGGTAACCAAGGAATGGCTCAAGCCTTTACAACAGGTTCAAGCCAGTCTTATATCATGGCCAACATCTCTGGTAGTGCTGGAGATACCATCACAGTTACAGATAGTTCTGGAAATGTTGTAGCGACCACAACAGCAACAACTTCATTTGGAAATGTGGTCTTTAGTACCGAGAGTCTAACTTCGGGTGAAACCTATACCATTACGACATCAAGTGGTGCTAGTGTGACTGCAACAGCTACTGAAGAAGGCACAAACAATGGTCCTGGTGCTGGTGGCATGGGCGGCTTCCCAGGTGGTGGTTTTGGTAATAGTTCAATGTCTGATAACTTCGGAGGCTACGGCGGACCAACTAGCTATGGTGGCAGCTCTACAAATACGGGTACCGTCAATACCCCATGGGGTCAATCTGCTTCGACAAGTTCTGAGAATACAACTAGCACAAGTAGTACAAGTTCAACAAGCCAGACGGCTAATACTGGACGTCCTACCCCATCAAACTTTGCTAGTCAAACAAGTAACTCAACGTCTCCAAATGTGAGTACCACAACTTCTACGACTGCTAGTGTCACAATGTCTCCAACTGCGAATGCCTCAGCCTCTGCGACTGCTAGCAATTCAGTAGCAAGTAATGCGAACCAAGCAGATGTAACTACTTCAGCAACGACAGCCAGAAGCACAAGCCCATCAGCTCAAGGCTCATCAAGGACTAATGCTTCAGACCCTGAAGTAACATCATTGATGTCTGAAGTAGCAGTTGCAAATCAGTCAGCAGAAGTACAGCCCGCACAGGCAAGGACAGATAAGACAAGTAGCACCCAACAACAAAATCAAGAGACTGCTGAGAAGTTGAATAAGATTCCTACTCAAAATCAAACTTCTGAAGCATCAAAAGGTCAGTCAAGCTTGAGTCAAAAGGAAAATGTTAGCTCAGTTGTACAAACTAATTTTGCCCAGAAACAACATACAAGCTCTAAGGCTAATCAGTCTGCTAAAAGTTCACAAAGTAGCCAAGCAAACCAATCAACGTTACCAGATACTGGTGATGTGAGTAGCTTGGGATTAGGTGCATTAGGGGCTGTACTTATGACAGCATCATTTGCACTTAAAGGAAGCAAGCATTCTCGTTAGTAATTTTAGTTTAGAAAACAAATAAAAAAAGAAGTTCTCTTGCCAAATGGCTTGAAAACTTCTTTTTTGTCTTATTTTTTAAAGTTATTTTTAAGGCCTTCAACAGCACCTTCAATGCCTTCTTTAACATCTTCGAGACCGTCTTTTGCTTTTGCTACAACTTTTTCAACCGCACCTTCGATTTCAGTCTTTTTGTCGCCAGTCAGTTTACCTGCACCCTCTTTAAGAGCGCCTTTAGCTTGATTTAATTTATCTTCGATTCCCATAGTAGAACCTCCTTTTTATGATGATACCATTATAGACAATATTAAACGGTAATGCAAGTGGTTTGTTTAATAAGTAACGACATTAATGTTTCCTTTATCGTACTCAGCAATAAAGATATCCGAAACGTTTTCATATCCCATTTTTTGAAGCTCTTCATTTAACCAATCCTCCGTTTTACCAATAGTATCAAGAATTTCTGTTTGAATGACCCCATCAGTAACGATTGGGTATTTCGGATTTTCATCACCCGCACGAACCACAATCAATTGGCCGTTCTGTTCAATAACTGCACGTTTAACCTCTTTGAGTTGAAAAATTCCTTGGG
>OGJO01000909.1_pt1 | contig 13916 bp, 10 predicted proteins | sample 1572121 | NCBI WGS metagenome assembly OGJO01 (sample SAMEA2582081, study PRJEB24529) | metagenome | biome: Human gut stool | place: China | collected 2011
ATTTTTATTCCTTTTTCTCCATCTCCAAAATGTTTGTGGAGATACGCCACAGTGTTTAGCTGCTTCTGTTATGTTTAACAACTTCTGCTTGTTGCTTTTTCTTTCAAGCTTTCTAACCACCCTTTCAGCAATTCTTTCAATATCATCATCTGAAAGATCATATTTATAAGTAGCTGTTACAATCATCTATACCACCTACCTTAAATTTATTAATCTCAACCAATTGCTGTCTCATTCATCTTCATAAATTTGTTAATGAAATATTGTTGTCCTTTACCAGTAACTTTTGTTGTCTTACTGATTGATACTGAACCATTACTATGTGTAATAGTTGATTCTTTGATTTTGAACAACCCCAAGTTCATGCTTCTCTGAGTTGGCATGTTATAGTCTGTTCCTTTTCTACTGATGAGATAGCCTTGATCTCTCATCCATTGGAACAGTCTGTTAGCACCAATGTTAATTCCATTGCCACGTAAGATTTTAGCCAATTCACCAATCAAGATTGTTGTGTGGCTTGCTGCAACACTATCAGCAAATAATGCTTTAGGTTGCATTTCTTGATTTTCAAGCTTCAATTTTTCTACTTTCTTGTTGGCAATTTCTAAAGCTCGTTTCATAACCATCTCAGGGCTATTCCAAGCTTGTTCCACCTTGATAAAGTAATCTCTGATTTCATATCCTTTATCAGTTCCACTCATCATGGCGATGTGCTTAGCCATTTCAATGGTTAAAGCATAGTCTTGTAATTCGCGCTCTGCTCCGTTATTAACAAGTGTAGTTGTAACTACGCTTGTAAAATCTATATCTTTTCTAAAATGTTTGAAATTCTGCTTAACCCATAATCAAAACGCAAACGGTTGTCCCATACATTGAAGGCAGTACCGATTTCATAAGAACGTGCAGCGGTCGGTTCAAGCGTTGTACTGCGGATCATTTCCGGGTACACGGCTGTATTCATTCCATCCCACACATTCGTGCTTACACTGTAAGCCTGGTTCGTATCATAAATACCCAAGTCGCTCTTCGTTACTGTCCAGGCACCCCTGAGTTTCCAGAAGTTCAGCCATTCGGGCATCTTTAGTAACTGCGACATAATGATACTTCCCGATACAGCCGGATAAAAGTAAGAACGAGTCTCCGAAGGCAAAGTAGACGACCAGTCATTACGTGCCGTTACATCCACAAACACAGTGCTCTTCCATGAAGCTGAGAATTTTCCATAAATAGAGTTTACCTGTTTCTGCTTGTATGAACTTGAAGAGGCAATTGGGTCAACCGATGCTTTCAATGAATAATATCCCGGAATACTCAATCCGTTACGGGTATTCGATGAAATAGCGTCATCATAATAATAGTAGATCGTACCTCCGACAAAACCGTCGATAGCAAAATCACCGAAGCTGTGATTGGCAGACAGCAAAGCGTCACCATTGAAACTGAATCCGGTGGATTTGGATGTATAGAAGTATCCGTTCTTGTCCCATCCGCCGCGGGCGCTCATTGCGTTTTTCTTTTCCGTACGGCTGGCATAAGCATCGGCACCGGCTCTCATCGAAAAGTTCAACCAAGGCATGATGTCATATTTACCGGACAAGTAAGTGTTTACTTTATCGTAGTCATTGGATGAAGTCATTTCATGAGCCAGATAATAAGGATTATCATACCACACATCGTTCATCCAGTTCTGCTCTTCGTCTTTCTTTCTCCAATAGTTTTTATAGTCGCGTACGTCATAATCGGTACCCGTCCATACCAACAGGTTGTAGATGTATCCACCGCCACCATAGCCGGCTCCTTCTCCATTCGGATAGAAACGCTTGTTATAAATGGCACCACCTTCAAAACTCAGTTTGCCGAACTTCATATCCCCACCTACCGAGTAAGTAATCTTATTCAATCTCTGATTGGGATACTGTCCTTTATTATAAACATGCGACAGAGAAGAACGGAAGCTTCCATATTTACCGGTCTGGCTGATGCTGATGTTATTATTGGTAATGAAACCTGTCTCCAGGAAATTCTTAAAGTTGTCTTTACCTTTCGATACCAATGGCATCTCTTTCCATTCATAAGTATACGGATCATACTGTACAGCTGTACGGCCGATGTCCAGTTTATCACCCCAAACGAAGTCGGCAGCGGTATATTTACCTCCCTGACCGGTACTGTATCCATGTTGTACTTCCGGCAATACCAGATAACCGGCATTGAACATCGTACTGCTGTTTACCGAAATATTAAGTCCCTCCTGACTACCTTTCTTCGTAGTCACCATAATAGCTCCCGAACCTCCGCGGGCACCATACAGGGCCGATGCGGTAGCCCCCTTCAACACGTCAACAGATTCGATATCGTCTGCTGCAATATCATTCAGAGAGATATTGCTATATGGCACACCATCTACTACCAGCAATGGAGTTTCACCACGCAATTTGAGAGTTGGGGCTGTATTGAACTCCGTACTGTTGGTTACATTCAAACCGGCAACTTTACCAGTCAGTGAAGTAGCAATATTAACGGGCTTCACAGTAGACAGCTTACTTCCGCCCACTTTCTGAACGGCATATCCCAATGCCTTTTCTTCCCGCTTGATTCCCAAAGCAGTTACAACCACTTCGTCTATCATTTCAGCATCTTCCGCCATCTTAATTTTCAACATGGTTTTTCCGTTCACCGCCACTTCCTGCTGCTGATATCCGATAAAAGAGACGATCAGTACACCATTGGTAGGCACTTCCAATTTAAAGTTACCTTCCACATCCGTAATCGTTCCGGTTCCCTGAGCACCTTTCAATTTGATGTTAGCACCTATTATAGGCTCGCCTGCGGTATCTACGATAGTTCCCGAAACCAAAACCGTATTCTTTTTTTGTTGGGGAGATACCGCCAAAGACTGTACGTCAGCCTCTTTGCGTACATGAAGAGAAATATAATTATCTGCAAAATTATAAGAAATATTATTTTTAGAGAGTACCTCTCTTAGTAAATCGGCCACTCTATGTGTTCCCTTCTTTACAGTTACCTGGCGAGAGGCATTGATTTCTGCATCACTATAGATAAACAGATAATCGGTTTGTTTTTCAATCTCCGCCATAAACTCCTTTAACGGAAGTTGATTTCGAGACATGTTTACCCTTGCATTTTGTGAGCTTACGCTGGCATGTGCCTGAAGAATAAGCAAAAATAACAGCAAGACTGTGCATTTCATAATTCGCAAGATTTGAATAATTTCACGTTGTTTAATTGCATAAGATAACAGCAATAAGTTTTTTTTCATACTTTTGCAATGTAATAAGGTTAATACTTTGTTGTTTTTTTATTTGGCTCTGCCAAATGTGTTGACTTTATCGGGAGGGAAAGGTGTACCAGACCATTTCCTCCTTTTTTCATTTCAAACTGTTTTTTATATCATAGGCATCTGCTTTTAGTTAAGTATATCATTATATTTATCAATAAATAATTATTTCTTCTTCACTAACTATTTTATACTTGAAAGGCATAGCGCCTTGCAAGGCTTTTAATATACTCTCCAAAGAATCGCTTTGCCTGAATTTTCCGGAGATCCGCTGCGTCGCGTTGACTGACCGTTCTATTTTAATATTCACATCATTCCATAAAGCGACACTATTCAGTACTCTCCCGAACGGCTCGGACAGAAAACTGACAACTCCGTTCTTCAGATATTCTTCATTATCAAAGTCAGACTCCCGCTTCATCAACCGGTCTCCCCACAACACTGCCTTTTCTTTAGGCTGTAGAAACACTTCGTTCCTTATATCCGCCGGATCATAGATATGTACGCAACCTTCCACAAGATCGGTCTCAAACTCTTTACTATTTTTATAAGCCGATATATTGAATTTAGTTCCAAGTACTCGGATACGGTAACCTTTAGCCGAAACAACAAATGGCTTCTCGGGATTCTTTGCCACATCAAAATAGGTAGCACCGTCCAACTCTATTTTACGGTCCGTTTCATTGAAAGAGGCCGCAAAACGAAGACGACTACAGGGGCTTAGCCAGGCAATGGTTCCATCAGGTAATTCTATTTTTACACGCTGTCCCTTGGGAGCCGTAACTATGGTATAACTTTTTCCGAATTCCTCAGATAAATACAACTTCGCAGTATAGAAAGTTCCTACCACTAATACCGCGAAAACAGCAGCATATTTCAAAGAAACCGTTATCGCGCGCTTTAATCTTTTACGGAAAAGAAGTTGCATAAAATGCTGTTTCCCTTTACGGCTGGTCTCCGAATCATCCTGGCGGGAGAGTATTTGGGTCAACGCCACTACATTTTGCATCCGAAGAAATTCTTTCTTCAGAGCCTCATCACTTTCTATCCGGTCGAAGAGATCTTTTTTCTCTTCACAGGTCATCTCTCCTGCAAAATATTTATCTATCAGTTCACTCATTTTTAGGATATTCTATTAATAAGGCGTAATAGCTTTTAAAATCCACTAAAAGAAAAGAGACTTTTTTTACGAAAATTTTTCCCTATCATGGTAAATTCCTATCAATCAATACTAAAGATTAAACACTTATATCTTTCCGTTTCTAAAATAATAAGAAAAAACCAAAGAACAAATGAGTTCTCGAATCCTCCCGGCTCCGATTGTTCATACTTTGATTGAAATAAAATCCATCCATAACCTAACTTACAATGAAGTTAAAATCGAATATAATCTCCATATACCGATGAAAGTACTTTAGGATCCTACCTATAGAATTAACGTGAGTTATTCTACATAACCGACTCCGTATCAACAGAAATTCAGAACGACCGGCACAGAAATTACCAAGAGAGCAAGCTGATTCCATAGCGAACATAACACACTATCAATAAATACTTTACATCTTTCTAAAGTATCTTTATCTCAGCCCGGGTATGCGGGACGAGATAAGAAACCAACCATTTTCACTAAAGATACTAAGAAAAACAAACTGCTTTAAATGGTATAAACGGATAGAATAACAGATACATCTATCTGCATATCAAGAATATACTCTGAATCGGACTTGCCAAATCGAGGATGGAAGATGAAAGATGAAGGTGGAAGATGGAAGATCGAAATGCATTTTTCGTATGAGAGACTGCAAGGCTCGTTTGAAAAGAAAACAGCTCCTGCACCGGATGCTGAATAATCAGAATACTTGGTGATATTGAATTCCACTAAAATTATTATTCATACCTTTGTGGATCGTATTACAAAGAACCCAATCATATATGCAAAAAAGACTTATACATTTATCCATTATCTTCTTTCTGCTATGTCCTGCCCTGGTAGTTGCGCAGAACAGTCCTCTTGAAACTCAACTCAAGAAAGCCATAGAAGGGAAAAAAGCCGAAATAGGAATTGCAGTCATTATCGACGGGCAAGATACGATAACAGTCAATAATGATATTCATTATCCTATGATGAGTGTTTTCAAATTTCATCAGGCATTGGCATTGGCCGATTACATGCATCATCAAAAGCAACCTTTGGAAACCCGGTTATTGATTAAAAAGTCGGATTTAAAGCCGGACACCTATAGTCCGCTTCGAGAAACATACCCGCAGGGAGGAATCGAAATGAGCATTGCCGATCTACTGAAATATACGCTTCAGCAAAGTGACAATAATGCCTGCGATATTCTTTTTAATTATCAAGGTGGTCCGGATGCCGTGAATAAGTATCTTCATTCATTGGGAATTCGTGAATGTGCTGTCATCCATACAGAAAACGATATGCATGAGAATCTGGAGTTCTGTTACCAAAACTGGACTACTCCATTAGCAGCCGCCAAATTACTGGAAATATTTCGCAATGAAAACCTTTTTGACAAAGAATACAAGAATTTCATTTATCAAACAATGGTGGAATGTCAGACAGGACAAGACCGCCTGATTGCTCCACTGCTCGATAAAAAAGTAACAATGGGGCATAAAACCGGAACAGGCGACCGTAATGCGAAAGGACAACAGATCGGTTGCAATGACATCGGGTTTATTCTTCTTCCCGACGGACATGCCTATAGTATAGCCGTCTTCGTGAAAGATTCCGAAGCAGATAACAGAGAAAACAGTGAGATTATCGCAGAAATTTCGCGCATCGTTTACGAATACGTAACGCAACAGATAGATTAACGCAAAGATATCAAAGAATACACCTCCGTTTACAATATCGATGCCCGATAACAAAACCGGCTACAGATACAACCGTTCACTATCACTATCGGTGACTTGAAAAATCCAGTATCTGTAGCCAGTTTGTAAAATCAGCTTTGTTTGTGCAACCTTTTGTTTCTACACATCCTCAAAGCATTGGTCCTATTTCTTTTTAGACTTCTTAATCTTTTGTGCAGGCACTCCTTCGAAAGTCATCTTTACAGGATTAATAAATCCATCCTTATCAAACGTCATTTTATCAATGCATGTCACACGATGATCGCGTGCATTATCATTCAGTGGACGACGATGATAGACTATATAATAATCATCTGTTCCGGGAACATGCAGTAATGAATGATGACCGGCACTGGTAGCTACCGAAGGATCTTGTTGCAGAATCTTAGCTACCCGTTTAAAAGGTCCGAACGGAGAATCGGAAATAGCATAAGCTACAGAGTAATCGGGACCTCCCCAACCACCTTCACTCCACATAAAATAATATTTACCGTCTTTCTTGAACATAAACGGACCTTCAACATAGTTCTCCGGAGTCACTTCTTTATAGACAGTGCCATCTTCAAAAGGAACGAGCCCTGTAAAATCATCGTTCAACTGTACAACATTGCAATGCCCCCAACCACCATAATACATATAATAATGTCCATTATCATTGTATACAAACTGATCGATCGGTTGCGCTCCATTCACTATTTCATTAATCAACGGCTTACCCAATAAATCTTTATAAGGTCCTTCAGGACGATCGCTAACCGCTACGCCAATACCGCCAATCTCTCCTTCATGAACGTCATTCGCTCCAAAGAAGATATAATATTTCCCATTCTTTCTGATTACCGAAGGAGCCCACATCGCTTTCTTAGCCCATTTTACGGCAGTAGTGTCCAAAACTGAAGCATGTTTCGTCCAATTCACAAGATCTTTGGAAGAGAAACAATCGAAAAAAGTCTGATTTTCGTAAAGATCACTCCAAGTTGGAAAAATCCAATAAGTATCATCATAAATGATACCTTCCGGATCAGCATACCATCCTTGAAATACAGGGTTCCCACTTGTGGCTCTATGAGAAGCCACTTTCTTTTGCTGAGCAAAGCAGCAAGCACCGACTGTCAACAGAGCGATGCAAATAACTAAGTGTTTCATTGTTGTGTTTTGAATATAAAAATAAATAATGATTTGACAAAAATAGGGAATATTTCTCAGATAATGAAAACAAAGAGGGGAAAGTAGTCTTTCAAGTCTTCTTTTAATTTACGCAACGCTATGACAATCTGATTTTCAACCGTATTTGGAGAAACATTCAACTTTTCAGCTATCTCTTTATAACGGAGATTTTGCAAACGGCTCATAATAAATATTTCACGGCACCTCTCCGGTAAACGATTGATGGCATTATTCAGTATTTCTTCAATATCGGCATCCGAAAGACGATCATTATCAAATGCTTCCAATGAATACAGTTTCAATTGAAGTTCTCTGTTCTCTATTTCCGAAAGCGAACCTTTACGAACTTCACGGACCATCTCCTTACGAAAATAGTCTATACAACGATTTTTTGCTAACGTAAACAGATAGGCATTCAGATTCTGAAGAGTCTCAATGATATCTCTGTGTTCCCACAAATAAATAAAGATTTCTTGGACAATATTCTCCGATTCATCTTCCGAAATCAGATACGTCCTAGTAAAACGCAGCAACTTCGGAAAATAAATATCATAAATTTCAGAGAAACCGTCTTTTTTCATACTATTATCCTGTTGTAAGCTAAAGAAGCGATATTTATTACACAGGTTGCAAAGATATAAAAAGATTTAAAATTCATTATTACTAATTTATGAATATTACTCTTATCTTTGTGAAAAACTAACATAAATACAACATGAAACATTTAACAGTCTATTTTTTATTGGCATTGCAAGGAGTTCTGTTCAGTTTTTCGCTTTCGGCCGCAACTCCCCAAAATGCAATAGCCTATCATGATGGTAACGTGCGTTTTAGCGTCCTTACAGATGGGGTAATCCGTATGGAGTGGAGTCCTTCGGGTTCGTTTACCGACGATCCCTCTTTTGTAGCAATCCACCGCAATCTACCTGTTCCCAAGTACACAGTACAAAATAAAAATGCTACGGTAGTGATCAGTACCGCCCGAATGAAACTAAAATATAAGAAAGGTCAAGGCCCCTTTACGAAAGATAATTTAACGATCACATCAGCTAAAGGGATGTTCCCCTTTCAATGGACACCCGGAACAATACAAAAAGGAAATTTGAAAGGGACAGACCGTACATTGGATGGTTTTGAAGGAGACCACAATATATACAGCCACCAAGATATGAAGCTGGAAGACGGTCTTCTATCGACAGACGGATGGACCTTGATTGATGATTCAAAGAATTTCTTATTTGACAATTCGGAATGGGCCTGGGTAAAAGAACGTGAACACAAAGACGGACAAGACTGGTATTTTATGGCTTACGGGCATGATTACAAAGCTGCCTTAAAAGATTTTACTGTATTTGCCGGTAAAGTACCTCTTCCACCCCGTTATGCATTCGGTTATTGGTGGTCAAGATATTGGAGCTACTCAGACAAAGAAATGCGCCAATTAGTAGATAATTTCCACACTTATAATATCCCCTTGGATGTATTGGTAGTAGACATGGACTGGCATTATACCGATCCGGGCTTCGGCGGATGGACAGGCTGGACTTGGAACCGCAGGCTATTTCCCGATCCCGCCAAATTTCTGGGTTATCTGAAAAGCAATGACCTGAAAATCACACTAAACCTGCATCCTGCCGATGGTGTAGCTCCATATGAAGAAAAATATCCGGAAATGGCACAATGGATGGGAGTAGATACAGCTAAACAGGAACGTATTCCCTGGGTGGTTTCGGACAAACGCTTTATAAACGGTATGTTCAACAAGGTACTCCGCCCAATGGAAAAACAGGGAGTGGACTTCTGGTGGCTCGATTGGCAACAATGGATGTATGATAAAAAAGTAGACAGCCTCAGCAATACCTGGTGGATCAATTATGTTTTCTTCTCAGACATGGAACGCAACCGTGACACTCGCCCGATGCTCTACCACCGCTGGGGAGGACTGGGCAATCACCGCTATCAGATTGGCTTCTCGGGAGATGCCGTCATCTCTTGGAAATCACTCGAATTCCAACCTTACTTTACCAACTGCGCTTCCAATGTGCTATACGGCTACTGGAGTCATGACATCGGAGGCCACATGTTCAAGGGAGGAGACAAAGAAATACTCGACCCGGAACTCTTTACCCGTTGGATGCAATATGGTGCCTTAACACCTGTAATGCGCACACACTCTACAAAGAATTCTGTTCTAAATAAAGAATTATGGAATTTCAAGGGAGATTATTTCGAAGCATTACGCAACTCCATTCTATTCCGTTATCAACTGGCTCCTTATATCTATACAATGGCGCGTGAAACTTATGACAACGGTATTTCTATCTGTCGTCCAATGTACTATGATTATCCGGAAGCCAAAGAGGCATACGATTTCAAGAGTGAATACATGTTTGGCGATCAAATTCTGGTAGCACCTATCACCACCCCCATGCAGAACGGACTTTCTACTGTAAAGGTATGGTTACCCGAAGGAAACGACTGGTTTGAATGGACCACCGGAACCCTATTGAAAGGCGGACAGATAATAGAACGTTCGTTTACCCTAACCGAATATCCGGTTTACGTAAAAGCCGGTTCCGTACTGCCACTTTACAACCGTGTGAAGAATCTTAATAGTAATAGCGAAGAGATTATCGTAAACATATTCCCTGGAGAAAATGGTTCATTTACCTTTTATGAAGATAATGGTAATGATAAATATTATGCCAATGAATATGCTCGTACCCGGATGTACACTGAACGGAAAGAGAACCACTTAACTGTAACGGTAGGTCCTCGTCAAGGTAAGTATCGCAATATGCCAACCGACCGCCAATTTAAAATCAAGGTTTTGGGTTCTGCCATTCCGGAGACAATCACTATTAATGGTAATAGAGCTGAATATGAGTACATCGGCGATGAATTAGCCTTATTGATCACCATCCTTCAAACAGCATGTGATCAGGAAAAAACAATAGAAATCCAATACCCGACCTCCATTCCGGAATTAAACGACGGTATCGTTTCACAGTTCAAACGATTCAGCAAAGCAATCACTGCTTTAAAAAACCGGGACGCCGGAATTGTATTGACGCCTGCTATGGGAGCAACCGAAGCTACCAGCATTGCATTAACCTACTCGCCGGAACGTTTTAACGAACTGATAGAAACGTTTAAAAGAAACTACAGTCAAATGCCGGAGATGCTCAAAGAACAGAAACTGAACGAAGCCAATAGCCAATGGTTTATGAAGGCAATCGGCTGGAAGAAATAATAATATCACCAATATCGTCGGCAGGATGTATTTCTGTCGACGATATATACAAATTACATGTTTCACCAGACTGCACTTTACGCACTGCCTATAATTCACATCATAATGTATACCTTAAAACCAATTCATCACAGAGAAACACAAAATTTCCGGTAAGTTTACCTATTATTTCCACTCTCCATCCCCCTTGTGGTAAATCACATTGGGGCTATTTCTTTCCCAAACGGCTAATTTACCGGATGAATTCGGATAAAAGATCAAATTCTTTTCAAAAAAACATTTATAGAACCTATTATATTCAAGTAATATCAATATCTTTGATAGAAATAGATATTACCTATTTATGGATTGAAATTATCTATTTGACAGGTAAATGATTTAGCTCTACATTTGTCGGGTAATAACACGGAAGAAGGGCTGTAAAAGACTCCACATCATTGAAAGCTTTGTTTCCGATAAAATCAAAATTATATGGAAAATAAAAAACTCACAGCAGCTAATGGTCGTCCTATCGCCGACAACCAAAACAGCCAGACAGCAGGACCTCGCGGGCCTATTATGTTACAAGACCCATGGTTGATTGAAAAACTTGCTCATTTCGACCGTGAAGTTATCCCTGAACGCCGTATGCATGCCAAAGGCTCCGGAGCTTACGGTACATTTACCGTCACACATGATATCACCAAGTACACACGAGCAGCTATTTTCAGTCAAGTAGGCAAGCAAACAGAATGTTTTGTACGTTTCTCCACTGTAGCAGGAGAACGCGGAGCTGCTGATGCAGAACGCGATATCCGGGGATTTGCCATGAAGTTTTATACAGAAGAAGGAAACTGGGATTTGGTAGGTAACAATACTCCCGTCTTCTTCTTACGCGACCCGCTAAAATTTCCTGATTTAAATCATGCTGTAAAACGCGATCCACGCAACAACATGCGTAGCGCTAACAATAATTGGGATTTCTGGACCCTGTTACCCGAGGCTCTTCATCAGGTAACTATCACTATGAGTCCGCGTGGCATTCCGGCTTCCTATCGCCACATGCACGGATTCGGCAGCCATACTTACAGTTTCTTAAACGCAGAAAACAAACGAATTTGGGTTAAGTTTCATCTAAAGACTATGCAGGGCATTAAAAACCTGACTGATCAGGAAGCTGAAGCAATCATCGCCAAAGATCGTGAATCGCATCAACGTGACCTATACGAAAGTATCGAACGGGGTGATTTCCCAAAATGGAAGTTCCAGATTCAGTTGATGACTGAAGAAGAAGCAGATAACTATCGTATCAATCCGTTCGACCTTACCAAGGTTTGGCCACACAAAGATTTCCCATTGCAAGATGTAGGTATTCTTGAATTGAACCGTAATCCGGAAAACTATTTTGCAGAAGTAGAACAATCGGCTTTCAATCCGATGAATATTGTTGAAGGTATCGGCTTCTCTCCCGACAAGATGTTGCAAGGACGATTATTTTCTTATGGTGATGCACAACGCTACCGATTGGGTGTAAACTCAGAGCAGATACCGGTAAACAAGCCACGTTGTCCGTTCCACGCCTTCCATCGTGACGGAGCAATGCGAGTGGACGGAAACTATGGTTCAGCCAAAGGTTATGAACCGAATAGTTATGGCGAATGGCAAGACTCGCCTGAGAAAAAAGAACCGCCTTTAAAAGTTCACGGAGATGTATTCAACTATAACGAACGTGAATATGATGACGATTACTACAGTCAGCCGGGTGATTTGTTCCGACTGATGCCTGCGGATGAACAACAATTATTGTTTGAAAATACCGCACGCGCCATGGGTGACGCAGAATTGTTCATCAAACAACGGCATGTACGCAACTGCTACAAAGCTGATCCGGCTTATGGCACAGGAGTAGCTCAAGCATTAGGTATTGATCTGGAAGAAGCCTTGAAAGAATAATCTAACTTCTTCGATATGCGCCTCAAATGTGATTCTGTTACATTTGAGGCGCATTTATATAAAGAAAGAACACAATCTCACTATAATTTATCCTTATCACAACGCCTTCCACAATTTCTGAAAATCACTATATTTACCATAGCACACCAATACGTCATCCGGACGTATCTTGGCATCCTCCGGCAATTCGTTTACAACCTTGTGCTCCACCAAAGAAATGCCCAGGCAATTCTTGATCGTATTGGAACGCTTCAATCCGATCAACTTCAAATTGAATTCTTCATCTAAATTCAGCTCGTTAACAAAATAGCCGACAAACTTCTCGGGAACATTGAACTTAACCACATAATATTCCGAGTCTACCCGAAAGGTTTCCATCTTTGTACCAAAATCCAATAGCTGCACCAAACTTCGAGCCGCGTCTTCCTCCGGAGTCAAAATCTTCTCCAACCCAAAAGCCTCAAGTACCGCTTTGTGAACCCCGTCAATGGCACGTGCATAAATATGCTTTACCTGCTTTTGCTTCAACATAGCCACCACACGAATTGAAGCTCCGAAATTTTCACCGATAGCGACAATCACCATATCAACACTGTTGAGAGGCAGGACGGAAAGAGACTGCTCGTCCGTCGCATCGATCACAAAGGCGGTGGCAATCTTATCTTTTATGCTATCTACCCGCCCTTCATCCAAATCAGCCCCTATCACCTCGTGCCCTAAGGTAGAAAGTTCTTCGGCCAACACATGACCGTAATTTCCAAGACCAATAATAATGTATTTCATAATGAATTCAACTGATTAGTTTATGATAATGTTATCGCTCGGATAACGGTATTTCGTATTCTTTTTCTGTTTCACAATGCCCAGTACCAGTGTAATAAATCCCACACGGCCGATAAACATAAGCAATGATACCAGCAATTTACTTTCATCACACAGCAAAGGAGTCGCATTCAGACTGGAACCAACCGTACTGAGAGCCGACACACATTCAAAGGTCAGAGTCATGATAGACATCTTAGGCTCCAGTATACTTAAAATAAATATAAATACAAACAAGATTCCTAATGAAACAACCACAGCCGCATTGGAGCGACGAATAGAATCGTGCGACAATTCACGACCGAAAACCTCTACTCTCTCTGTTCCTCTCAAAACCGCAATCAAGTTGAGTGAGGCCACGGCAAACGCATTTACTTTCACACCACCGGCCGTAGACTGTGCCGCACCACCAATCCACATCAGAACAATATAAAGCATAATGGTCTGTATACTGAGTGAAGTCAAATCGACACTGCTGAATCCGGCCGTTCGGGGACAAGTGGCATTAAAGAAAGCCTGTGTCCACTTATCAGCAATCGACATACCGGCAAACGAATGATTCCACTCAAA
>OGJO01000914.1_pt1 | contig 13870 bp, 6 predicted proteins | sample 1572121 | NCBI WGS metagenome assembly OGJO01 (sample SAMEA2582081, study PRJEB24529) | metagenome | biome: Human gut stool | place: China | collected 2011
CAGCAATCGTTTGTTACGCTCCACTTGTGCGGCGGCGGTTTCGTAAGCCGATTTGTCTGCCGCGTATTGCAAAGCCAGATCACGCGGGTCGATAGCGGCAATCAGTTGTCCTTTTTTGACCCTTTGGCCTTCTACGACTGGCAGGTTAATGATCTGTCCGCTCACGCGGAAGGCCAGTTTCACATAGTCCACAGCCTCTACAATGCCCGAGAAGTCTTTTCTGATTTCCGACCGGGACTCTACCCTGGCCGTCTTTACGGGGCGTACTGTTGTCACACTGTCTTCTTTCTTTTGTCCGCAAGCCGTCAGTAGAATGAGGGCTGCGAGGATACATCCATAGTTTTTTTTCATATTTCCCATTGATTATACGCTAAGTGTTTTTTGTTCCTTTCACCACAGATTCACAGAGAGTTCCACAGAGTGGAAACAATAGAAAAGAAACTCTGTATGGTGTTGTGGCGAACTCCTTTAGCTCGTTTTAAAGTAATTAATAGTCTGTTTAGTCACATTTTGAGGGCGCAAAGATATAAAACTAAAAAACCAAAAACAGTTTTCCGGTTTGTATATTTCATATTATTAACGAAATATTGATTTACCGAAGAGAGCATAAGAAGGTGTAATTTTCCTTACCTGTTTGAAAATCAAAGAAGTATATCTTTTTGCCTTTATGTTCCTTTGAGTCCTGCCATAGAACTCCCTGCCTTAATTTTGTTTCGGTACAATCAAATCTTTACCCTTTTTCAGGTTATAAACAACTTCGGAGATGCGTATGTTCAATTCATATCCCTCTAAAAGAGAGATTTTTATCTCTTGTTTTCCGACTTTCATCTGTAAGGTGCAGTTGCGGAAATTTACTTTGAAAGTATAGCTGTCCCATGCTTCGGGAATGATGGGAGTGAAGTCGAGTTGTCCGTCCAGTATTTTCATTCCGGCGAATCCGCGTACAATGATTTGCCAACTTCCAGCCATACTGGTGACGTGCAGGCCTTGGTGCACCTCGTTGTTGTAGTCGTCCAGATCCAGGCGTGTGGAATGCAGGAAGAGGCGGTAAGCTTCTTCCGTATCTCCTATCCATGCAGCCAGAATGGCATGCACGAAAGGCGAAAGAGAAGATTCGTGTACGGTTCGGGGTTCGTAAAACCGGAAGTTGCGACGGATGGTTTCCCGGTCGAAATGTTCATAATAGAGGAAAAGTCCCAACAGCACATCGCTTTGCTTGATGTAGCACGAGCGCAGAATCCGGTCCCACGACCAGTGTTGGTTGATCGGCCGTTCGTTGACGGGAATATCGTCTACCGTACCCAGCACTTTGTCCGGATAGCCATCGTCTTGCACAAAAATACCCCGTTCTTTGTCTTCGGGCAGATACATTTTCTCGATGATCTCCTTCCATCGCGCCGTCTCTTCGGCATGCCGGAACTCGGTTGAGCGACGTATCCGGTTGTACTCTTCCGGATATTCATGCGCCACCATCTCCAGGCATTCGATGGTGCTTTGCAGGCATTGCACGCAAGAGTAGTTGGTGTACCAGTTGTTATTTACATTGTTCTCGTATTCATTGGGTCCGGTTACCCCGAGCAGCACATACTTCTGTCGGGCTTCCGAGAAAGAGACTCGCTGGCTCCAGAAACGGCTGATGGCGATCATCACTTCCAGACCGTAGTAGGCGATATATTCTTTGTTGCCTGTTACCCTCGAAAATTGCATGATGGCATACACGATGATGTTGTTGCGGTGTATCTCTTCGAATGTGATTTCCCATTCGTTGTGGCACTCTTCTCCATGGATAGTCACCATCGGATAGAGGGCGGCTCCACCGCCGAATCCCAGTTTGCGTGCGTTTTCGATGGCTTTGGGCAGTTGGTTGTAACGGTATAGCAAAAGTTTCCGTGATATTTCTCTCGGGGTCGATAGCAGGAAGTAGGGCACGCAGCACAGTTCGGTGTTCCATTGTGTATTTCCGCCATATTTCTCACCGGTAAATCCTTTGGGGCTGATGTTCAGGCGCGCGTCGTCTCCCCGGTAGCTTTGGTTCAGCTGGAAGATGTTGAAACGGATGCCCTGTTGCGCTGCCGGGTCTCCCTCGATCATCACATCACTTTCCTCCCAGATTTCTTCCCATTGCTGTTTGTGCGCGCCGACTAGTGCTTCCCAACCCTGCTCTTTGGCGGCTTGCGCTTCGTCCACCGCATACTCCACCAACTCCTGACGGTCGCATTGCAGAGAGGAGAGAATGGCAACATATTTTTCCAGAGTCACCCGGTCACCCGGTTTCACATCGGCACCGGCGCTGAATCCTGTCAATTTTTCCTTTTCTATTTTGATGGGACTGATATGGGTGGGTTTGCTGTTTTTATAAAACTGGTAAGTCATGCCCAGGCAGATTTGTGAATCCTCATGCTTGGTTTGCACCCAGAGGTAGGCGTACTCGTTAGTAGCTTCGGCCCGCAGGATGTTCCACATTTTTTCGTCGAAATTAGAGTTCTCGTGCTTTACGTCGCCGTTCAGGAAGGGTACCAGGGAGATTTTACCTTCGTAGTTCACCGACGTCACACTGTACTTTATCAGACAAAGATTTTGGTTTGCCAGGCTGTTGATATGCTCTACGTGTACTTCCAGCGTGTGGCCTTTGGGTGAGGTCACCCGAAAGTCGCGGTAAGAGATTCCCTCGCGCATGTCGAGTCGTCGTCTGTATGCTTCTACATCCCAATGGGCCAGGTCCAGCTCCTCATCGATCAGTCTCAGGTAAATGCCGCTCCAGTCCGGTGCGTTGGGGACGCGCGAGAAGAAACGGGGATATCCGTTTTTCCACCATCCCACCCGGGTTCGGTCCAGGAAGGTGATGCCTGCCACGTACGAGCCTTGCAGGCTGTCACTGCTATAGGTTTCTTCAAAATTTCCCCGCTGTCCGAACCGGCCGTTTCCGAGGCTGAATATGCTTTCCGAAGCGCGCATGTTATCGGGGTGAAAACCCTCTTCTATGATGTTCCATTCGTCTACCTTGAGGAATTGTTTCATGGCTTTTTAAGATTGAGTCGGTTGTTTACGGCACCCAAGATACAAAAAAAGTCCGTGCCGACAGTGGATAACAGATAAAACTCTGCGCTCTTTTTATCTTTCGTGCTATTTTATGGTACGAATGGTGGGAGATGATTCTGGATCAGCGACAGGTAAGGGGCGATTTATTTTGTCATGAAGGTATTCTTTTATCCCTTGCCGACAGAGGTTGCGTTGGTTTGAAATCAGGTAGCCTTTGGTTTAAAAGAGAGGGTACTTTGATTTTAAACCAATACCCCCTCTCTTTTAAACTCAAAAGTCATTCGCGCTATAGCTGCTTATGGAGCACTTTTTGTCTTTCCGCAGTATACTTTTACGCTTCGTGATGCGCCATCGTCTCTTTGATGAAATATACACAAACGGCACCTGCAATCAGCAGTACGCCTGCCAGCACCAGCATGTTTACCTGATGCCCCCCGACGAGGTGGAGCAGTCCTCCTCCGACAAGGGCGGCGGCGATTTGCGGTACACAGATGGTTCCGTTGAACAGTCCCAGGTAAGCCCCCATGTTTTTGCCCGAAACCGAATTGGTCAGGATAGTGAACGGCATGGCAAGCATGGCGGCCCAGGCACAGCCGATCAGCAGATAAGAGATGAACAGCAGATATTCGTTGTGGAAGAACAGGGTGGATATGAAACCGATGCCACCCAGTACGAGGCTCAGGGCATAGGCCTGTTTGCGGGCCTTGAACAATGGCAATATCACAGCCCAGATGACTGATCCGATGGCCTGCACGGCGAACAGCACGCCTACCCAGTTGCCCGCTTCCTGATAGCCGGCGCTTTGGACGTCCGTAGTGCCCCACACCGTGGCGGCAATGGCACCGTTGGTGTAGGTCCACATGTACATGAAAGCGGCCCAGCAGAAAAACTGTACCAGCCCTACCGTCCAAAACACTTTGGGAGCATGCTTCAGCAGGGAGATAAAGTCGGCTTTTTCCTTCTTTTCGTCCGCCGTGATACCATGGAACTCTTCAAACTCTTTGGGAGGCATCTCTTTCACTTTTACCGTGGTATAGATGACGCATAGAATCAGGATGGCGGCGCCGATGTAGAACGAGTAAATCACCGAGTCGGGCACCGTGCCCTTGTCCGCCGTGTTGCTGATCCCGATAAATGTGAAGATGAATGGGAAAAGATAGCCCATCAGGCTACCCGCATTGCACAGGAAACTCTGAATGGAGTAGGCCAGCCCTTTCTGTTTCTCGTTCACCATGTCACCCACCAGCATCTTGAAAGGCTGCATCGCCATATTGATAGAAGTATCGAGAAACATCAACGCTACCAGTCCGAAGATCATGGCCGTGCCGACTGCCATACCGAAACTTCCCGCATTAGGCAGTAGGCACATCACCCATACCGCCAGCAGCGAACCCGCAAAAAGGTAGGGGATGCGTCGTCCGAAACGGGTCCATGTCTTGTCGCTGGCAGCTCCGATGATCGGTTGTACAATGATTCCCGCCAGCGGAGGGAGTATCCAAAAATAGCTCAGGCTGTGCGGGTCGGCGCCCAGCGTGGCGAATATACGGCTGATGTTGGCGCTTTGAAGGGCATAGGCTATCTGCACGCCGAAAAAACCGAAGCTGATATTCCACAGCTTCCAAAAACTTAAGTCAGGCTTTACTTTCATGGTGTATTTATTAAGTAGATTTATTTCGTCGTTCCCCGTACCACTAAGTTGGTACGCACGATTTTATTACCGCTTTTTCCTTCATCGTTCCCTTCCAGTTTGTCTATCAGTAGCCTGATGGTGCTTTTGCCCACCTCTTCGCCATGTTGCTCCACCGTGGTCAGCTTCGGATCTGTGCTTTGGGCGATGGCGCCGTCGGTGAATCCGCAGATAGACACTTCGTCGGGCACTTTCCGTCCGGTCAGTTTGCACGAGTAGAGGATGCCCGAAGCTGTTTCGTCATTGATGGCGAAGAAGCCGTCCGGATGATCCGGCCTTTCGAGCAGAGCGGGTGTGATGGCGATCGCTTTTTCGCGGCTGTCACATAACTTTATCATGCTTTGGTCCACCGGAATCCGATACTTTTTCATCGCGTCCATATAACCGTTCCGCCGGTTTTTCGATATTTCGAGGTGGGGAGCGGCGCTATAAAAGAAGATGCGCTTGCAGCCCGTCTGTATCATATACTCCACGGCGGCAAACGAACCGGCATAATCGTCTACCACCACCCGTTCGGTGTTGATACCGGTACAGATGCGATCGTAGAAAACGATAGGAATATTGTTGTCCAGCAATTCCTGGTAATGGTCATATCGGGATGTGTCTTTGGCGAGCGAAGTGATGACTCCGCAAACCCGTGCGGCGAGGAAGGAGTGAACGATTTTTACCTCTCGCTCGTACTCCTCGTTGCTTTGCGCCACCAGGATGTTGTAGCCCGCTTCCGCCGCCGTTCTCTCAATGCCGCTCAGCACACACGAAAAGAAGTGGTGAACTAACTGGGGGATGATGACCCCGATGGTGTTCGAACGGCTGGTGCGCAGGTTCAGTGCCAGTACGTTGGGCTTATAATTATGTTCGCGCGCGTACTTATGTATAGCATCCCTCGTCTCCTGGCTGATGTCCGGATTGTCCTTCAGTGCTCTCGATACGGTGGAGGGCGATACCCCCAGTTCGCGGGCAATGTCTTTGATGGTGATTTGCGGTTTACTCATGGTACATATTGGTTTTCAGCCAAAGGTAAATGAATTTATATAAAGACAAAACCAATGTATATATGGATTTGTTTAATATGTCACAAAAATAGTGTAAAGGAGACTGAAAAGTTCAGTGATAGTATGTTATAAGTCCGCTTTTATGATGCAATCGTTTGCGGAGTTGCATGCGTGGATTTGTTTGAATTTAAATAAGCGACTGTTGTTTAAATAGTATTTTTGCTACGTAATCAAGAATCGGGATGAAGTCGTTCATTCTCTATCTCTTAGAAAGTATATTTAATATTTATATTGTTAACTTTAATTTTTAGATGCATGAAGCAAGTTAATCTTAGAGTCTGTCGTATGATTCTGCCCCTATTGTTTGGGCTATTCTTGTCATTGAGCGCTTATGCACAACAAGTCTCTGTCAAGGGACATGTGAAAGATTCAACGGGTGAACCCGTAATCGGCGCGAATGTGGTTGTGAAGGATAATTCTTCTATCGGTACGATTACCGACCTGAACGGAAACTTTGTTCTGAGTGTTCCTCAAAATTCAACTCTTGTAATTTCTTTCATCGGTTATAAGCCGGTTGAAATGAAAGCCGCTCCCAGCGTGACGGTAACTCTCCATGAAGATGCGGTGATGCTTCAGGAAGCGGTGGTGATTGGTTATGGTACCGTGAAGAAAAATGACGTAACCGGTTCGGTGATGGCAATCGATGCGGATAAGATGGTAAAAGGTATGGCTACCTCGGCTTCCGACCTTTTGGTGGGTAAGGCTGCCGGTGTCAGTGTGATTACCGATGGTGGAGCCCCGGGGGCCGGAGCTACGATCCGTGTGCGTGGAGGTTCATCCATGTCGGCCAGCAACGATCCGTTGATCGTTATTGACGGAGTGCCTGTCGATAACACCGAGATCAAGGGTATGGGCAACCCGCTCTCTACTGTTCATCCCAATGACATCGAGACGTTTACGATTCTGAAAGATGCCTCTTCGGCTTCTATTTATGGTTCGCGTGCTGCCAATGGTGTAATTCTGATTACAACAAAGGCCGGAGCGACCGGAAAGGCAAAAGTCTCTCTGACAGCACAGTTTGGCTTGAACAAGGTGGCGGATAAGGTAGAATCTCTGAATGCTGCGCAGTATAAAGAGTTACAGGATGAAATCGGACTGGTATCCTTGCCTGATGGACTGCCCGACCGTACTGATTGGTTTGACGAAACATATAAGACCGGAAAGATGCAAAACTATCAGGTAGCAGTATCTAACGGTAATGAAAAGATGAAATACTATCTTTCTGCCGGATATCTCGATGAAAAGGGAATACTGGATATCTCTTATTACAAGCGTTATAATTTCCGGGTGAATCTTGAAAATCAGATTCGTAGCTGGTTGACAGTAAGTGCTAATATCTCCTACTCGGACTATACCAGTAACGGAGGGGGAGCGATGGGAACAGGAGCGAATCGTGGTGGCGTTGTATTGGCTGTTATCAATACGCCGACATATGCTCCGATCTGGGATGCTTTAAATCCGAACCAGTATTACAATAACTTCTATGGAGTTGGAAATATCACCAACCCGTTGGAGAACATGGCACGTGCAAAGAATAATAAAGATAAGGAAAACCGTTTGCTGGCATCGGGCAACGTGTTGCTTACCTTGCTGCCGGAGTTGAAGTTTAAATCAACTCTAACACTTGACCGTCGCAATGCTGTAAATACTACTTTTCTTGATCCGATTTCTACTGCCTGGGGACGTAACCAGTATGGTGAAGCCTCCGACAACCGGAATATGAATACGGTATTGACATTCGACAATGTATTTACTTACAATAAGAACTTCAAGAGACATGGCCTGGAGGTAATGGCAGGGTCATCGTGGACGGATTCAGACTACTCTAACAGCTGGATAAACGGTTCACACTACCGCAATGATCTGATACAGACCTTGAATGCCGCGAACAAGATTGCCTGGGATAATACCGGTACAGGTGCTTCTCAATGGGGAATTATGTCATTCTTCGGACGTGTAGCTTACAATTTTGATAGTAAGTACCTGTTGACGGCTAACCTGCGTGCCGACGGTTCTTCTAAGTTGCATCCTGATCATCGTTGGGGGGTATTCCCATCGTTCTCAGCTGCCTGGCGTGTATCTTCCGAGAAGTTTATGGCTGATCTGACGTGGATTGATGATTTTAAAATACGTGGAGGCTGGGGACAGACAGGTAATCAGTCTGGTATTGGTGACTATGCTTATTTGCAACGTTATAATATCGGTCGTATTGAATGGTTTAAGGTAGCGGCTGAAGGTGATACAACAGATTATGCGAATGCGGTACCGACTATCAGCCAGGCCAATTTACGGACGTCTGACCTTACTTGGGAAACGACTACTCAGACCAATATTGGTCTGGACCTGACAGTATTGAATGGACGTTTGACTTTTAACATGGACTACTATTACAAGAAGACCAAGAACATGCTGATGAACGTATCACTGCCTGCCGGTGCTGCTGCAGCTACTTCTATCGCCCGTAATGAAGGTGAAATGACTAATAAAGGTTTTGAGCTTACCATTAGTTCGAAGAACTTCCGGGGGGGAGCATTTACCTGGGATACGGACTTCAATATTTCCTTCAACCGGAACAAATTGACGAAACTTGAATTGCAGAAAGTGTACTATGATGCCAAAACTGCGGATGTAGTCAACGATTATGTAGTGCGTAATGAGCCGGGACGTGCTTTAGGAGGCTTTTACGGATATATCAGTGACGGTGTAGATCCTGAGACTGGTGAATTAATGTATCGTGACCTGAGTGGTGATGGTAAAATCTCGACTTCCGACCGTACTTATATCGGCGACCCGAATCCGGACTTTACTTATGGTCTGACCAACACTTTCTCATGGAAAGGATTTAATTTGAGTGTGTTTATCCAAGGCTCTTATGGAAATGATATCTTCAATGCTTCCCGTATAGAAACAGAAGGGATGTACGATGGAAAGAATCAGTCTACCAAAGTACTGAACCGCTGGAAGATACCCGGACAGATAACCAATGTGCCGAAAGCTAATTTCAAGTTGCTGAACTCTACTTACTTTATTGAAGATGGCAGTTACCTGAGATTGAAAGACGTTTCCTTGTCGTACAACTTTAAGGGCAAATTACTGCAGAAATGGGGAATCACCCGTCTGCAACCTTACTTTACCGCTACCAATCTGCTGACATGGACAAGCTACTCCGGCATGGATCCGGAAGTAAACCAATGGGGCAACAGCGGTACGGTGCAAGGCATCGACTGGGGTACATACCCGCATTCTAGATCATACGTGTTTGGTATTAATGTTGAATTCTAATGAAAGGAAAGACTATGAAACTAAGATATATATTTTATGGACTCACTTCCGGTTTGCTGTTCGGACTTTCTTCCTGCTCACTGAATTACGATCCGATCGATACTTATTCGGATGTGACTGAAGGTGTGACGGATACCGGTACAAAGGTGGTATTTAAAGATAAAGCGGCTGTAGAAAGTCACCTGACGACTATCTACAATCAAATGCGCGACCGTCAGGAACACTGGTATGTGGACTTGTTGCTCATATCAGATTCGCATGCGGATAATGCGTACGCAGGAACTACGGGAGCTGAGGTACTTCCGTTTGAGAACAATTCCATCGAAGGTTCCAACTCTGTGCTCGAACGTGACTGGAACCGTTATCTGGAAGACGTTGCCCGTGCCAATAAATTGATATGTAATATTGACTTGGTGACCGATAACTCTTTGACTACTGCCGAACGTGCGCAGTATAAGGCGGAAGCAATGATATTCCGTGCCATGGTCATGTTCGATATGGTACGTCTGTGGGGGGATTTCCCGGTTATTACAACAGTAGCTGATGATATTACTTCAGAAAATATCGAAGATGTGTATGAACAATATTTCCCGGCACAAAACACAGAACTGGAAGCTTATCAGCAGATAGAGAAAGATTTGCTGGCTGCCATCCAGCATGCGCCGGATAATACGGCAGGCAACAAAACTCTGTTTACAAAATCCGTAGCCCGTACTCTTCTTGCAAAGATCTATGCAGAGAAACCGTTGCGTGACTATTCAAAAGTAATCCGTTACTGTGACGAGGTGAAGGCTGATGGTTTTGAGCTTGTGAAGGACTTTAGCGATTTGTTCGGCATGAATGCTGCCGGAACGGATGCAAAAGCCCGTAATACTAAAGAATCTATACTGGAAGCTCAGTTTACTCCCGGTTCGGGTAACTGGTGTACATGGATGTTCGGACGTGACCTTGTAAACTGGAATAATAACTTCACTTGGGCAAAATGGGTAACTCCGTCACGTGATTTGATCAATGCTTTCAAGAAAGAAGGAGATCAGATTCGCTTTCAGGAATCCGTAGTTTACTATGATTGTAATTGGAGTAACTATTATCCGTCGGACAATTATCCTTTCATGTACAAATGCCGTTCGGCTAATAGCAGCATTATTAAATACCGCTATGCTGATGTGCTGTTATTGAAGGCAGAAGCATTGATCATGCAGGATACGCCGGATCTGGAAGCGGCAGCTAAGATCATCGACGAAGTACGTGAACGTGCCGGATTGGGCGAATTGTCTTCATCCGTACGTAAAGACCGGGATGCGATGATTATCGCATTGCTCAACGAACGTCGGCTGGAACTGGCATTCGAAGGACAACGCTGGTTTGATCTGGTTCGTCTGGATAAGGTAGAAGAGGTGATGAACGCCGTATATGCGAAAGATTCAGGTCGCAAGTCACAGGTTTACGCCTTTGATAAGAACTCTTATCGCCTGCCTATCCCACAATCGGTAATCGATGCCAATGACAAGATTGAACAGAACCCCGGATATTGATAGAGCCGGAGATAACATCGCTTATAATGTATTTAAATAGAAAAAGAAACTAACGATTATGATAAACATGAGAAATATAGCACTGACCTTTTTAGGATGCTTCACCATATTAGCGGCTTGTAGCAATAGTGATGATGCGGAAAAACCGGTAGTACCTGTCCCCACCGGAGATGTAGCCATTTATACGACAACCAGCAGTCTGACCCGTGATTTGACCCGTGATGCGGTTAACTTCAGCCCGAAAGACAATCTGGCTCCGACCACAATAACTTTGAATCCTGCGGAACAGTACCAGACGATGGATGGTTTCGGAGCAGCTATCACAGGTTCTACCTGTTACAACCTGTTACTGATGAAACCGGCTGACCGTCATGCTTTCCTGACGGAAACATTCTCCGACAAAGATGGTTTCGGATTCAGTTACATGCGTATTTCCATCGGTTGTTCGGACTTCTCGTTAAGCGAATATACCTGCTGTGATACGAAAGGGATCGAAAACTTTGCTTTGCAGAGCGAAGAAAAGGACTATATCCTTCCGATCCTGAAAGAGATTCTGGCCATTAACCCTTCTATCAAGGTAATTGCCGCTCCTTGGACCTGTCCGAAATGGATGAAAGTGAAAAGCCTGACAGACCGTACACCATTGGATTCGTGGACGAACGGACAATTGAACCCGGATTATTATCAGGATTATGCTACTTATTTTGTGAAATGGATACAGGCATTTAAAGCCGAAGGCATTGACATTTATGCAGTAACTCCGCAAAATGAACCTTTGAACCGTGGCAACTCCGCTTCGCTCTATATGGAATGGGAAGAACAAAGAGACTTCGTGAAAACAGCGCTCGGTCCTCAGATGAAAGCTGCCGGACTGTCTACCAAGATTTATGCTTTCGACCATAACTACAATTATGACAATATCGAATCGCAGAAGAACTATCCGGGCAAGATTTACGAAGATGCTGCTGCTTCTCAGTATCTGGCAGGTGCTGCTTACCATAACTATGGCGGCAACCGTGAAGAATTGCTGAATATACATCAGGCATATCCTGAGAAAGAACTTCTGTTTACAGAAACTTCTATCGGCACATGGAACAGCGGACGTGACTTGTCGAAGCGTCTGATGGAAGATATGGAAGAGGTAGCATTGGGAACAATCAATAATTGGTGTAAGGGCGTAATTGTCTGGAATCTGATGCTCGATAACGACCGTGGTCCGAATCGTGAAGGTGGTTGTCAGACTTGCTATGGTGCGGTAGATATCAATAACAGTGATTATAAGACAATCATACGTAACTCTCACTACTATATCATTGCTCATCTTTCAAGTGTTGTGAAGCCGGGAGCTGTGCGTATCGCCACTACCGGTTATACGGACAACGGTATTACCTGTTCTGCTTTCGAAAATACGGACGGAACGTATGCCTTTGTTCTGATAAACAACAATGAGAAGTCGAAGAAGATAACTGTCAGCGACGGCCAACGTCATTTCGCTTATGACGTTCCCGGTAAATCAGTAACTTCATACCGTTGGGCAAAGTCAAAGTAAGAACCTTAAAAGTATAAAGACAATGAAAAAAAGTATCTATATAACATTGGCATTGGCGGGAATCTTATCCATGAATTCCTGTAATGATGACGAGTTCCTTCCCGGTAATCCGAGTATGGAGATCAAGGCGGAGAATGCGGATGCCCTTTTCGGCGACAGCCTTCCGTTTACGATCAAGGCTTCGGATGTAGACGTTCCTCTTTCTACTTTGAAAGCGCAGCTTTTCTATGGAGAAGAACAGGTCTCTGAAACGGTGATCCGAACAAAGACAAGTGGAAGCGACTATACCGGAAAGATTTATATTCCTTATTATGCTAATATTCCTAACGGAAAGGCGACATTGAAGTATATCCTTCAGAATATTCACTTTACTACGACGGAACAGGAAACGGAACTTACGTTGGCACGCCCGGACTTTCCTTATCTGACCTTGGTAGATGAAGAAGGACAGGAGTACCGGATGGACAGGCAATCGATGTATCATTATAGCGTATCGGGAGACTTTTCGCAGAAGATGAAAGCGTATATCAAAACTCCGAAAGTAGGGGAGCACGGCAACGAGCTAACTTTTGGCTGGGAAGACAATACGATTGCAGTAGGCTCTACTACGTCTATCCCGTTCTCCAATACAGAGCCGGGCAATTATACGATTCAGTTTAATACTTTCAACTATGAAGCAAGTCCGTTTGCCAAATTATTGCTGAATGGAAAAGAAATGGAACTGGTAGAAAACGATGTATATGCTGTTAAACTGTCGTTAAAGCAGAATGACATTCTGACGTTCGAAGGAGTGCCTGCTTATGATGAATGGTGGATTGATCCGGACTTCTTTGAAAAGCAGGAGGATGGAACACTGAAGTTCCTGCCGATTGACGGAAGCTATCAGATTACAGCAAACGGTAAGAGACAGTACTTCTCTGTCATAGCTTTAAAAGACGGTGAAGCAGCTAAATTGCAGGATGACGGAACAGGAGCTATCTGGGCTATCGGAAATGGAATTGGCAAGCCGTCGGTATCTTTGTACGAAGTGGGATGGACGCCGGAGAATGGTTTGTGTATGCCGCAACTTACGGCAAAGAAGTATCAGCTTACGTTTACTGCCGGTGTGACTATGAAAACAAGTGATATTGACTTTAAATTCTTCCACATAAACAAGTGGGATAATGGTGAATTTAAGGGAGATGCCATCTCTACTACAAGCGACCTTGTTGAAATAACAGAGTCGGGTAACTTGAAGTTGCAGGAAGGTCAGAAATTTGAGAGAGGTGGTGTTTATAAGTTTACGGTAGATGTAACGAAAGGTAATACCAAAGCAGTACTGACTGTAGAGAAAGTAGGACAGGTAGACTTGCCGCGACCGGACATTACAATCAATGGAATGAAGCTGGAAGAAGGCAGTTCCGATATGTATCAATTGCAGATGTCTTTGACGCAGAACCAGACACTCGAAATAGGTGGCATCGAAGATCTAAATGATTGGTATGTTGATCCGGATTATCTGGTGAAGACCGGAGATAATCACTTGAAGTTCTTGCCGGTTGCCGGTAGCTACAGGGTGATGGTAAATGCTACACGCAAATACTTTGCAGTAGTACGTATGAATGGCAATAGTGAAGCCGGACTGGATGCTGACGGGCATGGTGCCGTATGGTTGTTGGGCTATGGTATGGGCTCTCCGTCTATTAAGGACGAATTTAACTGGGACTTTTCGACTGCTTATTGTGTG
>OGJO01000931.1_pt1 | contig 13647 bp, 10 predicted proteins | sample 1572121 | NCBI WGS metagenome assembly OGJO01 (sample SAMEA2582081, study PRJEB24529) | metagenome | biome: Human gut stool | place: China | collected 2011
TTCCACGAATACGATAAAGAGAATATACGTCTGCCAGTACCACCAAAAGCAAGACAAAGAGTGCCCACTGCCCGATAACAAAGAACGGAGCAAAAACATATCCGCTACCCAACAACAGGATAACCAGGACAAGGGCAATATAGAAACGACGAGTTAGAAACAAATGATTTATGAATTATGATTTATAATTTCTTCAACTTACAATTTACAATTTACGTACAGTTTATAATTTACGATTTATGATTTCTTCGATTTATGTTATGAATAGGGTCAGACATCCAACGCGCAGCCCAAATCATAAATCAGAATTCATAAATCATAAATCTTTTCATTTCGGGACTTCCACTTTATCAATTAAGCGTTGTGTCACTTTCACCGGTGAATAGCCTTCCATTTCAGCTTCCGCAGTCAGGATCAGACGGTGCTGAAGTACATAAGGAGCTACAAACTTGATATCTTCCGGTGTCACAAAATCACGTCCCTGCAAAAGAGCATACGCTTTCGACGATTGCAGCATGGCTACAGATGCACGTGGAGAAGCTCCCAAATATACAGCTTTACTGGTACGGGTCTGCTGCACAATCAATGCGATATATTGGAGCAACGTGCGGTCTACAAATACCTGATTCATAAAAGCACGGAGCGACAACAGTTCTTCTTTGGTAATAGCGGGAGTAATGTCGTCCAACTTCACCAATGCGGCATTGGTATGATGACGTTCCAAGATATTCACTTCCTCTTCCAATGAAGGATAATCCATCGTTATCTTCATCAGAAAACGGTCGAGTTGTGCTTCGGGAAGTTTGTATGTTCCCTCCTGCTCTACCGGATTCTGGGTAGCCAAAATCGTATAAAGATCTCCCATCCGGTGAGTCGTTCCATCAATACTGATCTGGCGCTCTTCCATTACCTCAAACAAGGCAGCCTGTGTCTTGGCAGGAGCACGGTTGATTTCATCGACCAATACAATATCCGCAAAAATCGGTCCCTGATGAAAATCAAAACCATTCGTTTTCATATTAAACACAGTCGTACCTAATACGTCACTCGGCATTAAATCCGGAGTGAATTGAACACGACTGAAGTCTGCATCAATCAGACGAGCTGTCAAACGGGCCAACAGTGTCTTCGCAACTCCCGGAACACCTTCTATCAATACGTGTCCATTCGCCAAAATTGCCGTCAGTACCAAATCCACTGTCTGCTCCTGCCCTACTATGACGGAAGCAATCCGGTCTTTCAACTCTTGTATCTTCTCGGAAAAGAGAGTTAAATCTACTCGCTGTTCTGTATTCTCTTCCATAAATTTCTTCTTTAGATATGATTGATTATTTCATTCATTTTATCGATATATACCTTCATCTGCTCCGCATCAATAACACGTCCTCCGTAAATCACGGGTCTGACTTCGCGGATAAATTTAGCAATCTCTCCGGCATCCATTCCGGTTTTTCGGGCAATCCGATGGAAAGAGCGTTCATCGTCGGCCACTTCTTCAATATCCACTTGAATCTCTCTCCGAAGTTCTTCGGCTAAATAGGAAAACTTCTTGCGAACTAAATCCGCATGGTCTTTCTTCTGAAAGTAAAGCGTGCCTATCAGTTCGGTAAATTCAAGAGATTTATTGGCCGGCTCGTGAATAACAGGGATCACCCGTTGCCGCCTCTTCGCTGTGAATATCATAAAGAGTATGATGGTAATCATCGTAAGATACAAAGCCCAACGAAGCGGTTCATGTGCCAGAAAATAACGGAAAGGTGATTGCTGCACCTGTGCAGTTTCTTTCATGTACCCCTCCGTGCGAACGATAGGAAGCTTCCCCATCTGCGACAACAAACGGAAGATATAGGTTGCATTTTTGCCATCCAACATTCCGTAATTGGTAAAAATCAAAGGAGTGGAAACTAAAATAACTTCTCCTTTCCCCCACCGACGGGACATCGCTACAGGCATATAAACAAGACTATCCGTTGTCAACGAGTCCACCTCTGTTTCATACCGGAACTCATTCGACTCAAAAACTCTTTGTGCCAACACCCTTTCCGGAAGTGAATCTCCCCAAAAATAAGAGGAGCATAACTGGGGATAAAAATAGAAAGTCTGACGGGGATAAACCGTCGAATCTCCTATCCAATGCAAGCTATCTTTTTTCAAAAATGAAGTTGCATATTTCTTCAAAGCCATCGGACTGAAGTAAGAATAGTAAGACCTGAACTGCAAGGTATCTTCCAAATATCTGCCGAACAAGGTACTCACCAACATGATCTTATCTCCGCGTTCCGCCATTTTCAACAGAGCGTTTACATCGACGTCCGACAATCGCAAATTATCAGAGATAACCAATATACCTTTGCGTTGCGTCGTATCTTCCTGCTCCAATTGATAGAGACTCTTCCTCGAAAAAGTGTACCCCTGTGGCAAAGAAGAAGACAACACACTATCGAACACTGCACATCCGAAAGGTTGCTCGTCATGATGTCCGAAAGTGGGCTTCCACACAAAATTCTTCGGCAAATGATATTCTATTGCAAACATGATGAATAGAAAAGCGACAATAAAGACAATGAACCAGCGACTTCCTTTCATGAAACGCCTCCTTTCCCTATTTCTTCCTGCAAGGCCTGCATTACCCGGAAGAGTTCTTCCGTTGCCTCAAAGTTGCCATAACGTACCCGCAGGAAATGATTGGTCAGTTGCCTGAAAGCCGGTAGCCGGACTTCATTGATATACTGGGTAGGCGTTTTATAAAGTTGCCAGTCAATACGTTCAGCGTCACTAAGTTGTTTCAAAGTTTGCAGATAGAGCAAACGTACTGCTTCCCGGTAATTCTGACGAGAAAGCGCTTCCGCAATCCCTCCCGGAAAATCTACTCCGTAAATGGTGTCTTCTTCAACTGTATAAGACAACGCATTTTTATGCGAGGCCATAAACAATTCCGGGCGTTTCCGATAGACAAACCAAACAATCAGCAACAAAAGAAGAATGGCAATACATACCAGGATAAGCCCTGAATACTCTTCAGCAAAATGACTGCCGAATATTTTGCGCAACAACTCCCCAAACTGCCGACTGATCCACTCAAAAACATTCATCTCCGGAGTAATCAGTTCACGGTTATAGTTGTATGCCGGATCAGACTGCCAGAGGGCAATCTGCGCCGTATCACAGACTAGTGTATCAGCCGGGGAAGTGAGATTCATCTAGTAGAGGTTTGGTTTAGAGTTTATCAAAATTGTCAATATCACTTTCTACCGTTATGCTGTCCACTACTTCCGATGCATGACCATACTGATAAACCAGACCGACGATACCGAATATAGCCGATAAGTAAGAACCATACAACATCAGGATAGAGAACAAATATTGCGCAAAGTTCAGTCCGACTGATGAAGAGGTGGCACCTCCGTCACTCATCGTAAAGATCATTTTTACAATATAGATCACATACCAGGGTATAGAAACGATACCTTGTAACACACTGGCAATAATCCCCATCACAATTAAAATTAGAAAGACGCCTCCCCAAGTAGCAAATCCCAACCGGAATGTTTTTGCAAATGCCTCACCCAACGAAATGTCTTCAAATAAGTAGATGGGAGCCATTAATGCCAAAGGAACCATAAAGGCGAATAAAAGCGGGATGGTCAGAATGAGTGTGAAAGGTGTCAATACAGCCAATAAGACAATAAAGATCACCGCAAAGATGAATAAAAAGCTGCAGGCGATCCCCATCAAAAACAGTCTTTTAATATTACGGAGCAACAACGATTTTATATCGCCGAATACAACCCCGTTCAGGCGTTCTTCCCGTTCATTATACAATCGTACCATCGCATAAATCAAGGAAGTCATCAACAAAGCTCCCAAACATGAAAAAAAGATAACTCCTGCATAATTCAGTGCAAATGAAGGTCCCAGAGCAGCTAAAGGATTATCACTTATTCCTCCGGACGCCTGCATAGCAGTAATATCTGTCATACTTCCCATTAAACCACTAAAGTTTGCGGCTTGAATTAAGCATATAGGGAGTATCAGATAAGTTGAATACTTAAACAATTGTTTCCAATTCTCTTTTATAAAATCAAAAGAAGCGTTCAACTTCTCACCGAAAGGACGTTTCACATACATCGCAATCTTAGGTTTCTGTGATTCCATGTTTTTTTCTATTTGGTAAATAAATATAGTAGAATATAATAAATGCCAGAGAAGTGAATATTACACCAAGCCTCAACACATCGGGAAGCTCTGTGTGCCGGGTAAGAAAACCTTCTATAAAGCCTGCCATAATGAACACCGGAACAGTGCCGATCACTATTTTCAAGCCTCGCTTCGCTCCTCTTCTGAAAGATTCCAGTCGGGAATAAGTGCCGGGAAACAGCCAGCCGTTGCCCAAAGCCAATCCGGCGGCACCGGCCACGATAATCGCCCAAATTTCAAGCGTTCCGTGCAACCAGATAGCAAGACTGGATTCCCACAACAAATCGTGTTGATAAAAGAATGTTTGAAAAGCTCCTACCATGATACCATTGGAAAGAAGCATATACCCTGTTCCAAAACTGGTCAGCAATCCCATTGCAAAGCAGTTGAAAGAGACCATCACGTTATTTAGTGTAATGCCTAGAAACATCGGTACTTCAGAAGAACCATTATATACGGCCATCGGCTCACCATTGGCAATATTGTCGAGTGTCATATCCACATAACCGTTTCCCAATATCAGCCGGACAAAATCCGGATCATTCGCTGCTGATAATACGCCGATTAATGCGCTGGCAATAAAAATCAAAAAGGAGGTCAGTAATTCACGCCGTGCATCGTGCATGGTTCGTGGCACTTCCTGTGTCCAGAAAGTGATAATCCGTGTCCACTTCTCGCGTTTATTGCGGTAGATTTCGTTGTGCAACGCTGAAGCCAGATTATTCAGATAAATAGTAATACGGGAAGTTGGGAAATGTGTTTGGGCAAATGCCAGGTCAGCTGTCAAGTCCGTATACGCATCGGCTAGTTGGTCGGGGGACAGACTTGCCGCCCGCTCCACAACTTTCTCTGTCTCCTTCCATTTTTCAATGTTCCGACGAATAAACGTTACTTCTTTCATGCTTTTCAATAGATTTCGGATAAGTTTTGTCCGAAACCGGAAGCAAAAATAAGAGAATTATGATATATTTGCAACGGAATCCTAAAAATGTTTAACCTGAAATGACAGAATCTACGATAATAACCGGACAATTCGTTCGTATCAGCCAAACGCCCGCCAGTATCGGCGAACGACTGATGGCTTTAATCATCGATTATTTTCTGATCGGGCTATACATTTTATCCACTGCTACGCTCTTGTCTAAATTAAGTTTACCGTCAGGATTCAGTTTGTTCTTTTTTCTGTGCGTCGTTTATTTACCGATTCTCGGTTATTCTTTTCTTTGCGAGATGTTCAATCACGGACAAAGCTTTGGCAAAAAACTCATCAATATCCGTGTCGTAAAAGTAGACGGTTCTACTCCAAGCATCGGCTCTTATCTGTTACGATGGCTTCTTTTCCCAATTGATGGTCCCATCACAAGTGGCCTTGGACTTCTGGTCGTTTTATTGAATAAGAACAACCAACGATTAGGGGATCTAGCTGCCGGTACTATGGTGATTAAAGAGAAAAACTATCGTAAGATACATGTCAGCCTGGACGAATTCGATTATCTGACCCAGAATTATCATCCGGTATATCCGCAGTCGGCTGATTTATCTCTCGAACAAGTGAATGTAATTACCCGGACTTTGGAATCCGGTGAGAAAGACCGGGCAAGACGTATCACGGCACTTGCCAAAAAAGTACAGGAATTACTTTCCGTCACTCCCCGTGAGGGTAATCAGGAGAAATTTCTTCAGACGATACTTCGCGATTATCAGTATTATGCATTGGAAGAAATATAACCAGAATACGCTGTTTCAGACTATTCAGGCAAGGGATTATTCTCACCGTAGTGAGAATTAATTCTCATAGGCATAAGAATGTTTGAGAAAAAGCACCGCACAAAAAAGGGGTATACCCACAGAGCACACCCCTTATCTTAATTTTATCTACAATGAAACCGGACGTCGTTTAGTCCACCTGTCCCAGAGAGTTTCCGTATTCCATTTCTCCCTGAACCACAAAGAGGACTTCTTCAGGATCGTATTCCCCTATTTCATCCTTTTTGGCTTCTTTTACAATATAAGCCACAACCTCTTCCAAATCGATGTTGACATAGCCGTCTTCATCGGGTTGAGCGTCGAGAATACCACTTTCAGAGTAATACTCGTCGATTAAATCGAGAAAATAATACAATTCATCGTCCGAGAACTTCTCTTTCAGTTCTTGAGGCAGATAGTTTTTGATAAACTCGATGGTCTTTTCGTCATCGGCATCTGCTAATAAAAAATCGTCTTCCAGTCCCATTTTTTTAAGTATTAAGTGATAAGTATTAAGTATTATCGACTATAAAAGCTTCTTCACCTTTTCTGCGAATACCGGTTTGCCAACTGCACCTACCTGTTTGTCTACTATTTCACCGTTCTTGAAAAACAATACAGTAGGAATATTACGGATACCATATTCAGCAGCCATATCACCATTTTCGTCTACATCGCACTTACCGATGATTACTTGTCCTTCAAACTCCGCAGCCAATTCTTCAATGATAGGAGCCACCATCTTACAAGGGCCACACCAAGGAGCCCAAAAATCTACAACAACCGGTTTTCCTTCTGCAAGAACCTCTTTATAGTTGCTGTCTGTAATTTCTAAAGCCATTTTTTTAAGTATTAATTATTAAATGTTATTTCGTTAGCTTATTCTCGCCACAAATATAATCAATTTATCCTATTGTGATAGACTTTAATTGGAAGTTTTATAATAATCATTGAGAATCATCCATTTACTGGAAAAGTCTAATTTCACCCCTAAAAATGAACCTTAAATAATTAACTATTATGGTAAATATGAAGCAATGACAAGCATATCATTCAGATATCAGTCAACTATCACTGAAATAATAAATCAATCCTTTCTACAACAACTCCCTTATTCTTCTGATTTCCGATATTGTACAATTCCTCTCGAAGTGAAACTTGAACAAAGTCGATAATCTTCCAATCCAACGCAATACCATTATTCTCTTGTGCAGAAGCCGGATACCAATAAGGATTCACTCCCGGCCAATCCTGCGGTAACATAGCCGCCTTAGTCGGTACAAGGTCGGATACCGGAATCAGGATATCCGATGCGTCAGCTTTCAAATTAAACGCAGCACCATATCCTCTTCCCTCTTTATCTACAAAATTGCAAATGGCTTTATCAGTATTGTTCAATCCATAAGCGCGAATACGAATATATGCAGGAGCCGTCTTACTTTTACTCCGACAAGTTATCCGATCACCTATATAATGGGAAAAAGTCACATCACAAGGAGCTATATAATCTTCCTTTTTCTCCAAATCAGGAACAGAAAGCTGAAAGGCAGGCAGCAATTCCGGTCCTGATACTACCGAGCTAAATTGTGATTCGGGGCTCCTGAACGTGCGTGTACGACGGATATGCTTCCAATTGTCCTGTGCACCTAAAAGGGATTATCGACATCATACGTTTCTCAGACGCATGGCGTAAGTAGCTTGTTCATAATAGTCCCACCGTTCGGGAGTGCAATACGTCTTTTCCGGAAACAAGATTGTATCATCTCCCGTATCTATGCCGAAATGATACTCATAATCCCCCTTAGCAAGCCAGCTTATATCGGCTTTCGCCGTATAGAAGAAGCCGTCTTCCGCCGTCATCGGTATGCGCTTGCATCCCCAAGGTTTCAGCATCAGATAAACATCTACCTGTTGAGGACGTTTGGGGCCGAACACCTCACACCGGAATGTCACCTCTTTATCAGCAGTAAACTCCGGCCATGTATGATTAGCTATTTTCCACTCTTTCATCGGAGTCTGATAGAAATCTTTGGCAGGAAGTTCTTCCCTGCTAACTATCTTTCCATCTGATAGCAGATATTTTCCGGGCAATACAACCATTTCAGTTTCCAGACCGGGAAGCTGTATTTGAATGTTCCGTTCATTGTACGCTGATTTTCTTGACACCCTGTGTTTATTCAGCATTTTATAAGGATCATCTATATCCATTATATCAGGGTAGATTTCCAGTTGCCAAGTATTATCATCCTGTTTGTCAAGAAAATAAATACCTGTTCCCGAATAACGGACTACCGGAGAAGAACCAACCCCAGCAATATGCTTCAATGCTGCCAGATTTTTGGGACGGGTAGACGTAGTATTTGAATAATAGAACATATCTCCGGAGTTCAATTCACTCAACTGTTCATCGTAACTCACCCGGAAATCGTCGAAAGTTCTGTTATCCGGATAATACCCGAAGTGTTTGCCACGCGGGATACGACGCATCACTTCAGCGGCAATCATACTGCTTACTGCCTTTGAAGGAGTAAAGACCATATTGAAAAAATGAGTCTGCCAACCTAAATTCATCGGGGCTGTACGCAGCATATCATAAGAAAAGATGGCAGCAAACTGGATACCGCCCCTACGGAACTCACGCGCCATAGCCGGGAACATAAAACCGGAAGCCATATCCGTTGCGTCAAATTCATAAACGATTTTTGCTTTTCCGCGTAAATCAGGATAAAGCATCTGCTCGTAACGGTCTACGAACAACAAGCCGTTTCCTTCAATGGAATAATTGTTATTCAACGCACTCGGATACCAAGCGTGAGTAGAACCTTGTATATCCGATTTCCGAATAGCAGGAGCCACACGGAAGTCTTGGCTGACATTATAGAAAGTCAACTTCTTACAACCAGTACTCCGGATTGCCTTGCACATCCGGTTGATATAACGCACCATACCTGGAATGTCTTCCGGAAATTGGGTAGGTTCGTTGATTAGCTCGACAAACAATATGTTCGGCTCATCCTTCAGGCAGCGACCAGTGTAAGGATTACGATGATTGAGCAGTTGCTTCATGTAATTTTCCTGTGCACGAATAGCTTCCTCGTCGTGTATAAGTGTATTTTTAGGATAATATTTGGCCAGACCGGTATTTGTTGTATCACTCATTTCCGGCCATTGTGAATTATAGGTCACGATAGGGCTAAGCAACATATAAATATCCCGTTTATCCGCTTCGGCAATCAGATAGTCCAACAGATGCAAATGTTCATTCTCCAGCAAATTTCCCTCACGATCCGTATTCTGATAGTCTCCCCAAAAGCAGAGACGTAATCCGTCCCAGTTCATTCGCTTGAAATGTTCCAGGTCTTCCACAATCATTTGCTTTCGATCACCGCCCACATAATCTGCTGCACGAAAATCGCAAGCAGAAGGCAGGCAATAATTGGCACCGAACAAGGCTACTTCCTTACGGTTTTCCGTCCAACGTATCACGCCTTGTTTGTCCATATAGACCTTCTCGGCACAATGGGATATTGTGCCGAGAAGAGTTATTAATAATGTAAATAAGCTTTTCCTCATAAAATGATAAACTAGTTATTTATCCTCAATTGATATTGGGGGATAATTTCCACGTTCTTAATCTCAAGCACCTGGTTATTTCCTTTAAAATCAGGAATGGCAGACTGGGGCAAATCTTGCAGACAGGTAGCATCCGAACGTAAAGGACGGAAGTAGAACGACATAGCTTCTTTGTTCATCATCTCTTTATGGCGGTTAAGACCAATCATCCATGGTTGGGCATGCCAGAATTCATCCTGTACCATTTTTCCACCGAGGAAGGCCATTGCCACATCACCCGTGTAATCTATCTTCATGAAGTATTCATTCACTTGCGGGGTATGAACGGTATCACTGAAAGCTACGGTAATACGACGAGTGGTTATCTTCTCTACACGACATTCGGGGCTGACAGGCTGAACCTGCACTGTTTGTGATTGCCATCCTTTTGCCGAAGGGTACAAGATATAATCAAAGGCGTTATTTCCAAGTTGTTGCAGGGTGATACCTTCTGCCGTCGGTAATACGGTAGCTGTCGTTATCAATAGTTGCCCATCCACCTTGATGGCATTGAGTGCCTGTTCATGATTCAGTGTCGTAATTTTTATTTTCTTACCGTTGCGAGGTGTGACAGTAATAGTACTTTTCAGACCGCTTGTGACGGCGTATTTAGCCTTACCTTTGACGGTGCGGGCATCAAAACAATACTCCGGTTTCATACCTTCCGGGGCGAAGAAAATATAATGGTCGATACCGTTATCATTGATTTTCATCAGAGGTTGTGCCGTAGCATAACGGAGTCTGGCACTTCCGAGCATCAAGTTGAATGGCAGAATCATGCTTTCATCTTTCGGCAATGTAAAAGTTCCCTGTTCAGGTATGCGCAGTGTTTCATTCCGAAGATTCAATTGCAGTTGCAGACCGTCCATATCATGCCGCAATGTATCATGGTCCTGAAAGTTTATCATGAAAATGAATCCGCTGTCATCTTTCATCCGGGCAGCATAACGCAGGTCATCACGATTTTCGGGTGTCATCTTTTCCCAACCTTCCGGTAATACGGTTTCCATGGGAGCAAGATTACTGCCGAAATCGGCAAGAAACGAATGGATGGTGCGCAGGTAACGATAAGACGGATGTTCCAGTCCGAATTCGCCAAGAGGAGCCTGGAAATCATAGGAGATTTTGGGTATCCCCATCGGTTCGTCCTGATAACTTCCTATATTATCCTGACGTAGCGGAGTGCTTCCTCCGTGATACATATAATATCCGATGCCGTTGCTTCCGCTACCGAGCGTACGAATCATCAACGCCTGTGCTGCACGTGCCGTAACGATAGGTCTGCGTCGGTAAATCATCTGTATTCCTGCACCCATTTCCGCACAGAACGAGGGGAATCGTTCCGCATCATAACGCACCGGAGCATAATCAGGCACACGGTGTATATCTTTGAACATACAGAAAGGCGACATTCTCGGTTCTTCCCAAAAAGGATAGGTGTAGGCGGATGTCACAGGAATTGCTTCATTGTCAATAACAGCTGCGTTTCCCCAGCCGGTGGCTGTATAGAACGGAGTGATAATACCTTCTTCCTGTGCCATTCTTTTAAGGGTACGCATGTGTTCCTCCCCAAGTTCGGCGGTAGTGACTTTCTTATCCATTACACTTACGCCAATCATAGCATAGTCAATGTCATAACTTGCCACAGTAAAATCCAACGGTTCACCGGGATAATTCACTCCCCAAGGAGATGCAGAATGCTGCATCTCATTTTCCAACTGGCAACCGATGATCGGACCGCCATCCTTATAATACAATCCTTGCAGTTGCCGGCCTATCTCTCCATAAAGTCTTTTTACATAAGAGAGGTATAGAGGCTGATTGCTGCGTACATCCACCGGACGGGCGAAAAGCCAGTCGGGTATGGAGCCGTTACGTATTTCACCGTGACAGAAAGGGCCGATACGTACGATGACCGGCATGTCATGTTTCTTGCAAAGTTCTATAAAATGGCGTAAGTCTTTATTGCCGCTCCAGCAGAACTTGCCTTCCTCTTCCTCATGTAATCCCCAGAAAATATAGGTTGGCAATACATTCACCCCACCGGCTTTCATCTTTACAATCTCCTGTTCCCACTGTGCACGGGGATAACGGGTAAAGTGGAACTCTCCCATAACAGGTATCACAGGCTTTCCGTCGATAGACATATAATAGCTGTTTACGGAAATATTTCCACCCGACGGGTTACTGCCCCCCATCTTGAGGTGTCCCGTATATATAGTCTTCTCTTTCGCCGGAGCGGAAAGCTCATAAATCTGCTGTGCATGAAAAGTGGTTGCATATAGAGCAAACGCTAAAGCTGCATAAATTTTCTTCTTCATAATATGTGCTTTTAATGATGTAATTCTTATTTAATCAGAGTCAATACTTGATTCGCAATTGTTTCCATTCCTTTTACAGTAGGATGCCCGCTTTCTTTCTCGATTCCTTGCAGTTGTACGTATTTTATTCCGTAATGTTCGCAAACAACCTTGGTCGATTCCACAATCTCCGTTTTCAAGTCATCACTGATGATAAAGTAAAGCGTCACATTGGGATAATGCTCTTGAGCCAACTCTATCAATTTAGCCAATGCAGGACGATAGGTATACAGATCGGCACGCTTGAAATCTCCATATTTGTACTCACCGATAGGAGTGTCTGCCCAATTGTCATTGATTCCACCGAAGATGAGGATGATATCAGGATTCCCCAAACGGGGAACCCTTGTAATAAATGAACGGTCGGCATAGTCCTCGTCATTATATCCCGAATAGGATACAGTAGCCCCGCTATAGGAGTCGTTTGCTCCCAACTTGAAACCGGCTTTCTTGATGACCTGCCACCACCACGTCTGTTTCACATTCACTACCCCTGTCTTAGACCAATCGGTAGTTGTGTAATACGTTTTATTGGTGTCCGGTATATACTTTTCAAAGGTAGAATATGAATCGCCCAAGACCGCAACAGTCGGTTTGATACTTTGCGCTACCGCATTTACCGTAAACAGGCAGGCAAGGATATATAAGAATAGATATTTCATGGTTTATCTACTTACTACTATTTACTATCTATCATAATCATTTTGCTTGATAGCCCCTTTGGACTCATCAATGAAACTCTGCGGAATCCAGAAACGGTTGTGTCCTTCGTGTACATTGAAGTAGCCGCGTCCTTCGGATTTATTAATGGCATCAATGCGGTTATTGGCATATTCCACATACTTTCCAAAGCGAATCAAATCTTGACGGCGAAGCCCTTCGAGATAGAACTCATGACCGCGCTCCAGAAGGATGGCTTCATTGAAGGCTTCACCGGAAGCTGTTTGAGCGTCATCCAGTTCCGACAATCCGGCACGCTTGCGTACACGGTTTACCAAACCAATGGCTTCCGTTGTAGGACTGCCCTCATTACGGTTGATACACTCGGCAAGTGTCAACAGCACATCAGCGTAGCGATAGATAACCACGTCAATGCCGCTTTGCCCGTCTTTCATATCCGGATCCATACCGTATTTCAAGGGTAGCGCACCCTTTGCCAACTGACTGCTATTTGAGCGGTCTATCTTTTCTCCATTTTTATTCGTATAAGCAGTAACTACGTTCTTCAGACGCAAGTCTCCTTCTTCAAATGTGCCATAAAAATCCCAAGGCATTACATAGCCACCCCAACCGGTAGCCTTTTCAGCCCAAGGATAATCGGCGGGAAGCACTTCGGCAGTCATGTAGTTGGAGTACCAACTGGCAGTATTATTGCAAGCCAGTTGCAGAATCACCTCATTGTTACCTATTCCCTCTTTGGAGAAGATATAGTTATAATCAGGTTGCAGGCTGTACACACGTCCTTCCATCTCCAACAATTCACGAGCTAAAGTTTCCGCTTTATCAAAGTAGCCTTTTATCATGTAATATTTCAACAGAATCATACGTGCCGCCCCTTTCGTCATACGTCCGCGTGCCTCCGCCACTTCGGGTAAATCACGAATTGCATCCCGCAAGTCCGCTTCCATCATTGCGTCATATTCTTCTTCCGTCAGACGGGGAAGATAAACAAAAGTCTGCGGGTCGTCCAGTACCTCATCCGAAGCCACCGGCACAGGACCGAACATATCAT
>OGJO01000941.1_pt1 | contig 13539 bp, 13 predicted proteins | sample 1572121 | NCBI WGS metagenome assembly OGJO01 (sample SAMEA2582081, study PRJEB24529) | metagenome | biome: Human gut stool | place: China | collected 2011
TTAATTGATATTTCATGGTTTAAGCTTGGCGACGAGCAAACATAATTTTGCCCATCGCTGTCAGTTGGTCTGCTGATAAATGTTGCTTACCAAGCTCAAATAACGGCTCTTCAAGAGCAAGATGTCTATCATAGCTTGCCACAAATAGCGTAATCAGCCTTTCATCTACATCAGTGCGTTTCTCTGCAATCAATTCTTCTAGCTGTTCAGAAAGTTTTACCCAATTTTCATGCAAAGTAACGTGTTGGCGCTCTAATTCATCTATAGACTCTTTCGCTTGAGGGGCTTTTTCAATTAAAGCGGGGAAAAAGTTTTTTTCCTCATCATCATGATGAAGCGGTGCAGCGTGATTAAAATACTGCAAAATGGTTTTCACATCATTTAATACGGCTTGATTCACGCCATTTTTTTCTAAGTAGCCAGGAAGAATGGTGAGTTGCTTACAAAAGCGTCTAACTTTGCTATGACAGGCGTAAAGCATATCAATTGGCTCATTCCAAGTGGCAAATTGTTGAGGTTCAAGGATTTGCATAAGGTTTCCTTTGTTAAAAAGTGCGGTCATTTTTGACCGCACTTTGCATGTGTTATTCTGATAATTGTGTTTCAGGTGATTGAGTAGGATCTAACTGTAATGGTGGAACAGGTTTGCCCATACGAGCATAGAATTCAACCACAAAATCATCAAAACGATCGTCTTCAATCGCTTGACGAATCTCTGCCATTAAACGTTGATAATAGCGTAAATTGTGAATGGTATTTAAGCGTGCACCTAAAATTTCACCGCATTTATCTAAATGATATAAATAGGCTTTGGTGTAGTTTTTACAGGTGTAGCAATCACATTCTGGATCCAATGGGCTGGTATCATCACGGTATTTTGCATTACGGATTTTAACAATGCCGTCTGTCACGAATAAATGGCCGTTACGTGCGTTACGAGTTGGCATTACGCAGTCAAACATATCAATACCACGGCGCACACCTTCCACTAAATCTTCCGGTTTACCTACGCCCATTAAATAACGCGGTTTATCAGCCGGAATTTGTGGGCAGATGTATTCTAAAATGCGGTGCATATCTTCTTTTGGTTCGCCTACCGCTAAACCGCCCACCGCATAACCGTCAAAGCCAATATTCACTAAGCCTTCTAGTGATACTTTACGTAATTCTTCAAACACGCCGCCTTGGATAATACCGAATAGGGCATTTTTATTGCCTAATTCATCAAAGCGATCGCGGCTGCGTTTTGCCCAACGAAGAGACATTTCCATGGATTTTTTTGCATAATCGAAAGTCGCTGGATAAGGCGTACATTCATCGAAAATCATCACGATGTCAGACCCTAAATCATATTGAATTTCCATGGATTTTTCAGGCGAAAGGAAAATGCGCTCACCATTAATTGGATTTTGGAATTTCACGCCTTCTTCGGTGATTTTACGTAATTTACCTAAACTAAATACTTGGAAACCGCCACTGTCAGTCAAAATTGGACGATGCCATTGCATAAAGTCATGTAAATCACCGTGTTTACGCATCACTTCCTGTCCAGGACGAAGCCATAAATGGAAGGTGTTACCCAATAAAATTTCTGCACCTGTCGCACGCACTTCTTCTGGCGTCATGCCTTTTACGGTGCCATAGGTGCCCACAGGCATAAATGCAGGGGTTTCCACGCTGAACGTGCCTTGTGGACGTTCAAACACCAAGCGACCACGACGCGCACTGCCGCTGGTTTTATCTAATTCATATTTCATTTTTTTCCTCAACGAATAAACAGTTCGTAGGTTGTTGTTCAATAAAAAAGCCTGTTAGTACAGGCTTCTTGATAGGTATTTTATGAGTTGGTTGAAAATAAGTCAAACCACTTATTCTAAGCCTTTCACATTGGGATTTTTAGTAATGAACATCGCATCGCCATAACTGAAAAAACGATAGCGATTTTCGAGCGCACTTTTATAGGCATTCATGGTATGGCTAAAGCCTGCAAAGGCAGACACTAACATAATCAATGTACTTTCTGGTAAGTGGAAGTTGGTAATCAACGCATCCACCACACGGAATGATTTACCCGGGTAAATAAAAATAGACGTATCAGAAAAATAAGGTTCAATTAAATCTGGATTGCCATTTTTTTCTGCAGATAGAGCAGCGGTTTCAACAGAACGCACTGATGTTGTACCTACCGCAATCACACGTTTACCCGCTTTTTTCGTTTCAATAATGGCATTGCAGACTTCTTGAGAAAGCTCCACATATTCCGCGTGCATGATGTGATCTTCGATATTTTCAACACGTACCGGCTGGAATGTACCTGCACCTACGTGCAAAGTCACAAATTCAAAATTAACGCCTTTTTCGTGTAATTTTTGTAAAAGCTCATCATCAAAATGCAAGCCTGCTGTTGGCGCGGCCACTGCACCTGGCACTTTGTTATACACGGTTTGATAGCATTCTTGATCTGCTTCTTCATCAGGGCGATCAATATAAGGCGGCAAAGGCATATGGCCGATTTCTTGCAACACATCAAGAACATTGCGAGTTTTATCCGCTAATTCCACTTCAAAAAGCGTATCTTGACGACCAACCATAATGGCTTTTACGCCATTATTTTCACCGAGCTTATCTTCGCCTAAAAATAATTCTGCGCCTTCTTTCGGAGCTTTTGACGAACGAATATGCGCTAAGAAATGGTGCTCACTTAAAACACGTTCCACTAACACTTCAATTTTCCCGCCACTGGCTTTACGACCAAACATACGAGCTGGGATCACGCGCGTATTGTTAAAAATCAACAAATCACCTTCGTCGATTAAATCCAATACATCGGTAAAAGTGCGGTGAGAAATTTCCCCGTTTTCGCCATTAAGTTGTAGCAAACGGCAAGAAGAGCGGTCTTCTTTAGGGTAACGAGCAATCAGCTCATCAGGTAAGTCAAAATGAAAGTCAGAAACACGCATAATTGTAAATAATGAAAGCTAAAAATGGGGCATAGTCTAGAGCGAATAAGGGGGAAATACAAGGGGGAATGTTGAGTATTAATTGGTTTAAGAAAGTGATTGATTTGGATAATGAAGCTAGATATCTCATTTGGTTAGGATTATTTATAACCTTTACGAATATAGTCTGATTAAGCTAATGCTTGGGCTCTAAAGTTATGTCCTTTCATAGGATCCGTTTACCCTTCTTTGCGATCTATTTAGATAGTGTTTCATATACTAGTAATGAAGTGGTAACCAATATGTTGTAGATGAGAATTAAAGGTTTTGTAGTGACCAGCTAAACGCTGAAAGCCACGCTGTTTGTGCCAGTCATCGATGCGTTGTGCGGCGGTTTGGGTAGTGGTGCGGAGTTGCTTGCCGTTTTGAGTGGCTGAGCAATGGATCACGATTTTGGTGATGGGGAAAGACATAAAAAACTCCAGTTATCAAGGATTGGTTGATAACTGGAGTGTACTGAATATAGGTGGGACCTGATTTTAAACTGGTTTAAGAGGTACTACGCAAGGCTTTGCGTCCTATACTTGCTAACATTTTCCGAGTTTCGGCATAGTCTCGTTTAAATTCTTCGATTTGTTCTGAAGCATAGCGATGTGGATTGGCATTTATATCATCAAGAATTCTTTGTAATTCATAAAAATCTCGCTGTAACTTTCGTTTTTCAGCCATTTCTTCTGGTGTTGCAACGTATCTACTTGTGATTAAAGAAATCACATATACAACAAAAGGAACTAAGAAAATTAAACCAGCAGAAATAAATTCTTGTGTTACTTGTCGTTGTACATAATCTGTCGCGCTGGCATCGCCCAAAGGATAAATGATCTTCGTTAATTGTGGCATTAAAGCACTAAGACTTCCCACAATGGCGACATTTCTTGTTGTACTAACTGGTTTGGCTATTTGTTCTGACATTATTTTTGCCCTCTAGCCATTCTCAACTGACGAACAAGCGGCTCTTTCGCAGACAAATTTACCGTAACAGGTTCACCCACTAATTCACCGTTATGAATACGGCGGATTTCTATTTCGTGGACAGGATAAAGCCACCGACTAATGTAATAGCCGATTATTCTGCCTAAATTGCGAAAAATGGGATAGCTTGCCACTATCCCAATTACTGCAAAAATGATGTTTAACAATAGTGCTAAATTACTCATCTTCTTTCTTCAAAGGTTGGTCAGATACGATTTTTCTACCTGAACTCGCCATGTGGTTTTTCACTTTGACAATGCTATAACGCACCGTTTCTCGTTTTGCTAATGTGCGAGTGGTTACGCGTAGTATAACATTATATAAATCTCCTTTACGGAAACTGGCAATATCTTTGTTAATTTGCTGAATAAAATGTTTATCTAAGATCTCTACAGAAACGTCAGTTTTACTTCCGTAAGACATTTTCCACCCTTTTTGCGAGCCTGTAAAGCTGATTTGTGTTAAAGCAATGGTGGTATGGATTTCTTCTGTATGCGTTTCAGGGATTGGCGAGAGTTCCATTTTTTCAAAAATAGCGACATCATTTTCATCAAAAGAAATCGTATCTACAGGGTTAATATCTTGGATAAACGTTAATACACCTCCTTCACTTTCTGCAAAATCTACCGTATCAGATTGTTCAACAGGCACTTCATCAACCAGGATTTGCTCTAATAGCTTCACTTTGAAAGTACTTTCTGTCTTTCCTTCTAACGGTGCAGCAATCAATTTCTGAATGTTTTCACGTACTCGAGGGTTCGCGACAAGGCGAGCCACTTTTTTATCTACCGTGAGTTCTTCGCCATCTAACACAATCGTTGCTTCAGGAGATTTGTTTGTTGAACGTATTTCTAAAATGCTTTTCCCTTTCGTCTTTTTCAAGACTTCAAGTACGCCACCGCCCACAATTTTAGTGACAACAGCACCTGCTGAAATGCCTAAATACTTTAACACCTCCAGTGCATCTGCTGCCACAGTTAGATTTTCTAACATAAACGGAATTTCTACAGAGCCAGCTTGAACAGGGGCTTGAAGATAAAGTTTGACAGTTTCTTTTCTGCGATTGATGGTTTTATCCGCTCTTGAAATCAGCTCTTTCATATTCGTCACAATTTCAACTAACTGATCGGCATCAATACGGTGCTTGGCATATTCATCATCATTGGCATCGTAAGAAATGGTAAAAAACACATTCTCATTTTTCTTTTGTGGTTCTGTTTGTTGTTCCACTTGTTGTTCAGTTGTCATTTTAATTCCTTAGTTTATATATTTTATTTTTCGCCTTGCTCATTGCTTTCGCGGTAGTTTTAGAGAAGGTTTTGTTCTTGTTGGGGTAATACTATATTCTATTACATCAACACAAACGAACCGCAAACCAACAGAAAACAGGAGATATTATGTATCGAATTTATTTTGGGCTGAATGAGCGTAGTAGGAAAGTTTTGCAAACATAAAATAATCCCTTATATTTATGATTACTTTAATTACTTTGCTTAATTTACTCCTAATCTCATTTTAATGTCAAGAATCATTTTTTTATATATTTTTTATAAATAATATGAAGTTAATTGATTTTAAAATAGAGTGTTTTATATGATTTTGGAGTGTGTTTTTAGGGCATAAAAAAAGCCCTTTCAAAAAGGTGAAAGGGCAAAATATTTGGAGTCATACTATGAGTTGTTGAATTAACAAATCAGGTATGGGATGTATTATAGTGCATTTATTAACAAATGCAACAATTTTTTAACAAATTAATTATGTGGATTGCGCGTGTTGGTGTTGACCAAGTTACGCATCAATAAGGCATAATCAAGTTGGATATATTGTGGCACATCTAAAAAGACAAAGTGGCCATCGCCGAGTGCGGCTTCCACATTTTCGTTTTTGCGATTGAGCATTTTTTCAATTTTAAAGACGATGTTGCCTTGTGGGGTCATCATTTCCACTTCATCACCAAGCAAGAATTTGTTTTTCACCGCCACTTCAGCCATGCCCTGTTCATTACGTTTACCGGTAAATTCACCGACAAATTGTTGGCGTTCAGAGATAGAGTAGCCGTACTCGTAATTTTGGTATTCATCGTGCGTATGGCGACGTAAGAATCCTTCGGTATAACCACGATGAGCAAGGGATTCCAACGTATCCATTAGGCTTTCATCAAATGGTTTGCCTGCAGCCGCGTCATCAATGGCTTTGCGGTAAACTTGTGCGGTTCTCGCGCAGTAATAGAAGGATTTAGTACGGCCTTCGATTTTTAGAGAATGCACACCAAGTGCGGTCAATTTTTCCACGTGTTGTACTGCACGCAGATCTTTTGAGTTCATAAAGTAGGTACCGTGCTCATCTTCAAACGCCGTCATTTGCTCATCTGGCTTTTGTGATTCGGTATAAAGGAAGACTTTATCTGTTACCGCACCTTCGCCCAAGGTTGGCGCCACATTTTTCACTTCAATTTGTTGAGCGGGATCGATTTTTGGCACGATGTTGCCCACTTCATCCGTGGTGCCTTCTTCCATTTTGTATTCCCAACGGCAAGCATTAGTACAAGTACCTTGGTTTGGGTCGCGTTTGTTGATATAGCCAGAAAGCAAGCAACGGCCAGAATATGCCATGCACAACGCACCATGTACGAAAATTTCGAGTTCGATATCGGGCACATGTTGGCGAATTTCAGCGATTTCTTCAATGGACAATTCGCGCGATAAAATCACACGAGTTAATCCCATTTGTTTCCAGAATTTTACCGTTGCCCAGTTTACGGCGTTCGCTTGTACAGAAAGATGAATATCAATATCCGGGAAGTTTTCACGCACCAACATAATTAAGCCTGGGTCAGACATAATTAAGGCATCAGGGCCCATGTCGATGACAGGTTGTAAATCTTTGATAAAGGTTTTGAGTTTGGAGTTATGAGGTGCAATGTTTACCACTACATAGAATTTTTTGCCAAGCGCATGGGCTTCATCGATCCCGATTTTTAAATTGGCATGATTAAATTCATTGTTACGTACACGTAAGCTGTAACGAGGTTGGCCTGCATAAACGGCATCTGCGCCATAAGCAAAGGCGTAGCGCATGTTTTTAAGGGAGCCCGCAGGGGAGAGTAATTCAGGTTTAAATGGGGTTGTCATAATGTTCTCTTGTCTGATTTCAGGTCAGTAGCTTGCTTTTGGCAAGCCGTATTAAAGGCCTGTATTTTAGGCGGATTTAGGGATTTGTAAAGTAAAAGTGCGGTTGGTTTTTCGATTGTTTTTTAAGGCTAGAAATAAAAAAGGCGAACCATTCGTTCGCCTTATCAAAATTGTATTTAATTAAATCGCCCAGCCGCCAGCATAGAATGCGACAAGGACAATGGCGATGATAATTGTGCCGATGTTGAGTTTTTTCACATCGCCACTCACGATACGACCAATCACTAATGCCGCAAAGCCAAGCATGATACCCGTTACGATGTTTGCTGTTAGCACGATGAATACCGCACAAACTAAGCCACTCATTGCGCCGACGAAATCATCGAAGTCTAATTTGCTCACATTGCTTAGCATTAATAAGCCCACATACATTAACGCCGGTGCAGTTGCATAACCAGGCACTAAGAATGCAAGTGGTTGGAAGAATAACATTAATAAGAATAATACGCCGACCACGATAGCGGTGATACCCGTTTTACCGCCTGCGGCTGTCCCTGCTGCAGATTCGATATAAACAGCGGCTGGCGCAGTACCGAATAAACCTGAGAATAAGCTACTTACAGAGTCAGAGGTTAAGGCTTTGCCACCGTTGATGATTTGTCCGTCTTTATCTAATAAGTCCGCTTGACCTGCAACGGCACGAATCGTACCTGTTGCATCAAATACGGCGGTCATCACTAACGCAAAAACAATGGGTAAAATGGCAGGTTGTAATGCACCTTGTAAATCTAATTGTAAGAAAAGTGAGTTTTCACCAAAGGTTGGCATTTTGAAGATTTGGCCATTGAATGTTACGTTTGGATCGAAGATTAAACCGACGATAGTAATGGCGATGATGACCCATAAAATCCCGCCTTTCACTTTCATTTTTTCTAAGCCGATAATGAATGCAAGGCCGATTAAAGACATCATCACAGGGAACGAGGTGAAATCACCTAATTTAACTGGTAAACCCGCTTGGTTGCCGACCACTAAGCCTACGCCATTTGCGGCAATTAAAAGTAAGAATAAGCCGATCCCGATCCCCGCACCGTGTGCAATGCTTGACGGTAGATTACGTAAAATCCATGAACGAATACCTGTTGCCGAAATTAAGGTGAACACCAAACCCATGAGGAATACAGCACCTAATGCCACAGGAATAGAAACATGTTGACCGATCACTAAGCTAAATGCGGTGAAGGCAGTTAATGAAATCGCACAGCCGATCGCCATTGGCGCATTTGCCCAAAAGCCGATTAAAATCGAACCAAGCCCCGCCACTAAACAGGTTGCAATAAATACCGATTCTGCCGGAAAGCCTGCATCACCAAGCATTTTAGGCACAACAATCACGGAATACACCATGGCTAAGAAGGTGGTTAAACCCGCGATGATTTCTTGACGAACCGTTGAACCGCGTTTGCTGAGTTCAAAGGTTTTTTCTAAACTTGACATAAAGTCCCCTAGGTTAATAATCAAAAAAAGACGTGCTATTTTATAGCAAATTATTTTAAAGTAAACGTTTGCGCAACCGTTTTTTTGTCAGGCTGGCGGGAAAGTGCGGTCAGTTTTGAGGATGTTTTTCGCATATTTTTTTATCGGCTAAAAACTGCTATACTCTGAAAGTTTTTAACGTAATCAAAAAAGGAAAAACAATGGCTGATTTTAATCAAATTTTAACGCCAGGCGATGTAGATGCCGGCATTATCAATGTGGTAAATGAAATTCCTGAAGGTAGCTGCCACAAAATCGAATGGAACCGTAAAGTTGCAGCGTTCCAATTAGACCGTGTTGAGCCAGCGATCTTCGCAAAACCAACTAACTATGGTTTCATTCCACAAACTTTAGACGAAGATGGCGATGAGTTAGATGTTTTATTATTAACTCGCCAACCACTTGCAACAGGTGTATTCCTTGAAGCAAAAGTAATCGGTGTGATGAAATTCGTTGATGATGGCGAAGTGGACGATAAAATCGTTTGTGTGCCAGCGGATGATCGCGATACCGGCAATGCATACAACAGCCTTGCAGATGTACCAGCACAATTAATCAAACAAATTGAATTCCACTTCAACAACTACAAAGCATTGAAAAAACCAGGTTCAACGAAAGTGACTCACTGGGGCGATGTAGAAGAAGCGAAAGAAGTGATTCGTGAATCAATCAAACGTTGGAATGAACGTTAATTTTTATGTTAGTGAATTTAAAAGGCATCAGATTGATGCCTTTTGTTTTTATAGATGAATAAAAGCTCAATTAAAATGAGCTACGCCCCTATAAGCAGCATGTATTTAACCGTACTAGTAATGGGTCTAGAAGAGGAAGTAAGTAATGAAAAGGCTAATGCTAGATATTCTATTTTCTATTTTTATTGGAGCTTCTTTTTCATTATTATCGTTAATAGTTGGTAGGTTGCTTTATAATATTGATAATTCAATATCTATTTTTGAGCTAGAGTTGATTGATTTTGGTATAAAGAACCTCTCATTTTTAATAAAAATGACACTGTTTGTATCAAGTGTTTATTTTATTGTTTTTCTCTTTGTTAGAAAGAATTTTAAGTGACAATATAATGTGTGAAATATCTACTGCAATGCTAAATCTTGCATTCTTCATTATTAAGGATTGTTACAATTTAGATGATTATTTAAATATATGACAAATTAAAAGGAGAAAAAATGAGGTATATTATTCTAACGTTCTTGTCTTTTCTTGCTGCCTTTATTTTATTTTTTTTGGCATTGGTTTATATAAATCTAGATGTTGGAGTTGATAATATTCAATATGGCAGACTTTTATATAAGTCTATTGAAGCATCGATTAAATTACACATAATTATTTTACCTATGCACTTTTGGCTCTCTAGAATACAAAAAGGTAAAAGTAAAGCAAGATAGCAACTGTATAAGATAGTAAAAACTTGTTATGTTTGTTTAAAAATTTAAATAGTATGTAAGTTAAACCAATCAAAATACAAAGTGCGGTCAATTTTCAAAGAGTTTTAAAACTTCTCAAAAACTGACCGAACTTTTTGTCTTATTGAATATCATTAAAATGAGAAACGTAATTCTGCATTAACATTATTCGCTTTTGTATCGTGGTTGTAAGCACCTTGATAGCCGACTTTCACACTCAATACTGGTGTAAATTGAGCTTGTAATGCCACACCTGTCGTGACGACATTTTTCAATTCTTTACCATAAAGATTTGCTACACCTTGGTTATTGATAACCAAGCTGCCTTCAGCGGCTTTATCTTTGTGGAAACGATGATAAGCCACATCACCTAATAAGTTTAATTGAACGCCACCGATTGCAAATGGAATGGATGGCCGTAAACCTACAGAGGTGACGATTAAATCACGATTGTTGTCTTTTAACTGTAGTTCGCCTTTTGTTACACCTTTGTTTTTGATATGCATATAGCTTATGCCTGCATAAGGTTCAATCGCAAAATGTTCCCCTTTTAAGCCAGTGTAGGCAAGCTCAGCAAAGACATTTTGTGTTTGGCTATGGCTTTTCACACCTTGTGCAAATTCAGCACGTTGTTCGTGTTTACCCCAACTTTGAATAAAACCAATTTTCGGTGTTAATACGTTGAAACGATGTTCAGCCGTTAAGCCTAAATGTACGGCACGATCTTTCGAAGTGCGGTCAATTTTGTGGCTGTTTTGTGTTGAACCAACAAATACACCTAAATGTTTGTTTGTATCAATGGTCGCATCAATACCCACAAGTTGATTGTATGCGTGGCTGCTTAAACTATCCGTGTTGAAGTGAGTGAAGGTGCCACTTGTCCAAATTTGTGTGCCGGTATTAAGTTGCGCTCTTACTGCACCTGGTTGGGCAAGTTGCTGACGAAGCAATAAGCCATTTAACACATTGTGTTGTTCGGCCGCGAGATCTTCATCATAGCTTAAACGAGCAAAGGCTTGGCGAGCATTCTCTTTTGTTCCCCAAATGAGGTTTTGATATGCCGCACTGCTTGTTGCTGCATCTAAGGCATTGGCGATAGCCGCTTCATTTTCAGTGGTTGCTGCCGATGAAAGGGCTTTTTTCTGAACGGTTACTTTCAACGTATTTGCATTACTTTCATTTTTAACGGCAAAGAAATCATAAGTGTGAGGTGTTTCAACTATCGCATTTTCAGCCCCTACAAATGAGCCTGTACCTTGCACAGATACCGCTTTTTGTGGATCTTGTTGTAATTGAGGCAAAATTTCTTCGTCAAATTTATTTGGCACTAAAACAGAACCGTCTGCAAAAGTTGCATTGACGTTAGCAATACCATTATTCAGTAAGAAACGACCACCTTTTTCCACTGTCGCAGTGACCGTTTTCGCGGTGCTGGTTAAGGTTTCGGTAACAAATCCATTCTCACTTGGTTTAGTGACTTCCGCTTTCGGTAACACTTCCAATGTTGCACCTTGTTTTACGATGACTTGTTGTGCCGAACCAAGGGATTGATTTAACCCTGAAAGCTGACCTTCATTCACAGTAATTTCACCAGTGAAGCTGTTATTACCGGTGAGGGTTAAGGTGCCAGAACCATTTTTAGTTAATGCACCAACATAACCTTGTGCAGCACGTTCATTACGAGCGGCTTCACGCGCTAAACCTACTTGATATTCCGCTTTTTCTTCAGCTGTCGCCCCTGCACGATTTTGCATTAACGCTTGTAATTCTGCTTTGCGTGTCGCCCAAGTTGCAGCTTCAGCTTGATCTTCGACTTGACGTGCTTTGATGGCTTTATCGCTAATATCATTTGACCAAACATCATTTTGATTGAGGTTGATTTTCACGTTTCCTAAGAATTGACCTGGGCCAAACATGGCTTTGCCAAGATCTAAAATCCCCCAACCCCAAACGTTGCTTGGTACACCTTGTTCAGTTTCCCAACGTTCTAATGGTTTACCTTCGAGCCCTTTGCGAAGTGTGGTTTGTCTTGCTGTAGTGAGCATAACATCGCGAGCTTGATCGGTTGTCATGTATGGATAGCGAGAAAAGATGACACCTAATGCACCACTTACGTGTGGGGCAGCCATTGAAGTACCACCAGCTGATTTGTAAATAGGGTCGCCATAAGTATTGTTATCTTGTAATTGAATGTAGGAGGAATAGATATTGGCGGATGGCGCTGCAATCGTCCACCATTTTGAATGGCCGGCGAGGTTAAATTCTTGAATATCTGCACCTGCTTTTTCATCACTCACATCGTCATTCGAATCATTAGGATAGCCTTCACCACCGACTTGCCCCGTGACGTTTACCCAGTATTTTTCTGCATCAGGTCTGAAATAAGGCAACATGGCACGCGTAAAGGATTCCGCCATCATACTACGGTTACCCGCTGTAAAGACTTGAATCACTTGTTTATTTTTTGCCACTTCATAAGCCGCATCAACAAAGTTTTTCTCACCACTCGTGACAAATTGATAATAAGCTTTTTCAGCTTCGCCTAAATTACTTAAATAAATATGTGCTGCAGGACTGGAAATTGGCTCAGGTGCTTTTGGTACATCATAATATTGCACGCCATATTCAGGCACATTACGCCAATCATATTTTGGTTTATAGCCTAATGCACCGGCAAAGGATGAATTAACACGACGGTTTGACCCCCAACTGTTATTAATTACTTTTGCGCCCGCATCCGCGAGAGCAGAGTAGCCTTGTAAGAAGAAACTATAGTCTTGGTTTGGGCCATAGGTCATGTTGTCGTTACCACCAGTATTGGCAGAATAGAGGTTAGCACCGAAAGCCACACCGTGCATTTCATTGCCGTCACGGCTTGCCGCCATTGTCCCTCCAACATGCGTACCGTGCGCATCATTGGTATATTTATGCCATGCACCGTCAATATTGAAGGCTTCACCTTTAGTGAAGATGCCATTATCCGTTTTATCAAAATTGCGTTTGCCGTTTTTTACCGGTTCATTTTTATTAATTGGACCATTTCCCACCGATGCATCGGGATAACGCATGCCATCTTTACTATAAGTCCCTTCCGTTTTTACAACGTGGATTCGACCGTCTTGAAATTCAGGGTGGTTTAATAGCACGCCAGAATCCATTACACCGATCTTCACACCCGAACCATTAAAACCAAGGGCATAAGCCGTAGAGACATTCATTGAGGTTAAGCCCCAGTCTTTAAGGTATTCAGCGCTTTCCCAACTTTTGGTATTACCGGCTTGGCCTTGTTCAGAATAAGCGGCTGCATTGGCGGCATACCAACCAACAAGTAGTGCGAGTGCGGTTTTTTGAAGTGTTTGAGGTTTCATATTGTCTTCCTTTATCTTTTTGATTTTAGGAGACTATTATTCGCCTCATCGCGAAGCGCTTCAATGACTCAAATCAAAATTCCAGAGAAAAATGTTTATTCTGTGACAACGA
>OGJO01000955.1_pt1 | contig 13358 bp, 13 predicted proteins | sample 1572121 | NCBI WGS metagenome assembly OGJO01 (sample SAMEA2582081, study PRJEB24529) | metagenome | biome: Human gut stool | place: China | collected 2011
GTGAATATTGGATTAGATGCCCTCCACATGGGGGTCAGCGCCGAACTCGAGGTAGATCTTGTCGGTGTAGTCGATGAGCTCCTGCGCAAACTCTTCGCCGATGAGGCTGGGCAGGTCGCCGCCGACCTCATAGGAGAGGCTCAGCTTGCCGTCAGAGAAGGCGCCCGCACCGGAGAAGCCGGTGGTGATGGCGCAGGTGGGGCGGCAGTTGACGCAGTGGCCGATCTCGGCCTTGGGGCAGTGGCGCTTTTCCACCGGCTTGCCTTTTTCCACCAGCAGGATGTGCTTCTTGCTGCCGTGGCGCAGCAGCTCCACAGCGGTGAAGATGCCGGCAGGGCCGGCACCAACGATGATGAGATCGTACTTTTCCATAACTCTTTTTATCCTTTATATTGAATTGATTTTGGGTTTCGTTTTTCAGCAGAGGGTTAGTCTGCGGTCAGCGTCCTTTCCCTCTCCGTCTGCTCCCGCTGGTCGCATCCACCTTTCCCAAAGGGAGAGGCAAAAATCTTCCGGCAGGCCAGAGGCTCTCCCTTTGGGAGAGCTGTCACCGAAGGTGACTGAGAGGGCAAGCCCGCTAACGTTATTTGTTCTCCTGCTCCACCTCGGCGCTCTCATCCACATAGTCGAGCTCCACAGCGGTGGACTCCACATCTGCGTGGGAGACATCCGGGGCGATGACGCCGTCGCCGTTCAGATCCTGGCCGGTAATGGCTTCCAGCATGGACTGGGTCTCCGGATGCAGCTTTATGAAGCGCCGGACGGCCAGCATGGTGTACAGGGCGCTCAGCAGGTTCAGTGCGCCTTCCAGGATGAGGATGAGGCCGATGGCCATCACCAGCGTCTCCATGGTGCCGAAGGGGTCCACCACCATCACGATGCCCAGCACGACGCTGAGCACGGCCAGCAGCAGAAAGATCTTCCAGCTCGGATACTCGCACCGGCGCAGCTCGAGAGCGTTCTGGATGCGGCCCAGACTGTCAAAGATGACGAACAGGCCGAACACGATGGGCAGCACCCGCACCACCACATCGCTGCGGATGATGAGGAATGCGCCCAGCGCCAGACAGACAAGCCCCGAGATGAGGGTGAGCTGGCTCTGGAACACGCCGCGCTCTACGACAAAATACCGCACCAGCTGCACTGCCGCGCAGGCCAGCACCACGCCGCCCAGCGCGTAGCAGACCACGTTGAGGGCCGTGCCGGGCACCATCAGCAGGAAGATGCCCAGCGCCAGATAGAGCAGGCTCATGAGGATAAGGTTCCACTTCAGCTTTTTTGTCATAGAGTTCACGTTCCTTTCAGGTTATACGGCCGCGTCCTGCTTTTCGGAGAGCGGGACGATGACGGTACGGTTGATGCGGGCCATGAAAACGAGGCTCAGCGCAAGGCTGGCCACCTCCGCGATGATGAAGGCCCACCAGACCATGTTCACCTCGCCGGTGCGGCTCAACAGCCATGCAGCGGGGATGAGCACCACCAGCTGACGGCAGATGGAGACGGTCAGGCTGAACACGCCGTTGCCCAGCGCCTGGAACACCGAGCTCAGCACGATGCCGGCGCCCGCCAGCAGGAAGTGGGGGCAGATGATGCGCAGCGCCGGGACGCCGATGGCCAGCATGGCGTCGCTGGCGGCGAAGAGGCCCAGCAGCTTATCCGGCAGGAACTGGAAGATGCAGAAGCCCACCAGCATGATGCACTCGGCGTAGAAGACTGAGAGGCGGATGGTCTTTTTGACCCGCTCCGGCTTCCGCGCGCCGTAGTTGTAGCTGATGATGGGGACCATGCCGTTGTTCATGCCGAAGATGGGCATGAACACGAAGCTCTGCAGCTTGAAGTAGACGCCGAAGACGGCGACCGCCGTGGCCGAGAAGGCCATCAGGATCTGGTTCATGAAGAAGGTCATCACGCTGCCCACGCACTGCATGGCGATGCTGGGCAGGCCGACGGTGTAGATGCGGCCGATGGCCTTTGCGCTGGGCCGGAAGCCCCGGAAGCTGATCTGGATGTCGGGGTTCTTATTGAGGTTGAAGTACAGCGTCATGCCCGCGCCGCAAAACTGGCCGATGACGGTGGCCGCGGCAGCGCCGGTGGTGCCGGACAGGGCCTCGCCGCAGTAGCCGAAGATGAAGATGGGGTCGAGAACGATGTTCACGACAGCGCCCACCAGCTGGCTTATCATGCTCAGATGGGTGCGGCCGGTAGCGGCCAGCAGCTTCTCGCCCATGGTCTGGGTAAAGAGGCCGAGGCTGAGCACGCAGCAGAGCTGCAGATACTGGATGCCCTGCCGGGCGATGTCCATGTCCGAAGTCTGTGCGTAGAAGTAGGGTTTCATGCAGGTGAGGCCGATGACGAGGAAGACGGCGTAGCTGCACAGGGACAGGAAGATGCCGTTCTCGGCGGTCTGATTGGCCCGTTCCTGGTTCTTTTCGCCGAGGCTCTTGGACAGCAGGGCGTTGACGCCCACACCGGTGCCGACGCCCACGGCGATCATGACGTTCTGCAAAGAGAACGCCAGCGAAACGGCAGTCAGGGCGCTCTCGCTGACGTGGGACACGAAGATCGAGTCCACCACGTTGTAGAGGGCCTGCACCAGCATGGATACCATCATCGGCACGCTGAGCTTGATGAGCAGAGGATTGATGTCCATGGTACCCATGATGTTTTCCCGCTCACCGGCGGGAGAGGATGAGGGATGCTTGTTTTCCACGATTTCTCCTTTTGATGTTGATGACTTGGGGATGCAGAGTTCTTCTATGCCGCAAACGTGGGCAGAGCGCAAAAGCACCCCACCCACGCAGCATCATTATTTATTTTGCCCCCTCCGGGGCGGCGGGCATCAGCCCTCCATGGCCTTCTCCTTGGCCTCTGCGGCGGCAAGGATCATCTGCACACAGGCGTCATGGCCCAGTGCGGCGTTGATGGCGAGGTCATAGTTGTGGGCATCGCCCCAGCGGTTCTGGGTGTAGTAGTTGTAGTAGGCGGCACGGTTGCGGTCGGTCTTGTCGATCTCGTCCTTGATGCCCTTTTCGTCCTTGGCCTGCAGCATGTTGTTCTCCTTGCCGTAAGCCAGACGCCACTCCTTGGGGGCGTAGACGAAGACGCGCAGCACGTCCTTGCGGTCGCGCAGGACATAGTCGCCGCAGCGGCCCACGATGACGCAGGGGCCTTCGTCGGCCAGCTGCTTGATGATGCGGCTCTGCAGGATGAAGACCTGATCGCCCAGCGGAAGGTCATTGCCCATCGTATACAGGCTGTACAGCAGGCTGTGGGTGTGCCGCTTCTCGCTGGCGGCCACGGCCTCCTCGGACAGTCCGGAATTCTTGGCGGCCATCGTGATCAGTTCCTTGTCGTAGAGCTTGATGCCCAGTGCGCGTGCCACATCTTTGGCGATGTAGCGTCCGCCGGTGCAGTACTCACGGCCCAAAGTGATGATCGTCTTTGCCATAATATGTTCCTCCCATGTTGATGATTTATCCCAAAAAGCTCTTGGCTGTGCTGCCTCTCAGGAGACAGAAGGCTCGGTGCTTTGGTTTGTTTCCGATAGCGGCAGCGCGGGCGGCGGAGGCGCAGGCAGGCGCACCTCTGCAAACTGCATGGTGCCGGTATGGTCCACGATGTAAACGCTGCACCGCCCGCCTGCGGCGGTCTGCTCGGGCGGGAAGCGGAAGCCGCCGGTCCGTGTCCGCTCCATCCGCCGGAAGGTGCGGTGGGCTGTGGTGGCGTGGGCTACTCCGTCGTGGGGGCTGCAGGCCGCCCAGCCGGAAAATTCTGCCGGGAGCAGCTGCCGCTGGCCTTTCTGGGCCAGATACCAGCAGTCATCCTCGGCACTGTACACAAAGTCGCAGGAGACCCGCCGGGGGCGGTTGGCCTCGGTGTCCCGGGGCTTGGGGCGGAGAGCGATGGCCCGCCCGGTGAAGTAGCGGGCAAAATCCGTCACCGCCATCGTGCAGTTCACGGCCCCGTCGCTGTCGGCGGTGGGGTCGTTGAGCAGGACATAATCGGCGAGGACCGCATCGTCGTGGCCGAAGCCCCGCAGACCCATCCAGACCCCGATGGGGTCCCGCTGGCCCCGGATGCGGCGCTCGATGCGCACGGCCACAGAACAGCCGTCGTGTATCTGCTCCCGCAGGTCCTGCAGGTCCATCCACGCCTGCCAGCAGGGAAAACCGCAGCAGCCCGCTGCCGCGGCGGCGAAAGCGCCGTTGCTGGTGCTGCCGGTGATCTTATCCTCCATGACGTAGGCCACCTCTTCGGGCAGGATGTCCTCGCCCCAGCGGTTCATCAGGGCCGCCATCACCAGCGGCAGGTCCATGTCCCGGCCAAAGCTGGGGTCATGGGCCGAGAGGCAGTATTCCGGTAAGTACAGGCGGCGGTTGATGGGGTGGCCGCTCTGCTTATCCCACGCAAGGGGGCGGACCGCCGCCGCCAGCAGCCGGAGCGCCGGGGTGACTTTGTCGTCGTTGGTCGAAAGATTGACCTGAAGCTGGACGCCGGTGCCGCCGCCGGGCAGCGCCACCGTCACGGTGTCGCCCATCAGGAAGATGAGGCCGTCGTCGCTGTGGGTGCTGATGCTGGCCCGGGGGTAATCCGGCGCCCACTTGCCAAAGCTCATCCAGCCCGTCCAGCTGCCGCCTGCATAGACGCGGCAGCGCACCTCCACCATCGTGTTCTGGGGCGCGTGGGCGTTCCAGCTGACGTTCAGGTTGCAGAAGGCCGGCATGGCGAACTCGGGCGTCGTGTAGCTGCCGTATTGCAGGTACCGCCCGGCCACGCTGTCCAGCACGACGCTGCCGTTGTCCAGCGCTACATTATCGAGCTGTCCGCGGGAAAATGTCTCCGTGCCCTGCAGCACCAGATTGTTCCGCTGTTCCATTGCACGCATCCCCTTTCCGCGTCAGTGTGTCGTTTATTCCTCGTCGTCGCTGCGCTCCTCGGCCATCTCGGCTTCATACTCGGCGTCGTGGAGCCTGCGGATGTTCTCCTCGATGTGGAACACCCGGTCGAGGTCGCCGTAGACGATCTGGCTGGTGATCTCCACCTGGAACCAGAAGCCGAACACCAGCATGAGCAGCAGGCCCAGCGGCATACAGAGGATGACGAGGCCCCAGAACAGTACCGTCACGAGGGACGCAGCCAGTGCGTGGGGCAGGAAAGCGATCATGCAGTTGACGCTGTTCTTGAGCGTCTGGCCGAAAGGCTGGTCCAGCAGGACCACCTGGGGCCACATGTAGGAGAACAGCATGTGGAAGATGACGAGGTTGAGCACCGTGGCCACCCACATCCCCACGCCGACGTTGGTGCCGTGGTAGAGCAGGTTGAAGCAGAAATACACGAGGAAGATCTGTACCGTGACCACGACGCAGTAGAGCACGCCCGGCAGGATGCTGGCTTTGAAGTTCTGCCTGAAGGCCTTGCGGTAGGTGGTCCACCAATAGCCGGCCTCGTCGCGCAGAGCGCGCAGGACGGTGTCGTACATGCCCGCCAGCACCGGCCCGGCCAGGATGCCGCCCACGGCGGCGCTGAGCACCATGACGGGCAGGCTGTTCATCAGAAAGCCGATGTACACCAGACAGATGACGGGCAGAAAGCCCAGACAGGTGAGCAGGTTTGCAAGGAACATCCCGCTCATATCCCGGCCTACCAGCTCGAAGAAGCGGCCTACGCCGGTCTTGCGGGGGGCGTCCTTTTCGACGCCCGGTCCGGACTTGAAATCGTTTGCAGAAGGGAACAGACTCATGTTGTATGGATATCCTCTCTTGCCGTCCCGAAAGACGGCTTGCATTGCACAGCACGGTTTTGGCAGGAAGCGCCATTGTGCTGGCTTTCTGATTATAAATATACCCGGATTTTGTGGATTTTGCAAGCCGCAAAGCCCTCCAAATGTAAAAAAAGTATTTCCTCTCCCTTTTTGGGGCGGAGTGTGATACAATAGAGACGGCTTTTTGAGCCAGAAGGAGGTATCGCTCTGTGAGCATTTTCCGCACCATTGCGTTATTCGTTTATCTGTTCGGGTACATGATCGTCCATTACAGTGTGCTGTGCAAAGCCGAGCGTGCGCTGGCCGCAGGCGACACCGAGACGGTGCGCCAGCTGGTAAAAAAGCACATCCCCCATTGGAGCAAAGGCATCCTGAACGTCACCGGCGTCCGGCTCAGCGTCGAGGGACTGGACAACATCCCGAAGGATGGCCCCTGCGTCTTTGTGGCGAACCACCGCAGCTACTATGACATCCCGCTGCTGCTGGCCGGCCTCGATGAGCCCTATGGCATCCTCGCCAAGGAAGAGCTGGGAAAAATTCCGCTGCTCAACCGCTGGATGAAGCTGCTGGGCTGCGTTTTCGTCCAGCGCGACGATGTCCGCGCCTCGGTGCGCGCGTTGAACGACGCCACCGCCATCGTGGAGAGCGGCAGGAGCTTCATCATCTTCCCTGAAGGCACCCGCTACAAGGGCGAAGAGGGCGGCGCCGGTGAGTTCAAGGCCGGTGCCTTCCGCATCGCGGTCAAGACCGGCGCACCGGTGGTGCCGGTGGCAATCTCCGGCGCACGGGGCCTGTTCGAGGCCCACGGCAACCGTGCCACCCCCGGCACGGTATACGTCCGGGTGCTGCCGCCCATCCGGACGGCAGGCATGAGCCGGGCCGAGCAGAAGCAGCTGCCCGACGCCGTCCGCCAGACCATTCTGGCAGAGCTTTAAGACTTTGGAGGACACTGCCTCATGGCAAGCTACCGTTACGAGCGCGACATCGACCCGAAAGACATTGCCCCCCGCAGGGAAAGACAGTACACCCGCAAGGAGCGCTGGGCCAACTGGTGGGACTATAACCTGAAATGGGTCATCATCATCGGCATCGCCGCGGCCTTTGTGGCCTACAACTTCATCGGACAGTATTTCTTCGTCACCAAGCCCGATCATAACGTGGCCGTGGTGGCTCCCTACTATCTGCCCGAGGACACCGTGAACGCTTTGCAGGATGCACTGGCCGCCTACGGCGAAGACCGCAACGGCGACGGCAAGGTGGTCGTGACCCTCAACGTCTACACCCTCGACTACTCCGACACGGAGACCCAAACCGAGAGCGCCGCCTACCTGACCATGGCTGGCACTACCAAGCTGGCCGCCGACGTACAGGGCGGCCTCAGCTCTGTCTTTCTGCTCTGGGACCCGGCGGGCTTTGAAGAAAGCACCGGCTCGCTGCGGTATCTCGACGGCACTCTGCCCGCCGCCGACAGCGACGAGGACTGGTGGAACATGGTGTACAAGTGGGACGACTGCCCGGTCCTGGCTGGCCTCGACCTCGGTGACTACGGCCCCGACACCACCCAGAGCAGGAGTGGTTCCAGTCAGGAGTATATGTCCCAGTTCTATGTGGGAATGCGGGGCGCGTGGAACAGCGGCACTGCGGATAACCTCGCCGGAGGCGAAGAATTCTGGCAGAAGCTGACCGAAGGCGCTGTCTCCACGGCAGCTCCGGAGGGCTGAGCCATGCGGTACCGTGTTCTCTCCAGGGGGAAGGCAAAACATCTCAGTATCCCTGAAAAGCCTGCCGAAAAAACTGCATCTCTGAAGGCTGCCGACCTCGACAACCCCTATGGCCGGGTGTTCGGAACCCCCCGCAGCAGGGAAGACCTGCGCAAATAAGCAAGAACGCCCTCTCCGTCATTGCCGGAGGGGGCGTTTTGGTTGCAATCTCTTCGCGTTGACGGCCCCGGATTTGAAATATTATCTACCCTCAAAGAGAGCAGGGCTTGTTGTTTCCTTGTCCGGGTTATGGTATACTTACTAAGTATCATCGCTGTAGGAACTGAAATTTTACCCAAAGGATGTGGAAAGATGGACACACTGGAACAAGCCCGCGCCGAGATCGACGCGGTGGACGCGCAGCTAGCCGCCCTGTTTGAGCGGCGGATGGCCGCTGTGCTCAGCGTCGCCCAATACAAACAGGCCCACGGCCTGCCGATCTTTGACGCCGCGCGGGAGGCGGTGGTGCTGGAAAAGGCTGCGGCCCGCATCCAGAACGCTGCCCTCCGGCCTTACTATAAAGACCATGTCCAGAACATGATGGATGTCGCCAAGCAGTACGAAGCCGAGGTGCTGGGCCGGAACCGCGCCGCCTATCAGGGCGTGGAAGGCGCTTTCGCCCACATCGCGCTGCGGGCGCTCTTCCCCCACGCGGAGGCCGTCAGCTGCCCGACGTGGGACGAGGTGTTCGATGCCGTCAGCCGGGGCGACACCGCCCACGGCGTTGTGCCGTTTGAAAACAGCCACGCAGGCGATGTCTCCGCTGTCCTCGACTTGTGCTACAACCACCCCGAGCTGTGGGTGGTGGACGTCTACGACCTGCCTATCTCCCAGAACCTGCTCGTCCTGCCCGGCACCCAGCTGGCCCAGCTCAAGCACGTCTACAGCCATCAGCAGGCCATCGCCCAGAGTGAGACGTTCTTAAAGCAGTTCCGTCTGCCCGCCACGGCCATGCCCAACACGGCCATGGCCGCGAAGTTCGTGGCCGAGTCGGGCGACCCGTCCAAAGCCGCCATCGCCAGCGCCGAGACAGCCGCCCTCTACGGGCTGGAAGTCCTCGTCCCCAGCATCAACACCGACGGCGACAACACCACCCGCTTCATCGTCCTCAGCCGCGAAAAGCCCACCGTGGGCAACCGCTTTTCGCTGCTGTTCACACTGGATAACAAACCCGGCAAGCTGGCTGAGGTCATCCAGGTCATTGGCCGCTTCGGCTACGACATGGAGTCCATCAAGAGCCGTCCGCTGCCCCATGTCCCCTTTGATTATTATTTTTACGTCGAGCTGGTGGGCGACCCCTCCGCCGACGAGACCGCCGCGCTGCTGCGTGAGCTGGACCATACCTGCCGCACGGTGCGGCTGTTAGGAGTGTATACAAAATGAGTGGATTTATCGGCACCAAGCTCACCATGAATCTGGGTGAGCGCAGCTATGACATCATCCTGAAAAACGGCGCACTGGAAAATCTGTACCAGTTTGCCCGCCTCGACCGCCGGGTGGCGGTGGTGACGGACGCAGGCGTTCCCGCCGAGTACGCACAGCGTGTGGCCGACCAGTGCCGCGACGCAAAAATCATTACTGTCCCGCAGGGCGAGGCCAGCAAGAGCATAAAAATTCTGGAAAGCGTCCTGCGCCAGATGCTGGAGTTCAACATGGGCCGCGGCGACCTCGTCATCGCCGTCGGCGGCGGCGTCGTGGGCGATCTGGCGGGTTTTGCCGCTTCCATCTATATGCGCGGCATCGACTTCATCAACTGCCCCACCACCACCCTCTCGATGATCGATTCCTCCATCGGCGGCAAGACCGCTGTGGATCTGGGGGAGACGAAGAACATCGTCGGTTCCTTCTGGCAGCCCAAGCTGGTCATCGTAGACCCCAGCACCCTCGCCACCCTGCCCCGCCGCCAGTACATCAACGGTCTGGCCGAGTCGGTGAAGGCCAGCCTGCTGGCCGACCCGGAACTGTTCGCCATCTTTGAAAAGGGCGACATCGACGAGCAGATCGGCGAAATTATTTACCGCAGCCTCCGTTTCAAAAAGAACATCGTCGAGCAGGACGAGACGGAGCATGGGGTGCGCAAGGCCCTCAATTTCGGCCACACCATCGGCCACGGCATCGAGGCCGTCAAGGGCGTCAAGGGGCGCCGCACCGTGGGCCTCTACCACGGCGAGTGCGTGGCTCTGGGGATGCTGCCGATGATCGAGTCCAAGGCACTGCAGAAGCGCGTCCGTGCGGTCTACCGCCGTCTGGGCCTGCCCCTGCGTACCGCCTGCAACAAGGACAAGGTCTACGCCGAGATGCTCCACGACAAAAAGGCACAGGGCGGCCAGATCACCGTCATCAAGGTGCCGGGCCTTGGCTGCTGGCGCGCGGAGACCATCCCGGTGGAGGGTCTGCGCCCCCTGCTGGGCATGGAGGACTAAAGCCATGAAAAACACCTTTGGCAGCGCATTGGCGCTGACCATCTTCGGCGAGAGCCACGGCAGGGCCATCGGCGGTGTGCTGGACGGCATGGCTGCTGGTGTGCCGGTGGATGAGGAATTCATTGCCGCCTGCATGGATAAGCGCCGCGCCCGGGGCGACGGGCTTTCGACGCCCCGCGTGGAGGCTGATAACGTACAGCTGCTCTCCGGCGTCGTGAACGGTCACACCACCGGCACGGCCATCGCCCTGATGATCGAGAACCAGAACACCCGCAGCGGCGACTACGCCAAGACGGCTGACCTTCTCCGCCCCGGCCACGCGGACTATACCGCCTACGCCAAATACCACGGCTTTCAGGACGCCCGGGGCGGTGGACATTTTTCGGGCCGCATCACTGCCGCGCTGGTGGCAGGCGGGGCCATCGTGCTGGGTGCGCTGAACCGCGCCGGCATCGACATCACCACCCACATCGCCCGCTGTGCCGGCATTTCCGATACGCCCTTTGCGCTGGACGATGCCGCCGCACTGGCTGCTCAGGTGAGCGTGCTGGAAAGCAGGGACGAGGGCTTCGCCCTGCTGGATGCTTCCGCCGAAGAGCCGATGAAAACGGCCATCCGTGCCGCCGGTTCGGGGGGCGACAGCGTGGGCGGCATCCTTGAAACAGCCATTCTCGGCCTGCCCGCCGGTGTGGGCGAGCCGTATTTTGACAGCGTGGAGAGCCTTATTTCCCACATGGCGTTTTCGGTGCCTGCCGTGAAGGGCATTGAGTTCGGTACCGGCTTCGGCTTCGCCGACCTGAAAGGCTCTGAGGCCAACGATGCCTTCCGCATGAAGGGCGATTCGGTGGTCACGGCCACCAACCACAACGCGGGCATCAACGGCGGCATCACCAACGGAATGCCTGTCGTCTTCCGCACCGCTGTCAAGCCGACGCCCAGCATCTACAAAGAGCAGGAGACGGTGGATTACATTGCAAAGCAGGATGCGCCCCTCGCCATTCAGGGCCGTCATGACCCCTGCATCGTGCCTCGCGCCGCCATCGTCCAGACCTGCGCCGCCGCGCTGGCTGTGGGCGATTTGATGACCGCCCGCTATGGCACCGCATGGATGGAGCGGCCCACCAGCTACCGCAGGGAGGGACTGTGATGGAATACGGACTCATCGGCTCGAAACTGGGCCATTCCTACTCGAAGATCATCCATGAGATGCTCTGCGGCTACCACTACGACCTCTGCCCGCTTCCCACCGAAGAGGAAGCCCGGGCTTTCCTGACCAGGAGGCAGTTCAAGGCCATCAATGTCACCATCCCCTATAAGCAGCTGGTGATGGAATACTGCACCTACATCGACCCCCGTGCCAAGGCCATCGGCGCGGTGAACACCGTGGTCAACAAGAACGGCCTGCTCTACGGCTACAACACCGATTATCTCGGCTTTGCCCACCTGTGCGACGCCCACGGCGTCGATTTTGCGGGCAAAACCGTCCTCATCCTCGGCACCGGCGGCACCCACAACACCACCAGCGCCGTCGCCCGCGACAGGGGTGCGGCCAGAGTGCTCACCGTCAGCCGGACGCCCGACGCCGCCAAAGGCCAGCTCTCTTATGAAGAAGCCGTTGCCAGCGGCGCACAGATCGTCATCAACACCACCCCCGCCGGAATGTACCCCAACGTGGGCGTGTGCAGTCTGGACGTGGCAAAAATGCCCGGGCTGGAAGCTGTACTGGACGTGGTGTACAACCCCGATAAGACGGAGCTCATCCTCCGGGCCGAAGAGGCCGGGGTCCCGGTGGCTGTGGGCGGCCTCGAGATGCTGGTGGCGCAGGCCGTGTATGCCGCCGAATACTTCCTCAGCCGGAAGTTCGACGACGCAGCAGGGGAGATCGGCCGCATCACTGCCGCACTCCGCCGCGATATGCTCAACGTGGCCCTCATCGGAATGCCATCCAGCGGAAAATCCACGGTGGGCCGTGCATTGGCCGAAAAGCTGGGCAAAAAGTTCATCGACCTCGACGAGGAGATCGTCAAGGCCGATGGCCGCAGCATCCCCGACATTTTTGCCGCCGAGGGCGAGGACGGCTTCCGTGCGAAGGAATCCGCCCAGACCGCCCGCTTTGCCAAAGAGGGCCGACAGCTGCTCTCCTGCGGCGGCGGCATCATCAAGCGGGGCGAGAATCTGCGGGCGCTGCATCAGAACGGCGTCCTGCTCTTCCTCGACCGGCCCCTGGATGCGCTGACGGTGGGCGGCGGACGTCCGCTCTCGTCCAGCACCGAGGCGCTGAAAAAGATGGAGGCGGAGCGCCGCCCTCTGTATCTCGCGGCGGCAGACGCCGTTATCCCGAACAGCGGCACGGTGGAAGACGCCGTGACCGCCGCAATGGAGGCACTGGATGAAATTTTTAGTCATTAACGGCCCCAACCTCAACATGATGCACTTCACCGAGCCGGGCGTGGCCGGTCAGCTGGATTATAACGGTCTGCTGGATTACCTCGAGCTGTGCTGCACCCAGATGGGCATGGAAGTGGAATTTTTCCAGTCCAACCACGAGGGCGACCTCATCGACGAGATCCAGTCTGCCGCAGGCCGGGCCGACGGCATCATCCTGAATCCCGGCGGCTACGCCCACTACAGCGTCGCCATCCTCGACGCGCTGCGCCTCTGCGGCGTGCCTGCCGTGGAAGTGCTGCTCAGCGAGCCTGACGAGCACGAGCCCTTCCGCAAGACGGACATCGTCTCGTTCGGCTGTCAGGGCCACTTCATCGGCGAGGGCATCAGCGGCTATCTCCACGCTGCCGCCTATCTGGCCCAGCTGCTGCGGCTGGACGGCAGTGCGCACACCCATTTAGTGATGTAAGAAATCGACTCTCTTCCGCTGGAAAGCGGAGCAAAGAGGGCGCGGAAAAGAAGGATAGAAAGGAAAAATTTTATGATCATCTCCACCAAAAAGGGTACCCCGAAGGAAGAGCTCGAGAAAATCGTTGACCGCTTCGAAAAGCAGGGCCTCGACGTCACCCTCATCACCGGCAAGGACTACAATGTCTTCGGCCTCGTGGGCGATACCACCAAGATCGACGAGCGCGACGTCCTCGCCAATCCCTGGATCGACAACGTGACCCGTGTTTCCGCCCCCTATAAGCGTGCCAACCGCCTCTTCCACCCGGCAGATTCCGTCATCGACTGCGGCGGCGTGAAGATCGGCGGCAAGGAGAAGATCGCTGTCATGGCCGGCCCCTGCAGCATCGAGAGCGAAGAGCAGGCCCTCCGCATCGCACAGGGCGTCAAGGCCGGCGGTGCGACCCTCTTCCGCGGCGGCGCTTACAAGCCCCGCACCTCTCCCTACTCCTTCCAGGGTCTCGAGACCGAGGGCATCCTTGACATGGTAAAGGCCCGCGAGGCCACCGGTATGCCCATCGT
>OGJO01000958.1_pt1 | contig 13300 bp, 9 predicted proteins | sample 1572121 | NCBI WGS metagenome assembly OGJO01 (sample SAMEA2582081, study PRJEB24529) | metagenome | biome: Human gut stool | place: China | collected 2011
AGCAATGCTGAACGCACAGAAGTCAGCAGAGGTCATAGTAGCCAAACGGAACAAGATCCGTTCGAGGTGAAGGACCGAATCAATAGGAGTCTTAAGTATGACCCGGAAAGGAGGAATGGGCAGATGGATGCAGAAAACAAGGAAAGCTGCTTGCAGAGAGACAGCGCGGAACGTAAAGGGTATGTAAGAGCGCATCGCTCATTCAACCGGATATGGAAAGAAAGAGACAGTGCAGAGCCAGACATTTTAGGTAAGATACTGAGTAAGGACAATCTGAACAGAGCTTACAAAAGAGTGAAGGCAAACAAGGGAGCGCCGGGAGTAGATGGAATGACTATCGAAGAGGCGTTTCCGTGGTTGAAGGAACATAGCCATGAACTGACAGAGAGGATACGGAAAGGGCACTATACCCCGTCCCCGGTCAGAAGAGTGGAAATCCCGAAGCCGGACGGCGGAGTACGAAAGCTTGGTATTCCCACCGTCACAGACCGCATTATCCAGCAGGCGATATCACAACAGCTGATACCGATTTATGAGCCGAAGTTCGCAGAAGGAAGTTTCGGATACCGACCGGAACGGAGTGCAAAAGATGCAGTTCAGAGGATAAAGGAGTATGCAGAACAGGGATATACAAGGGCGGTCGTCCTTGACCTGTCCAAGTATTTCGATACGCTGAACCATGAATTCCTTGTAAATATCCTGCGCAGAGATGTAAAGGATGAAAGAGTGATTCAGATGATAAAGAGGTATCTGAAAAGCGGAGTGATGGAAAACGGTGTAGTGGTCAAGACGGAAGAAGGTTCGCCGCAGGGAGGAAATCTCTCCCCGCTGTTAGCCAATGTCTATCTTAATGAGTTTGACCAGGAATTCAACAAAAGAGGGGTACCGTGCATCCGCTATGCAGATGATATCGTACTGTTAGCGAAGAGTGAACGGGCATCTGAGAGGTTGTTGGAGAGCAGTACGAAATATCTGGAAGGGACGCTGAAACTGAAGGTGAACCGGGAGAAAAGCCGTACGGTCAGTGTGTTTGCAATACGAAATTTTAAATACCTTGGTTTTTGTTATGGGAAGAACGGAAAAGGAATCTATATCCGTGTGCATGAAAAGTCATGGAAGAAAGCCAAGGAAAACCTGCGCAGGCTCACTTCCCGGAGCAGATGCAGAAGTATAGTGAAAGCCATGAAGCGAGTAGAAATCTATATGAGGGGATGGCTGAACTACTATAGTATAGCAGACATGAAAAGAAACATCGAAGACCTGAATGGATGGCTGTACCGAAGGATACGGATGTGTATCTGGAAGCAGTGGAAACTACCCAGAACGAGAATGAGAAAACTAATCGGACTGGGAGTAGCCAGTCATTATGCGGCAACAATCGCCAATGACCGCAAAGGATACTGGTTTAATGCCGGGAACAAAGCGGTAAACTGGGCGTTGAATAAAGAAAGACTGATAAGCTGGGGCTACTATGATTTAGCGACAGCGTACCAGTCCATGCACGTCAACTATTGAAACCGCCGTGTACCGAACGGTACGCCAGACTGTCTAACGATTCGAAAATCCAGTCTGATGTACGGTATTTTTATCTTCGATTTTTTTAATATCATTTTTATCTTTGTTTTTCACATGAATTACATATGTTCCTCTCCTTGCTACATCACACTTTCTTCAAACTTCGTTACTAATTCTTCTGTTGAAAACATGCTTAATAATCGCTTAAAGTTATAAGCGATAAACATAGATGCAGCTTCTGCGTCAACATTCTCTTGTCTGCGTCGAAGAAAGAAACTATATCCGAGACTTCTTTTTATAGTCCCAAATGGATGCTCCACGATACATCTTCTCTGTTTATAAACCTCGTTATTATTTAGTGTTTCATTATACACAGTTTCAAGAACATCTTCATATACCCAACGCTGTATCGTTCTTCCAGATGAAGAAGTAGTGCAGTCTTTTTTATATTTGCATGAATTGCAGTCTGTACACTTATATTTGCGATACTTCATACCATTCTTCGAAGTATTCTCAAAAAATCGCAATCTATCTCCTGCCGGGCATGTATATTCATCAGTTTCACCATTATATATAAACTTTTCTTTGCGAAATTCATTATCCTTTGTAGCATTATTCGCTTTAGCTTTTTTTATAAAGACATTCATTCCAGCATCAACACAGTTTTTTATCTCCGTTCCGTTATAATAACCTGTATCTGCCAGAACTGTAGAGGACTCTTTTTCTAAAAGTTCGGATGCTTTTTGTGCCATAGTGTAAAGCTGGTTTTGGTCATTTATATCATTAGTCGTCGAAATATCTACAACAAAATGATTCTTTGCATCTACAACAGACTGTACATTGTAGCAGATATCCAATGAACCGTTATTTTTCATCCTTCTTGAATCAGGATCTGTCAAACTCTTTTGTTCCAGTCCTTCATCTTTTAATTCATGTTTTTGTGTAAGATACTGTTCTTTTAGCTCTTGATATGTTTTTAGTTTATCTGTAAGGTCATCTGCCAGCGCTTCATCTTTAACGATTGCCATAAGATATGCATTTATCTGAGCTTCCGCATATTCGATTTTTTTATCTAAACCGCTTTGCGTAATACAATTATGCTTGCTGTTTTGAGCACGGATCTTAGTTCCATCAATAACAATCAGTTCTCCATCAATGAGCCCCCAACCTTTGAGAATAAGGGTAAGATTTCGTAATGTATTGTGAAACGCAGCCTTATTCTTCTGAACAAAACCTGCAATAGTACCATGATCAGGTGTTATGCAGTTTATAAGCCACATTAATTCCAGGTTGCGTTTTGCTTCCGTTTCCAATGCTCTGCTAGAACGAATCTTATTTAAATAGCCATAGATATGAAGTTTTAATAAATCAGATCGGCGATAAGGTGATTGTCCTCGATTCCTACCACTATACTCTATAAAACCTAGATTTTCTAAATTTAAGGATTCTACATAAGAATCTATTACTCGGACAGAATTATCCTTACTTATTAAGTCATCTAATGAAGTGGTTACCATTCTTGTTTGATATCTATCTGCGCCAACAATATATGCCATAACGAATCCCCCTACGATACTGTATTTGGTAGTTTTATTATAATATTTTTCTTAATCGTTAGACAGTCTGACGCACGGTGGTGTGAGAGGACGGCGGTTAATCACCGCCTCCTACTCGATTGCATTTCATGTTGCCTCAACCAAACATCCAGAACGATCTTCAGGGAAGGCTATCTCTTTTGACTGTAATATACCCAAATCTGCTGAAAAAGTCAACAAAACTCAGTATAATTCACGGGTCGGATGAAGAAAAATGTGGTATAATTTCCAAAGAGTTTTACAAGGGAGGAATTGACAAGCTATGAAAATGAAACACAACAGATCTCAGAAACGTTTGATAACACAATTGTCATTATGGCTGGCACTGCTATTGACATTTACCGGCTGTGCGGAAAGCACCGTCACGCCGCAGGATAATACCTATACGATAGAGCAGCCGGCGACGATCCCCTACGAATTGCTGGAGGCATCGGAGACTGCAGCATCGGAACCTGAATCCGGACAGCCACAGGAAAACGCTTCGGATACACAAGAATCGCAGCAGGTCACATCTGCAACAGATGCTTCGACAGGAGAGGGCACGTCAGCATTTTCCCTCCGGGAGATTCCGGCATACTCCGGCACACCTTATACAGAAGTCAATGGCAACAAACCTTATTTCACAGAAGCAGATCTGACTACACAGTCCTTCGAGACATACAGCGAGCTGGATAGCCTGGGGCGCTGTGGCGTGGCATATGCCAACGTGGGACAGGATCTGATGCCGACAGAACCGAGAGGGGAGATCGGAGCTGTGAAGCCTACCGGCTGGCATCTGGTGAAATACGATAACGTGGACGGAAAATACCTATACAATCGCTGCCACCTGATCGCTTACATGCTGGCAGCGGAAAACGCCAACCCGCAGAACCTGATCACCGGAACCAGATATCTGAATACACAGGGAATGCTTCCCTTTGAGACGAAAGTCTGCGATTATATCAAAAATACAGGGAATCATGTCCTGTACCGTGTCACTCCCATATTTGACGGGGATAACCTGCTGGCAGACGGTGTCCTCATGGAAGCCTATTCTGTGGAAGATGTCGGAGAGGGAATCCAATTCTGTGTATATGCCTACAATGTGCAGCCGGGGATCGGTATTGATTATGCTACCGGGGATAACTGGGCAGAGAGCAACGCGGCATCCCAGGAAGCGGCAGCACCCATTGTGATAGAAACACCGACACAACAACCCCAGACAGACACTACGGTGCAGATCACACCGGAACCGTCAGTGCCACAGGAATCACAGGAAACTACCTATGTGCTGAATACCAACACCATGAAATTCCACTATCCGTCCTGCTCCAGCGTGGATCAGATGAAGGAGAAAAACAAAGAGATATATACCGGCAACAGAGAAGATATCATCAATATGGGATATATGCCCTGTAAGCGGTGTAATCCTTAATCGGCAAGTGAATTAGATATAGCAGAAAAGGACCTTCGAGATACTGATAACAGCCTCGAAGCTCCTTATTATTTGCTTAGTAAAGATAAGAATATGGTTTGCTGCGATAGATATTAACTTTCCCGGATCGGACTAACCAGGGTTGCTGTACAGTAGTACTCTTTTTGGGTCTTTATGTTATCGCAATGGCATATTTGCGTCAACAGTTTTCGTATACTTGCAAACATTCTGCAAATGCTATAGACTAAGACTAGTTTCTATATCTATTTGAATCAGAATAAAGGAGTATATGTTATGTGTACAGCGGCAACTTATAGATCACAGGATTTTTATTTCGGCAGAACTTTTGATTATGAATTTAACTATGGGGAAGAGGTAACGGTAACACCACGCAATTATCCTTTTCCGCTACGGCATCAGAATGCCCTGACGGAGCATTATGCCATGATCGGCATTGCTCATATGGCAGGGGATTATCCTTTGTACTATGATGCAGTGAATGAGAAAGGACTCGGCATGGCGGGACTGAATTTCCCGGGAAATGCAGTATACAGCAAAGTGCAGACAGGTAAGGACAACATCGCCCAGTTTGAGTTCATCCCCTGGATTCTGGGGCAGTGTGCCAATGTGCAGGAAGCCAGAGTATTGTTATCCCATATCAATCTGGTGGATACGCCCTTTAATGAAAAATATCCGGTTTCTCCACTGCACTGGATTCTGGCAGACAAGGAAGAGGCCATTACAATCGAGTCTGTGCAGGAGGGACTGAAGATCTATGACAACCTGGTGGGAGTATTGACGAACAATCCCCCGTTTCCAATCCAGATGTTTCGTTTGAACGATTATATGTCCCTGTCTTCCGAATCACCGACAAACCGTTTTTCCGCAGATCTGAAGCTGAAGCCGTACAGCAGAGGCATGGGAGCCATGGGACTGCCCGGGGATCTGTCTTCTGCATCCCGTTTTGTACGGGTGGCATTCACGAAGATGAATTCCCTGTCCGGATTGTCTGAGTCGGAGAGCGTCAGCCAGTTTTTCCATATTCTGGGGAGCGTGGATCAGACCAGAGGATGCTGTCAGCTGGACAAAGGGGAGTATGAGATCACTATCTACACTTCCTGCTGCAATGCAGACAGAGGAATTTACTATTATACGACCTATGAAAATCATCAGATTACTGCAGTAGATATGTACCGGGAGAATCTGGACAGTGATAGTCCTGTCCATTACCCGCTGGTACAGGGAGAACATATTTTATTGCAGAATGCTGCAGCAGGAAGCGCGGAGGAAAACCAGTAATGGATGTACAGAAAGAACAGGAGCAGCAAAACCGGACGGATCATGTAGTGTCCGGATTTGCATTCTATTCAGAGAAAGATGCCAGACTGGCAGAGCAGGAGAGACAGAAGATTGCTTATCTGGATAAGCGGATCGATCGGACAAATCTGGAGTCCGTACTGGTTATTTATAAAAAAGCATTGGATGACAGGGTGTTCCGCACTCCGGTAGGTTTGGAATACCTCAGGGAATTGCAGGGAGAACTGAAAGCAGAGCAGGATCTGTTGGGAGAAGAGATTCCGCCTATCCCTCTGTGGACGAACTTTGCGGACACCAGGGAAAAAACGGCTCCTGCCAGAAGAAGAATCAAACCGGCACCGGAAGAAAATAAAAATACGACGTTCCGGCTGTCTCTTATTATGAATATTGTGATGGTCATTGCAATTATTGCAATGTTTATCATCACGCTGAATTCCGATCAGCCCAATGTCCTGAATTATGAAAGAAATCTGCAGAACAAATATGCCACCTGGGAGCAGGAACTGACCCAGAGGGAGCAGACGGTACGGGAAAAGGAAAGAGAATTACATATAGAGACCGAAGTTTCACAAAATTGACATATTTACACGCTATAGTGTAAGTATTCAGGAAAGCCTCGAAGAGGCGATTTTGCGAATGGGACTGAATAGTTACTATCTCAAGATAGGAAGGTGAGGGTGTATGGACAGACTGAAAGTACTGGTAGTAGATGATGAGAGCAGAATGCGTAAGCTGGTCCGGGATTTCCTGGTAAAGAGCAATTTTGATGTGCTGCAAGCCGGTGACGGTGAGGAAGCACTGGATATTTTTTATAAAGAAAAAGATATTGCACTGATCATTCTGGATGTGATGATGCCGAAGATGGACGGATGGCAGGTATGCCGGGAAATTCGTGTCAACTCCAAAGTACCGATCATCATGCTGACAGCCCGCGGAGATGAGAGAGACGAACTGCAGGGATTTCAGCTGGGAGTGGACGAGTATATTTCCAAGCCCTTCAGTCCCAAGATTCTGGTGGCCCGAGTGGAAGCAATCCTGCGCAGAACAAATCAGCTGGGACAGGAAGAGGCTCTGACCTGCGGCGGCATTACCGTGGATAAGGCGGCACACCGCGTGATCATTGATGGAAAAGATGTGGATCTAAGTTACAAGGAATTTGAACTCCTGACCTATTTTATGGAAAATAAAGGCATTGCCCTGTCCAGAGAAAAGATCCTGAACAATGTGTGGAACTATGATTATTTTGGGGATGCCCGTACCATAGACACACATGTGAAAAAACTGCGCAGCAAACTGGGCGAGGAAGGCAATCTCATAAAGACCATATGGGGCATGGGGTACAAGATGGATGAAACAGCGGAATAAAGAACAAAAGAGAAAAGTACATTCTATCAGGGGACAGTTTGCCTGGATCTTTATCGGCCTGATGATCGGTACGATCCTGCTGTGCCTGATGATCAACTATTTATTTCTGGGAAAAGTCTATATGCAGAGCAAACTGGATGTTATTCATGATGCTTACGGAACCATCAAGCAGGCAGCGGAGAGCGACAGCTATGACACGGAAGAATTTGCCAGAGAACTGGATGATGTGTGCAGAAGCTACAACATGACGGTATGCGTTATGGATGTGAATTCCAATATGAAATATGTGTCCATCAACGGCGGTGAGAGACTGGAAAACCGCCTGATCGGTTATGTATTTGGACTCAGCATACCTTTCAATGACCAGAGGGTGATCGAGAACGGCGATGATTATGTGATCAAGAGAACCGGACAGGAGGACAAGGAATATCTGGAAATCTACGGAAGACTGAATACCGGCATTTCTTTTATTATGCAGACACCTCTTTCCAGTATTCAGGAGAGTGCAAAGATCGCCAACCGCTTCTATGCCCTTGCAGGATGTCTGGGAGCAATGGCGGGTGGTATTATTATCTGGTTCGTCTCCCGGAGTGTGACCAAGCCGATCCTGGAACTGAATAATATTTCGGAACGGATGGTACAGCTGGATTTTGAGGCAAAATATCAGGGGAAGGCACATAATGAGATTGATCTGTTGGGAGAGAATATCAATAAGTTGTCCGATTCCCTGGAGAAAACCATTTCGGAACTGAAGACAGCGAACAATGAATTGCAACGGGACGTGGAGAAAAAAGAAGCCATTGACGAAATGCGCAAAGAATTTCTGGCCAATGTATCCCACGAACTCAAGACCCCCATTGCGCTGATTCAGGGTTATGCGGAAGGGCTGCAGGAGGAGATCAATGACGATCCCGAGAGCAGGCAGTTCTATTGTGATGTCATCGTGGACGAAGCAGCGAAGATGAACAACATGGTGAAAAAGCTTCTGACCCTGAACCAGCTGGAATTTGGTAATGATGTGGTGGCCATGGAGCGGTTCGACCTTACGGCGCTGGTGAAAAATTATATCCAGTCAGCGGCAATTCTGACAAAACAGCATGAGATTACTGTGCGGATGGACGAGTATCCGCCGATCTATGCATGGGCGGATGAATTTAAAATAGAAGAAGTGTTCATGAACTTTTTCTCCAATGCGGTCAATCATTGTGAAGATGATAAGATCATCGAAGTGAAAATGGAACAAAAGGACGGCAAAGTACGGGTATCTGTATTCAATACAGGCAAACCGATCCCGGAGGACTCTATCCACCATATCTGGGAGAAGTTCTACAAGGTGGATAAGGCCAGAACCAGAGAATACGGAGGCAGCGGTGTGGGATTGTCTATCGTGAAGGCCATCATGGAATCCATGAACCAGCAATTCGGTGTGAACAATTACAACAACGGCGTGGAATTCTGGTTTGAGTTAGAGACAAAATAGTAAATATAAAGGATATATTTTTATATGAGGGAAGAACAGATACAGGAGGCACCGGTAAAGGTACTGTTAGTCGGTGTGGATGTCGGTGAAGAACCGGATTTTGAGCGTTCCATGGAGGAACTGGCAAGTCTGGCGGAAGCTGCGGAAAAAGAAGTGGCCGGTCAGATTGTACAACGGCTGGATCATGTCAATAAAGCGTTATATATCGGCACTGGAAAAGTGACAGAGGTGCGCAGGCTGGCAGAAGAATGCGGGGCACAGGAGATTGTGTTTGATAATTCTCTGACACCTTCACAGGTAAGAAATCTGGGAAATGAACTGGAACTGCCGATCATCGACCGGACTAATCTGATCCTGGATATATTTGCCATCCGGGCCCAGACAAGAGAGGCAAAATTACAAGTGGAGACAGCCAGACTGCAATATATGCTGCCGAGACTGGTAGGAATGTATGATGCACTGAGTAGACAGGGCGGTGCCAGTGGCAGCATGAGTAATAAGGGCACCGGTGAGAAAAAGCTGGAACTGGACAGGCGTAAGATCGAGCATCGTATCACAGAACTGAAAAAGGAACTGGAAGATGTGGGACGTACCAGAGAGGTGCAGCGGAAAAAGAGGCAGCAGTCCCGTATCCCGCAGGTGGCTCTGGTAGGATATACCAATGCGGGAAAGTCTACAATTCTGAACCGTATGGTAGAGCAGTTCGGCGAATTGCCGGATAAAACGGTCATGGAAAAGGATATGCTGTTTGCTACACTGGAGACCAGTGTCCGCAGTGTGGATACCGGACATAATAAGCCCTTTTTCCTGACGGATACGGTTGGATTTATCAACAAGCTGCCCCACGGACTGGTAAAAGCCTTCCGCTCTACACTGGAAGAGGTGAAGTATGCGGATCTGCTGATCCAGGTGGTGGATTTCAGCGATGAAAATTACAGACGGCAGATGCAGGTAACTGCTGATACCTTAAAAGAACTGGAAGCAGGTGACATTCCGCAGATCATAGTGTATAATAAGGCAGACAAATGTGAGATGGAACCACTGCCGCAAAAGAGACAGGACAACTGGTATCTGGCAGCAGGACTTAATATCGGTATCCGTGAACTGGCAGAGGCTGTTGAACAGAAAGTCTATGCGGATAATGCAGAGTGCGTATTTCTGATCCCGTACAGTGCAGGAAATGTGGCTTCCTATCTGATGGAACAGGCGCAGATACTTTCCAGAGAGTATAGGGAGGACGGTATTCTGATCCATGCGGACTGCCATAGACAGGATATGGACAGATACAGAGAGTATATAGTGTCATAAGATCACAGAAATTACAATGAGGGAAGGACAAAAGATGGAGACCAATACACAACAGGAACGAGCAAAGAGACTGGAACAACAGGCAAGAGAATACCTGATGCAGTCCAATGATCCGATATTTACCAGGTATTTACAGCAATTACTTCCAAGAATACAGAGACAGCCGGAATATGTAGAACAGCTACAGGCAGAACTGGATAAAAGCGTGGAATTCTGGTACCAGAGACAGCAGATCAATGCAAACAGAGGCGGAGAAACCGGAGCGGAGTCATCTGTGCCGCAGCAGAGTGTACCACAGGAGACAGCCGCCGGAGAACAGCAGACAGCCGGGCAATCACAGACACAGCCAGTGGGGCAGTTTACCATGCAACAGGTGCAGGCACCGGCGACGCAGGCTCCGGCACAGAAGAAGCAGAATGCGGAATATCTGGTCGCAACCATTGCATTGTCGGTGGTTGGCGGAATCTTTATTCTGACCGCACTGGTATTGCTTGGTATGTATTTTATGAACGGCTGGATCAAAGGTATTTCTTTATATGCAGTTTCCCTGGGAGTGGTATTGATCGCAGAATTACTGATCCACAGAAAGCTTCCGAAACTGGCCCGGATCTTTTCGGCTATCGGTATAGCGGCGTTATATCTGTCGACCATGATCAATACGATTTCCCTACATAATTTCGGTATGCTTCCTGCAGCGGCGATCATTGCAGTGATCACAGTGGGCACGGTTTTACTGAGCAGAAAAAGGGATTCCCTGATACACAGAATGCTGGGAATCGCAGCATGCTGGCTTTGTGCGTATCCGCTTTTCGGTTCTTCATTGCTTTCGGAGCCGGAAGGCCTGCTGGTGCTGGCATTGATTCTGTTACTGAGTGTACTGAGCATCTGTGTGCCGGTAAGAAGATATCATACGGCTTCGCAGTTGATACAACTTGTCAGCACTACGATCCTTTTCCCGGTAACGGTATCCTGTGTGATCAGTACACAGGGAATGCCGGTCTGGGTGACAGCAGCTGCATTTGGAACCTTTTTCCTGATCGCACATCTGATCCTGGTAGTGCAGAGCAATTACATACTAAAAGAAAAACAGGCGGGCCATGCAGTGAATGAAAACGGCTTGCTGGCAATCTATATAGCATTTCTTCTGGTAGCCGGAATTACAACCGGTACGGCGATGAACAATTATTGGGGAAGAGCGGAGAACGACGCGTATATCGGAATCATCGCCCTGACGGGAATGGCGTTTGTAGTCGCGGTTCTTGCGGGAATTGCCATACGTGGAACGTGGAAAAAATGGCTGCCCTGTTACTTTTTCAGTTTTGTTGCGGTATGTGCCTTTTCTGTAATAGAAAGTAACTGGCCGATACTCATATGCCTGACAGCGTTGCTTTTACTGACGAAGATACTGACCCGTTTTGCGGAAGGCGGACTGAGGGCACTGGATGTGATCGTTACATCACTGTACTGTATTGAACTTCTGGCAAACGGAAAGGAAATACCGTATGCATACCTGCTCCTTGCGGGAACCATCCTCAGTATGTTCCTGGTCTATGGATGGACAACGATACAGGAGCTCCTGCTTACTTTTTCCCTGGCATTTTTTGCAGCGGCCAATTTGATGCCGATGCTAAAGCTGCCGGCTTTTGCGGGGATCCTGTTTGTAAGTATATTGCTGTTTAATAATGTGAAATATATGCGCGGGAAAAACATCCTGGTATTTAATGTAGTTGTAATGGTGGGGCAGATCGGAGCGTTGATCGCTCTGGCAAATCCGGTGTACCGGAACTCTTATCTTACTTATCTGTGCATGTTTGTGTTTGTACTGGCTTATCTGGTACTGACATTGCAGGAGAGATACTATAAGAAGTTTAAACGCAGAGAACTGATCATTGTGATCTTTCTGACCTATATGGCACTGATCGTTAAGACCAATGTTCCCGTGATCAATAGTGTTCTGATCATGCTGATTGCGCTGGTAAGTGTAACACTGGGCTTTTTGAAAAAAGATAAGCCGGTAAGAATATATGGACTAGTGCTTTCTTTGTGCACTTGTGGTAAAATAGCATTATATGATTACTGGGGAGCACCGGTATTGCAGAAAACGGTCCTTTTCTTTGCAGTGGGTGTGATCGCACTGGCGATTGCCGGGATTTATATCGTACTTGAGAAAAATACAGGAAACAATGGAAAAACAGACAGGGAAGGATAGAAGAATGACAGGAAACAAAAAGAGGATTGTATGCGGAGCGTTATTGTGTGTAATGGCGCTTGGCATGACAGCCTGCGGAAATGAAATTCCGGATCTGACAGAAGCGGAATCACAAAGAGTCGGAGAATATGCGGCGGTAACGCTCTTAAAATATGATGCGAATCACCGGAGCCGTCTCGTGGACCCGGAAATCGTCATTGCAAAACTGGAAAAAGACGCGGCCAAGGAAACCGGAAGACAGGAGAATGCACAGACGGAAGAGAAGCCTGCGGAATCGACTGCTTCAGAAGCCCAGGCACCTACCGCACAGGAGGATATTACCACCAGTCTGGAGGATTTCTTCGGACTTGCGGAGGGAGTGACCTTGACATACAGAGATTACCAGATAGCAGACTCTTATCCGGAGGACGGATCTGCAGAGGATTATTTTGCGTTGGATGCATCCACCGGGAAAAAGCTTCTGATATTGAACTTTGAACTGACCAACGGAACAGACCAGGAGGAGAATGTTGATTTCCTGAGTACCGCATCCAGATACATCATTACTGTAAATGACGGCACACGTGGAAATGCATTGACCACAATGCTGCCCAATGACATGTCTACGTATGTGGAAACCATGGCTCCCGGTGAGACACAGGGATTGGTCCTGCTACTGGAAGTAAATGAAGATATGGCAAATGGGATACAAAACATTTATCTTCGTCTCAAAAATACATCAAATGAATATACAATTCAACTTTTATAGGCATATATACTGTAAATTATGAGAAAAAGAGAAAAGACAATAAGATCCAAAATGACAAAAAAGCCCATGATTATGGGCTTTTTTACTGTTTTTGCAAAATTGTTTGAAAAATATGCAAAATAATGTTGACAAGTGGGGTACAGGGTGATATACTCAGATTCGTTGTTGAGGCAGCGCCGAGACAACACAACAGCTAGAAAGAAACTTGAAAAGATTTAAAAAAAGTTGTTGACAAAGTCTGACAGATATGTTAACATAAATATCTGTCACGGAAAACAAAGTTTTCCAAGACGAAAAAAGATTTCAAAAAAGTTGTTGACAAACGAAAGCGGTTATGATAAGATATCAG
>OGJO01000965.1_pt1 | contig 13224 bp, 5 predicted proteins | sample 1572121 | NCBI WGS metagenome assembly OGJO01 (sample SAMEA2582081, study PRJEB24529) | metagenome | biome: Human gut stool | place: China | collected 2011
CACGGTATCGGGTGAGTGGTGTGGGGCCGAAACCATTTTCGGGCGTTTGCGTGATGCCGGCGGCTTCGAAGGCAGATACCCACATGGGATCCTTGCTGATTCCGGAATAGGCTTTCGAAGCATCTCCCAGACAATAGGAAATGTGTTCGCCACCCATGGCACGTACAATGCAGCCGTATCCTTCGGTGGAGAAAGGCTGCCCGATGCCGTTGACCAATATCGTGTTATGGGCGCGGGTATGACGGTAAGACATCAGGTTGTGGGCATCCGAGAAGTTTGTGTAATAACCGCTGCTACGGTAGACATCCGTGCCACGGTACAGCAGATTGAAAGCATTCTGGTTGGACACGGTGTGGCTTCCCGAACCGAATGTGCTGGAACGGAATGCCAAAGCCAGATCGTTTTCCGTATCGGTGAGATTGCTGTGCATGGCTACTTCACCTGCATCTTTGTACCAGACGAGTTTCGGCGTGTCTTCCGGCAATTGTGTGCTATAGCCGATGTGGTTGCTTGCCATGCGGTAGAGCCGCATATCGGAATCGCGGACCAGTGTTTTTGCCGCTTGTTGTGCATACCAGCCCGCATATCCGTCGCCCGCCTCGCGTGCAAGGAAGTCGGCAAAGGCGGCATATTGGTAGGTTGCCGCAGTGTATTTTTCACTACCGTCGCCGAAACCGATGTTTTTGCTTTCGGGCGGGCAGGTAAAGGCGAGCGACTGTCCGGCATTCCGATACCAGGGATGCAATAGAAAGTCTTTGTGTGTGATGTACGAAAGGAGCATCGGCATGTAGAACAGGGTACGTACGTTGTTGTTGAAATATCCCGTTCCGTTGTGCCATACTCCGTCCCGGTTGAATCCTGAAGCCGGAGCGCGGGCGGTCCATAATTCGTAGTAGTACTCCATGATTGGCAGCACTTCGCTTTTGTAGTTGTCATTGTCGTATAGCAGAAAAGCAGCCTGAAAGAGTATACGGAGATTTTGTTGCCAGAAGTGGTTGTCGAAGATATGATTTTCCTGAGTGCCGCACTGCTGCGGATAGTAGTGACGCAGTACACGCATCAATAACTTTTCTGTATTCTGGCGTTCTTCGGCAGACAGCCGGTTATAGAGCAGGTCATAAGGTTTGAGAAAACAGAAAGCGATGTCGGTACTCCTGAAATTGTCGGCAAACAGGGTGGCGTCGCTTGCCGGGGTATCGGTTAACAGTTGCAGCAGTTCATGCAGTCGTTGGGCATATTTTTCCTGTTGTGTCAGGTAGTATGCCTGGTAAAGGTCTTGGATGTATTTCTTTAGGTCTCCGATTTGGTCGTAAGGGTTGACGATAGTTGTCAGGTAGGCATCGACGGCATTGTCGGCATTACCTGTCAGCCGTTGGTATTCGCTATGTGAGGTTACCTCTTGCCGGGCTGTCTGGATACGGTCGTCCAGAAAACAATAGAGGCGGGGGTAGGTGTGAGGGGCGTTTTTTTGAAATGTATCGAAAGGGGGAGTGACAAAAACGGGAGTGGTTTCTTTCACTTCAAATGTGTAGCTTTCGCTCCATGTCTCTTCAGTGCCGTCGGCAGTGATGTTGCGGAAACGCCAGTACCATGTTCCGTTTGCCAACTGTTTATGGGGGTTGAACATACACCATTCTACAGGTTCGGAAATGAGTGTTTCGGGGGTATCGAAGTTTTGGCTGCGTGAAAGGGAGAACTGTAGTTTTACATCAGTCTTCATGGCCTGCGGCACAATGAGGGGAGCGGGGTTCAGATAAAGTTCGTTGTCTGCTTTTGGGTAAGGCTGTTCTCGAATCTTGTCATGGTAGGCATCGGGCATTTCGGAACTGTCGGTGCCGTCGGTGGCAGGCAGTTTGGGCATTGCGTCGTCATGGCAGGCACTGAATATCAGTAGGGTGGTAGAAAGACTGACTAATAGTTGCAGACAGGAACTTGTTTTCATAATGGTATATTCTAAGTTGTTGCAGATGCTTTGGGAATAGTGGCTTGTATGCTGGAAAGAATGAAGAAAGGCAAGGTATAAAGGGGCCTTGCCTTTCAAAGAATAATTGACTAAAGTCGAAATGATAAATTGTTAAAATGTGAGGACTGCTCGTATCGTTGAACCGGATGTTACGCCGGTGTATACACCTGATTTCCCATAGTTTCCTTCAGTGTGGAATCCTACTCGATATACACCGTATTCTGCCTTGTTCATGCCTCCCGTGCTTGTCCAGTAGAATCCGCTATTCATAAGTGCTCCTTCTACATTTAATGCTTCCAGTGCTTTTTTTACAGCCAGAGATTCTCCTTGTGTATTGCTGTTATTTGCAGCATAGACGGATAATAGGGCTTTCATCTGTCCGATTGACGGCAGATACCAGCCGCTGTTGGGAGTTGCAGACTCTATGGGAGTAGATTCATTATATGCTAATGTATTTGCAATAGCAATGTAAAGAGGCTCTTGATCTACAGTATTAAGTGCGTTCCAGATATTTGTATTGCTAAAACCGTTGAGATCATCTTCTGTTGTTCCGACTTTTTCGGGCAAAGAAGAAAGAGTATTGTCTTTTTTCAGGAAAGTGATTCCTTTATCCGTTACATCTTTTGTTGCAACAACCCAACCTTTGATTGTAGTCATGTTTTTATCGGGGTAGTTGCTTGCGTTGTCCGAAGAAGCGGCTCCACCTTTGCTTGCAAGTGCAAATACTACACCAGCTACAGTCTTCTCGCTATTGAGTGCAGTGGACCAAGTACCGTCAGTGTAGAAATAGTCTCCAACTTTCGGTGCATTCGGGTCTTCCTTTTCTCCGTCAATGGTTACATCTACATTGATGTCTTCTTCTTTGGAAAGGTTAGCTTCACCGTTAATTTCAGTATTCGGTTTAACTGTAAATCCGGCTTTGATAGTTCTTTCCACAGGAGTCTGACTCCCTGCAACATTGAACTTTATTTGGATGTCGCTATTAAACTTTGGTTCTGGCATTGTAGGATCTTCAATGAACAAATATGTTGAGAAATAAAGAGCATCATCCGCTTCTCTTGTAACTCCGGTTGCTTTTACGGCAGTCACGGTTCCGGCAGCTTTGCCTGTCAGCATGTTGAAGTCTCCCGGCATGTTGAACTCAATGTCCATTGTCGTAATCTGGTCCTTCCATTTGTCGTCAGCAGTAGGCTTCAGATTCAGTTGGGCGAAAGGACGTTTCAATGCTATGCTCGGCGCTTCCGAATCTGCAATCATATCTTTGGACAATACACCGCAGAACGCATCGGCAGCGGCATTGTTGAAGAGTTTGACATTGTTGGCGGCCTCGGTTTCGTCTACCTTAACGCTGATGGCTTGCAGATTGGCGGTGCTGTAGTATTTATCGGCATATTTGCCATCTGCTTCATTGGCGTTCTTATCTATGTAGTCAGCCCAAAACAGACAACTGTAGTCTATGCCGCTCTCTACCGAAAATGTGAATGAAATTTTGGTATCATCCGCACCTACCGGCTTTTCTATACGGGTAATTTCAGATTTGTCCTGATTGTTCACAACAGAAAGGATACAGCGTAACTGATTGTCATTAATTACGTTGTCTACACCTACGTTACGTGTTGCTGCTCCGGCAGGTATTTGTGCCGTAACAGTCACTTCTTTTGGGGTTCCGTTTTGAGTGGAGATAATCTCCTCTTCACTGCAAGCTGCAAAACAACCGATGAATGCAGCCATTACGATGTTTAATAATCTTCTTTTCATAATCTTAGAAAAATTAAAGTGTTATATAATTATTGTTGTTTCTTATTCTACAATTAAGTCTTCATCAATTGTTCCGTCAAAACCGGGGTCGATACCGATGCCGCCGGAAGGGTCGGCGGTCAGGAAGTTGGAATGCTTCACAATACGGTCGCCTTCTTTGCAGGCGATTGTAAGGTAAGTGCGTGCCAATAGTTTTTCTTTGCTGTCCAGCAACTCTACGGCAATAGGTATCTCACCGTTTTCCGGTACGAATACATAGTCGAATGCAGCACTTATTTCTTTTGTTCCTGCAGCAGGTACGGTAAGCGTACGGTTGAACGTGATGTATTGCAGACCGTGCTTGCTGACACCGTCCAATGTGTGGAAGCCGGTATTGTAAAAACCTAAATAGCGGACGCGCAGATTGTATTTGTCACCGGCTTTTGCACCGTCTGTCATAAATTTTTCAACGTCATTAGCGATTAATTCGTAACGGGCTGTAGGACGTTTCATTTCTGGATTTAAAGTAATCGAGGCATTCCACTGGTTGCGGTATTTGCTTAGGTTCAAGTCCTGGCAAGAATAGAGCACATCTTTATACTCGGTGTTTCCACGATAGGTCTCAGGAGAGATTACCGGTGCCAGTGTAGTGGTATTGTAATAAAGATCCTCTTCGCTGTCGATGCCTACGTAGTCTGCCCATATTACCAACTGATAGTCGCGTGCGTGGAGTTTCATGCTGATTTCCGCGTTCAGTTGTGGTGCATCGGTTATATTTTTGTAGATAATCTGCCGTTTGGAGAGGATACGGTTCTGGTAAGCATCCACGATGATGCGGTGGCGATGTCCGGCATCGGCACGGGTGAGGAGCTTGTTTTCTGCACCATTCTCTGCTTCCGGCTTCAATTGCAGTGATAAATCTATGTTTATGTTCACTTCGGTGGGGTCGATGCCCGGTTCGCCGTCTTCTGTCAGTTCGGGATGTTCGTAGAGACTGCATGCCGTTATTAATGCCGGCAGCAATAAAAGAAGACAAATGCTTTTGACAAACGGTAAATATATGTTCTTTTTCATGACTTTTTCGGATATTAGAAGCGGTAAACCAATGATGCGCCTGCGCGGGTAATCCCCCAGTAATTACGTTTACGGGTATCCAGTTTGGCACCGTTTTCTATGTTGTAATAAGTATTGTATTTCATGTTGGCATAGCCTGCACCAAGTGTGAATTCGGCTCCCCAATGTCTGGAGAAAGGCAGCTTATAGCCGTAGCTGATACCGGCCCCGAGCAAAGGTTGTTTTTCCGTCTGATAACGTGTATCTTCCCACTTCAAATTGAACCAGGCTGCATGAACATGCAAACCGAAAAAATGACCTTTTCCCGCCGATTTTAACCACCAGCGTCCTTCAGGCTGGAAAGCGATGGTGCGTAACCCGTGCTCGCGTTCGATGTCACCGATACTCCACATAACCGGAAAGTCAATGGAGATGTGGCTGTGTACTTTAACTTCCACAGCCAGGTTTTGTACGGCTACGGCAAGGAAAGGAAGATTGGTTTTCAGGGCAATATAGCTTCCTGAACCTTCAGACCGGGTTGAGTTCTTTGATTTTATTTTATTTTTTGATGATGCCTGTTGCCCGGTTCTACTTTTGGACGTATTGTCAAGAGATGTCTGTGCCATTTTTTTTGAAACTGCATTTTTGCCTTTTAGTTCGGTTTGCATCTCTTCCCAAGACTTGTATACGGTTTCTGCCGGTGAAGCGGAAGTTTGCATACGGGGCTTTCGGGGAGTTTGTGTCCAGATGGACAAGGAAGCAGCCAGGCATACTATGAAGACAATTCCTCGTTGCATATATGTATCAGGTTTCATATTTTTTGTTTATTAGATTTCCAGTTCAGGTAATTTGTCTCGTAATGTCGTTTCATAACCGTCTTCGCGCACTATGGTTACTTCACCATCGTAGGTTACTGCCGCGTCGTATTGAGGTCTTGGAAAACGTACGTCGAATGAAGGCTTGCCTTCGGAAGATACATTGGCCTTGATTATCCAGCTTCCCATTTTGATACTGCCGTCTTTCAGACGCTGCGGCACGGCAAACGGTTTGTCCGGTGTAGTCTTGTTGACATGCGTATTGATAATGGTGACAAAGCGGTACACTTTATGTTTGCCTGAAGTAGCGGTAAAATGCCAATGGTTGGGATACTTCTTGAAGTTACCTTTATCATCTGCACGTAGCCAGTTTACAGCAGGCGTGAAGAATTGGCTGGTGGTATCGGTTTTCAGTTCGTCGCTTCCCAGAAGGTAGGCGTCGGAAACGCCGTTCTTGCTGGTGGCCTGTACGTGTACGAAATCTTTTTCCCTACCTACATTCATCGGGTTGGTTACCGTGTGCAGCAGGTAACTCCAGATAACGGGTTCTTCCGCTTCGAGTTCGTCGTAAATAAAGGTAAATCCGGTCTTGCCCAGTTCTACGATATGACGGCGGAATGTTTTCAGCTTCACGTCATCCCAGCCGGCTTCCGAACTGAAAGTAAGCTCTTCTTTTCGGGCTCTTGCCAGCCAGTTTTTGGAAATGACTTTCCCGTAGGCGTTGGAAGCATCTCCCAATATATAACCTATCTTTTCACCTACGTAGTAACGCGGAATCCAACCGTAACCTTCGGTTCCGATGCGTTGTCCGATGCCATTCACAAGAATCGTGTTATGTGCACGCGTAGCACGGTGGCTGAACATACTATGGCTGTCGATAAAGCTGATGTGATGGCCGCTGCTGTAGAAAAGCGGCTGTCCCGACCAGAAAGTGTTAAACGCATTCTGATTGGCAAGTGCATGCGAGGTGCTTCCGTAAGGACTGCTCCGGAAACTGATCATGGAGCTGCGTCCCAGGCGTTCCAAACTGGTGGAGAATGAAGCAAGCCCGGTTTCGGGGAAAACATATCCGAACGGCATATCCTTGAGTCCGGGACCTTCGGGCAACGGCTTGTTGCATTGCAGGCGGAACCAGCCCAGACCGGCTTCTTTGCTTACGTTGTCCTCGGTTAATATATCGGCACGGCCTGCCTGAATGGTGCGGACATAGCTGGCGGCATACGTATTGCCCGTCATACGTGCCAAAGCATCTGCATAACCCACTCTGGAGCCTCTGGGGCGTGTAACGTTGAGATGTGCGCTTCCGTTTCCGGCTGATTTGGAGAAAGGCGGCTGCTGGTAAATAACATACATGGCATTTCCCTGATACCATGGGTCGCTGAAAAAGTCGAAACCGGAAATACGGCTGTAGAAGTAGGGCACCTCTATCAGCGTACGGACATTGACGATGAAATAGGAGTCTCCGTTGTGCCAGCCTCCATCTTTATTCAGTCCGGGGAAACGGGCTACCCAGAGGTTGTAGCAATAATCCACCCATGTGTCGGCTTCTGGCAGTTCGCTATATACGGTAAAGGCGGCCATTGTAAAGATGCGGAAAGTCATTTGCCATACATGGTTGTCGGCAATATGGTTCTCCAGTCGGTTATTGAAATTAGCGAACATTTTGCCGCCGTTTACTTTTATGGCATCCAGCAGCATTTTGCGGGTGTCGGTATCAAGCAAATCGTATAAAGTATCGTAAGCGGTGGCACAAAGAGATACGAATGTGGCGGCGTTGAAATCGCCTACAATATTCTTGTCGCCGCTCCAACTCAGCATTTCCTTGATACGTTTCATGGCTTCATCGGAATAGCGACGGTCTTTAGTCAGCAGATAGGCGCGTATCAGTACATCTACATTAATTTCTTCATTGTCGATGATGCGGCGGCTTTCGCGCGTCAACATAGATTGGCGTTGCGAAGGATTGGTGAGTTTCTCCGCCAGTTTGCTGTTGATATCTTTGGTGGTTTTCATAGGAGTGGCGAGTGCTTTATCCGCACGCGTGATAAAGCTTTTGCGGTCTGCGCTTCCGGCACTGCGCCTGATGAGGTTGTCCCAATCGTTTTTGTCCATATATACGCGCGGATGTGCTTTGGGCAATCCGGCAAGTACGGTTTTCAGTGCCGGCGGACAAAACTTTCGGGCATTTTTTCCGATTGTGACTTGTTGTGTGCTTGCCCAATATGTTTTACCATCTACAATGTAGCCGAACTGCCAATGCCATACACCGGGAGCAAGGTCTTTTTCCGGATTGAAAAACGGCCAGCGTGTTTCTACTTGCGTATTTCCTTTTTTAAAACCGGGATCTTGTGACCAACGCAACGCATAACGTAATTTGTTTTTGTCGGTTCTGGTACGTGCGGCTTGCGCAATCAAAGCTTTCAATGTTTTGTCTTGTGTATCAAGGTCGACAAGAAGCGGCCATTGGAAAGATATGCTCCGGTCACTTATTACGGCTTTGTCTTGCGGATATGGAGTGGCTCGCATTTCGTGCATCAATGTGGTATCGGTCAGCCGGATACGGGCAGGGTCCTGTGCTTCTACCGTTATGCTTGTTAGAAATAGTATTACTGTAAATAAGGTTGTTCTCATAAATATATTGTTTTGAATATTTTTCTCTGTCGGCAAAGCTATAGTATTTATTGCAGTAGCAATTTTTGCCTTGTCTATCAATTGTTTGATATTGGTGATTTTCCTTTTAATTTCGTTCGGGTTTCTTACAATTTTGTTTAATAATCGCTTGTATAAACACCTATAGCGTTAATATCCAGGGTTATTTACTCCTTCCAGTTTACCATTAATCTGTAGTTCATCTTCAGGAATCGGAAACAGTTCGTGCTTTCCTTTCTTGAAGTTTTGATAGGCAGGGTAGGCGGTATTGGTAGAAGTGTTGACTGCCGTATTTTCTCCGAATAGAGTCAGTGCTTCCTTTAATATACCCCAGCGGATAAGATCGAACTTACGCTGTCCTTCGAAAGCCAGTTCAAAACCACGCTCCCAATAAAGGGCGGTACGGAATTTGCCGGCATCGTCGTTATCATCGATGAAGTCGAGCTTTTTCATAAGTTCATGGGTCTTGAACAAACTTTTATAGTTGCGGGCAGTAATTTCTGTGGCACCGGCACGCTTGCGTACACTGTTCAGAAGTTCCCAGGCTTTGGCTGTATTGCCTGTTTCATTATAAGCTTCAGCCGCCATCAGTACGACATCCGCATAGCGCAACATGCAATAGTTGACGTCTGTATAGTTGGGGTCTTTATAGCCGGCAGGCATCCATTCACGTCTCCATTTTGCTGGAGTCCAGTTTCCTTTTTTCTTTGATAAGTCTGTCTTTTCGTGCATGCCGGTTTCTTTATTCCATGTCCAGCTATGCCTTCCGATGGCGACATCCCGGCGTGCATCCTGTGCCTCATAGAACTCATACCATTCGGGTATGGCGCGGTAGGAAACCGCTGCACGTCCCATTACTTTGTTCGCGTCTGCCGAATTTGCCGGTGCGTCTGCAAATATACCGATATAGGTTCCCCAATACCCTTTAGTGCCGGGATAGTAGAAAGATACTTCAAACAGGCTTTCCCGGTTGTTCAGAATGCCGGCAGAAAAACTTTTGAACAATTCTTCGTATCCGCCGTTATAAAAACCGTGATACTGTCCTTTTTCGGATTGAAAAGCTTCCCACTCGCTGATAACCGAATTAAAGTATCGGGTGCGCAGCGTTTCGCCAGGGCGGGTCGTTTTGCCATCCAGTTGCAGGCTGTATCCGGCGCGGGTCAGCAACACGCGCATCAGCAAAGCACGTGCGCTTCCTTGGGTGGCACGTTCGGGGGAAGAACTGTCATTGGCCCATTTCAGGTGTTCTTTAGCGAAATCGAGATCTTTGATGATTTGTTCGTATATTTCTTCGCGTTCTGTACGCGGTTTATATGAAGCCTCATAATCCGTTGTATAGTTTGTACTAAAAGGTACATCACCCCAATAACGTACCAAATCAAATGCCAAAAAAGCACGAAGGAAACGGGCCTGAGCGACCAATTCTTTCAACTCATCACTATTTTCGTAGCCCGGCATCTTCTCAATACCTGCAATTGCAGTATTTGCGCGGTCTATTCCCTCATAGATATAATTCCAGACGGAAGCAACCCAAGTATTGGAAGAAGTAAGAGCATAATGGGAAATATCACGACGAGTACCATCACCGGTGGCTGTTCCTCTAACCATATACATATCGTCCGACGAAGCAAACGGCATGACATACTGTCCATAAGATCCTTCAGCAGCAAGACAGTCGTAAATACCTATTACCGCCATTTTGGCTTTATCCGCAGTTGTAAAATAGGTATCCATTTCATAGAATGAAGTAGGTTTTTCCGTTAAATCACAAGAAACCACACCCATACTCAATAGTGCACCAAGCACATATACCAATTTATTTTTTTTCATTGTATTTCGATTTTTATAGTTCATTAAAATGCGACATTAACACCAAACACAAAAGAGCGGCTTCTCGGATAGGCACCAAAATCCACACCCGGTGTCATGGCATTACTCATAGTAGATACTTCCGGATCATAACCTGTGTACTTGGTCCAAGTCAGCAAATTATTACCTGTAGCATACAAACGCAATTTAGACAAACCAATTTTATTAACAATCTTTTTAGGGAATGTGTACCCCAGTGTTATATTACTCAGCTTCAGGTAAGAACCATCTTCTACAGCCCATGAGTGTATAACTGCATTATCAGATGAGCCGTTATCATCAAAGCAAGCAATTGTTTTTCCTTGATTGGCAGCAGCAAGTTCTTCCGGATCTGTTATCAGAGCGCCAGTTTCTTTATTAATCGTTACCCAACGGTGATTCCAATCAGCGGCAGCCAATACATTTTTGTTAGTTAAAGCTGTTCTTGTATTAGTCAGCTTGGTTGCATTCAATACATCATTTCCAAAACTGTAAGTCAAGAATATACTCAAATCAAAGTCCTTATAAGTAAAAGTATTATTGATACCACCATAGAACTTCGGGAATGCATTTCCTATGACGGTTTTATCATCCTCTGTAATTTTATTATCTTCACTTCCGTCTATATTCTTAAATTTCAACATACCCGGTTGTACCTTATCTTTCTCACCACGATAAGGAATACCATCTTTTAATGTATATTTACCCGATGCTTTATCATAGTTAAAATCAGACACTTGATACAAACCGTCAGAAATATATCCATAGAATTGTCCTAAAGGCTCACCAACTCCGATTTTATGTGAAGAGCCAGCACCCTTAACACCCATATCCGCTAAATAAAGCTGCACCTTCTCACCCGTCAACTGGTTTACCGAATTCTTATTGTGCGATAAAGTAACCGTTGTATTCCATGTGAAATCTTTATTTGTAATATTCACTGAATTAATAGTCAAATCAATACCTTTATTCTCTGTCTCACCGGCATTAATAGTCATAGAAGAATAACCGGAAGAGTTCGGAAGGCGGGCATCAAATAACAAATTACTACTACGATTAATATAGAACTCCGGAGATATAGTCAAACGTTGATTAAAGAAACCGAGGTCCAAACCAATATTGAACGTTTTATTAGCTTCCCACTTCAAATCAGGATTAGGAACTTGTTTAGAAGCATAACCGGACTGTGCACTGTTAGCATTAGGATAAGTCACTGATGACATAATAGCCAGACTGGAATAACTGCCAATACGGTTGTTACCAGCCAAACCATAACCAATACGGAATTTTAAATCGGAAAAAATATTCAAATCTTTTATAAATTCTTCCTCACCCAAACGCCATGCGGCAGAAAAAGCTGGGAAATATCCCCATTTATTATTTTTACCGAACTTAGAAGAACCGTCTGCACGTACAGAAGCTGTGAACAAATACTTGTCCATAAGATTATAGTTCACACGTGCAAAGAATGAGAGCAACTTATCATCATAGTTTTCACTGGAAGTCGGAGTAATCGGAGTACCTAATGACAAATCACCCAGACCAATTTCGTCATTCGGGAAATTATTAGCTCCAGCCATGAAATTACGTGTCCATTTAGTTACATACTCATGTCCTAACATCGCCGTTACATTGTGGTTATCATTATACCAATTATAAGTCAACACATTAGATGTTTGGAAACTGCTATTTTCAATATTAGTAATATTACCATTAATACTTGAGCGTTTGGCAGTCATGGACTGATCACCGTAAAAAATATCATTACGACGAGTCTGATAGCGCATACCAGTTGTGTTACGGAAAGTCAAGCCTTTCAATAATTTAATAGTAGCACCTGCATTTGCTTGGAAAGTACGCCACTCTCTGTCTTTAGTTTCTTCGGCAGCTGACAAAAGCGGATTTTGCATAACATTACCGCTATCATCTGCAAACAAAGGATCTTCATCACCCAACAAATCCGTATCTACACCATTGATACCAATTGTCGGACGATATTGCAGAATATGTTGCATTTTATTAAAACGGTCGCCACCTTCAGAAGTACCCATACCTTCAACACGCATTTGGTCATAGCTAATACGGGCATTAACGCTTAACCATTTATTTACTTCGTGGTTCATATTGAAAGAAATATTATGTTTCTTTGAACCACTATACATCATCGCACCCTCTTCATCATAATAAGCATATGCCAAGCTATATTGCATTTTTTCCGTATTACCGGACACACCTACACGATAATTTTGTGTTAAAGCTGTACGGCCCAGCGTTTCATCCTGCCAATTGATACCTTTCCGTCCGGCATAATTCGCTTCAAGATCACTATAATCTCCATGGATGCTTTTCCACTTATTCAAATCACCACCATCACCTTTTCCTATTTTATAAAGAGTACGTTCATAATCCAACAAAGCGAATTCATACGGAGAAAGCACATCCAACTTTTTAGCTATTTTCTTGAAGCCAACATAACTATCAAATGTAACAGTTGCTTTACCACCTGATTTACGTCCATTTTTAGTTGTTATCACGACAACACCATTAGCACCACGTGCACCATAAATAGCTGTTGCAGAAGCATCTTTCAACACGTCAATCGTTTCGATCTCGGCCGGGTCAAGAGTTGACATTCCATCCTCACTGGGAAAACCATCGATAACATAAAGAGGCTCATTACTTTGGGTAATAGAGATACCACCACGGATACGAATGGAAACAGAAGATCCCGGAGCTCCTTCCGTTTGCTGAACCTGTACACCGGCCATACGTCCTGACAACGCTTGTGTAACATCACTAACAGGTACTTTAGCAATTTCCTGATTACCTACCGATGCCACAGACCCAGTCAAGTCCTTACGCTTAACCGTGGCATAACCGATTGCTACTACTTCATCCAGTAACACGGCATCAGCCTTCAACGTTACATTGATTACATTCTTACCATTGACCTTTACTTCTTGGGAAGTCATACCCACGTACGAAAAGACGAGTACATCTTTTGTTGTGGGATTTACTTTTAAGGAGTAGTTACCGTTTACATCCGTAACGGTTCCAACGCCGGCGGCACCTTTAACAGTAACACTACCACCGATTACTTCATAACCCTCACTATCAATTCCCTTTCCAATAGGAGCAGGACAGGAAAACTTTAATTGT
>OGJO01000969.1_pt1 | contig 13167 bp, 8 predicted proteins | sample 1572121 | NCBI WGS metagenome assembly OGJO01 (sample SAMEA2582081, study PRJEB24529) | metagenome | biome: Human gut stool | place: China | collected 2011
GGGCCAGCGCTATGACGCCAAGCAGCCCACCGTGGACGAGCAGCTCAACAGCTACCGTCAGCAGCAGGAGCAGCAGACTCAGAATTCCCAGCCGGTGTATCAGTCCCAGCCTCAGGGCGGGCAGACGCCCCACAAGAACGGCAAGAACCGTCTGGGCCTGAAGATCGCCTCTCTGGCGCTGGTGTGCGCTCTGCTGGGCGGTCTGGTAGGCGGCGGCACCGCCTATCTGGTGGGCAATCACTCCGGCAGCGACACTACAGAAGTGAATGTCTCCAACCGCAAGCCCACAGAGATCCAGCTGAAAACCGTGGACGGCAAGAATCCCATGACGGACGCGGAGCTGTACGCAACCAACGTCAACAGCGTGGTGTCCATCAACATCACCGCTACCTCTGACCCCAATTTCTTCGGCCAGACCACACAGACTGCCGGGGCCGGCTCTGGCTTCATCCTGACGCCGGACGGCTACATCGTCACCAACTACCATGTGGTAGGCGACGCAGACACCGTGAAGGTCACGCTGTATAATGGCGACAGCTATGACGCCCAGTATATCGGCGGCGACGAGGATTACGATATTGCCGTCATCAAGATCGAGGCCACCGATCTGCCCAACGTGACCCTCGGCAACAGCGACAGCCTGAACGTGGGCGATCACGTGCTGGCCATCGGCAACCCGCTGGGTGAGCTGACCTTCTCCATGAGCGAGGGTATCGCTTCCTCCGTGAACCGGGCCATTGACGTGGACGGCACCCCCTTCAACATGATCCAGGTCACCGCCGCCATCAACCCCGGCAACTCCGGCGGCCCGCTGTTCAACGAGTACGGCGAGGTGGTGGGTATCGTGTCCGCCAAGTATTCCAGCTACGCCAGCCAGAGCGTGGAGGGTCTGGGCTTTGCCATCCCCATCAACGATGCCATCAAGGTGGCACAGGAGCTGCTGGAGAACGGCTATGTGACCGGCCGCCCCTATCTGGGCATCACCTACCTGGCTGTGACCGACGCACAGACGGCACAGCAGCTGGGCGTGAACGCCTACGGTGTCTACATCGTGGACGTGACCAAGGGCGGCCCTGCCGATCAGGCCGGTCTGAAGGTCGGTGACCGCATCGTCAGCGTGGACGGCTCCGAGATCGCCGCCAAGGATGATCTGGGCACCCTGATGCAGAAGCATGCAGCCGGTGACACGCTGGCCATCACGGTGGCCCGCGACGGCCAGATGCAGACGGTCAATGTTACGCTGGGCGAAAAGACCGCGTCCAACAGCTAAAAATCCGATAGAACAAGGGCAGACTGCCGAAAAGCAGTCTGCCCTTGTTTTTTGTTGTTTATACGGCTCCAAACACGGTGGCGCTGTACGGCATCAGAAGGGCTTTCCGTTCATAGGTGCGGCTCTCGCCCCGCCATAAGCTGGAAGAAGTGCCGTTGCTCAGCAGCTTCCACTGCCCGGCGGGCAGCGGCACCACGCGGGAGGTGTCGGTGGGGTTGTAGAACACACACAGTGCCCGCCACCAGGCCCCGTCGCCGGGGGCAGCGGGCAGGGTCCAGCCCACCAGCGGCTGCTCCAGCGAGAAGAACTGCAGCGCGTCCGGGGCGTTGCGGTCGGCTCCGCCCAGCCGCGGGAATCTTGCCCGCAGCGCCAGCAGGCCCCGGTAATAGTCCACTAGATGGTGATACTGCTCGGCGCGGTTCCAGTCCAGCCGGTTCAGCGCGGGCGAGGAACGGTAGCTGTTGCCCACGCCCTTTTTGGTGCGGGCAAACTCTTCGCCTGCCTGCAGGAAGGGCAGGCCGAAACTGGTGAGGTAGATGCCGGCGGCCAGCCGGTTCTGGGCCAGTGCCACCGGGTCAGATGCGGTGAACTCCGGCCGCTCGTAGCGCACGCAGAGCAGTTTGTCCCACAAGGTGAAGTTGTCGTGGGCGGACACATAGCTTACGATCTGGCTGGGGGCGTGGGGTGGCAGACGGTCGCTGCGGCACCAGGCGGCCACCGCGCCGCCGACGTCCCAGAAGCTGCCGGGCTTGCCCTCCACATAGCCCGGCTCCCGGGCATCGAAGCAGCCGCCCTTGATGGCGTCGCGGGTGTTGTCGCAGAAGATGCCCACCCGCTCGTCCAGCATGGCGAGATTGGCTTTGTTGGCTTCGTACCGGTGCAGCTGGCTGCCGCCGCCCTGCCACGGCTCGCCGTACATCAGGATATCCCGCCCGCCGGGCAGGGCATCCAAAGCGGCACGGGCCGCGTTCATGGTGTCCACGTCGTACAGGCCCATCAGGTCGAACCGGAAACCGTCGATGTGGTACTCCTGCGCCCAGTAGAGCAGAGAGTCGATCATATATTTGCGGGCCATGGGGCGCTCGCTGGCAAACTCGTTGCCGCAGCCGCTGCCGTTGGACAGGCTGCCGTCCTCATTCTGGCGGAAAAAGTAGTCCGGTACGGTGTTGTTCAGCACGTTTTCGTAGCGGTACATGTGGTTATACACCACGTCCATGATCACGCCGATGCCCGCCGCGTGCAGGGCAGCGATCATCTCCTTGCACTCCCGCACCCGCACTTCGCCGCGGGTGGGGTCGGTGGAGTAGCTGCCCTCCGGGAAATTGTAGTTGGTGGGGTCGTAGCCCCAATTATACTGTCGCAGCAGCGGCTTTGCCTCGTCCACGCTACCAAAGTCGAAGATGGGCATCAGCTGCACATAGCCCACGCCCAGCCGCTTGAGGTAGTTCAGGCAGGTGGGGTGGATGCCGTCGCCGTGGAGGGTGGTGCCAGCCTGGGTAAAGGCCAGAAATTTGCCCCGCCAGGCCGGGCGCACGCCGCTGGCCGCATCCTGCGAAAAGTCGCGCACGCTCACCTCCCACACTGACCGCCGGGCCGGGGGGATCACCGGGCGCACGTCCCGCTCCCACCCGGCAGGGGCGGTGCGGGCCAGGTCCACGATCATGCTGCGCAGGCCGTTCAGGCCGCCAGCGCGGGCGTAGGGGTCGCCGGTCTCCCGTGCGACGCCGTCCACCGTGACCGTAAAGGTATAGTAATGCCCATGCTGGTCGCCGGGCAGCCAGATGCTCCATACGCCCTGCGGGCCGCGCTGCAGCGGCAGCGTGCCGATGCAGGGGCTGTCGTGCCCCTTGCGGTACAGGTTCACCGCGGCCTGCTCCGCGGTGGGGGCCCACAGCTGCAGCCGGGTGCCGGCGGGGGTGTACTCCGGCCCAAGCGGGCCGTTATAGGTGGTTTCGCGGGCAAAGCGGGCGCTCTCGTACAGGGCGCGGCGCTGTGCCGGTGTCATTGTACCCATGGTTTCTTCATTCCTTCTTGCGAGATTTCCGCATATTCAAACATCTGTAGTGTAAACAACCGGCGTGGATTTTGCAAGAGGGAAAATCCCTTGCAAAACGGGCCGGGGTACACTATACTGGAAGAAAACTGCAGGGAGGGCCGCACAATGGCATATACCGACGATTGGGAATCCCTTATGAACGGCGTATTCGGCGCAGGCGGGCGCGTGAAATTTGGTTCCGGAGCTGCGCAGCCGGACACAAAGGCAAAGACCGGGGGCCTGCCGGACCTGAACGCGGCCCTTCTGGAGCAGCAGAAACAGCTGGACGAGCTGCTGAAAAAGCAGAATGCCCAGCTGAAAAAGCAGGATGCCGACACCCAGACGGCGCTGGAAAACAGCCGTCAGATGCTGCGGGACATGGAGAATGACGGCCTGCTGGCCAAAGGCACCGCCGACACGAAGCCGGAGCATCTGGGCAGTTTTGAAGGGCTGGCGACCGAGGTCAAAAAGACCGTACTGGGGCAGGACGCCTTTGTGGACGGTGTGGTGCGGGCCATGCGGCGGCCCTTTGTGCTGGGCACCGAGGCCCCGGTGGCCCGCAACGTGATCCTGCTGAGCGGTGCGCCCGGCACCGGGCGACACTTTGCGCTGGAGGAGACGGCCCGCATCATGGCGGCCCGCGGCCTGCTGCAGAGCGATAAGACCGCCGTGCTGGACCTGGCCCTGTACCCGGATGCCGGGTCCGAAAAGCTGTTTTTGCAGGACCTGTATGCCGCTCTGCACGCCCCCGGCGAGATTTTGATCTTTGAGCACTACGAGAGCTGCTACCCCGGCTTTTTAAAAACCATCGCCGACCTTGCCACCAGGGGCAGCGCACCGCTGTCCAGCCGGTACCTGGTCAACAAGGAGGGCATTCTGGTGGATGCCGGTACCGCGCTGGCACCCGGTGCGGTGAGCCGCATCGACCCCTGCGGAAAGTACCTGATCTTCTTCTCCCACAAGGGCCGGGAGGTGCTGGCCGACAAGTTCGGTGCGCCCTTTGTCTCGGCGATGGGGGACGTGTGTACCACCACCGCCTTTGCACGGGAAGATCTGGCCGCTATGGCGGCGCAGGAGCTGAACGCGCTGGCCCAGAAGGTGCGCACCCGGCTGAGGCTCACCCTTACTGCCGGGGCAGACGTGCGGGACTATGTGGCCGCCCAGTGCTCCAAGGAGAAGGGCGCGGCCGGTCTGAAGCTGTGCTGTGACCGCATCTTCCGCGCTCTGAGCGAATACTGCCTGCAGACCGATACGGCCCTTACCGGCACCGTGGCCCTGACTGCCGTGCCGGAGGGGCTGCAGTTTGCCCTGAACGGTGCTGCCCCGGCAGACCTGTTCAGCCTGCTGCCGACAGAGTACACCGGTGCTGTGGACGAGATCCGCGCCGAGCTGGACGCGCTGGTGGGCCTTGCCCCGGTCAAGGACTATGTGTTCGGTCTGGCAGACAACCTGCAGGTGCAGCAGCGCCGCGCCGCCGCCGGGTTCAAGACGGCCAGCCTGTCCATGCATATGATCTTCACCGGCAACCCCGGCACCGGCAAGACCACCATCGCCCGGCTGGTGGCCAAGTACCTCAAGGCCATCGGGGCGCTCAAGGGCGGGCAGCTGGTGGAGGTGGGCCGCGGCGACCTCGTGGGCCGCTACACCGGCCACACCGCACCGCTGACCAACAGCGTCATCGAGAGCGCCCTCGGCGGCGTCCTCTTCATCGACGAGGCCTACAGCCTCTACCGCGGCGAGCAGGACAGCTTCGGCCTCGAGGCCATTGATACCCTCGTCAAAGGGATGGAAGACCACCGCGACGAGCTTGTGGTCATTCTGGCCGGATACACCAGAGAGATGGAGACCTTCCTCACCGCCAACAGCGGTCTGGCCAGCCGCTTCCCCAACAAGATCGAGTTCCCGGACTACACCGCCGACGAGCTGCTGCAGATCACCCACGTCCTCGCAAAAAACAAGGGCTACACCCTCTCGGAGGCCTGCGAAGAGCCGCTGCGGAACTACTACGCCCGCCGTCAGGCCGACGACGCCCGCACCGCCGGCAACGGCCGTCTGGCCCGCAACACCCTCGAAAAAGCCATCTTCCACCAGAGCCGCCGCCTCGTCGCCGAGCCCGCCGCCGCGCTGGATGTGCTCCTGCCGAGCGATCTGGAATTGGACGAATAATTGCAGAACTACGCAAAAAACGGACCGTTTTCACGGTCCGTTTTTTCTTGTTTAGCGATGCTCTTCCGCCAGCTGTTCGGCCAGCGCCCGCATCCCGGTGCGGACGTCTTCGGGCGCAAGGACTTCCACCTTGCCGCCAAAGCCCGCCACCCAGCCGTAGAACGGCTCGCTGACACAGATGGGCACATCAAAGTGGAAGCGCTCGTCCTCCTCCGGCAGGAAGGTCGGCGAAGCGCCGAACCGCTCCCGCATGGCGCTTTCGAGGTCGGCTGTGCAGCGCAGGGTCACGCGCCGTTCGGGGCCGCCGTACATACTGAAGTGCTTGCGCAGGTAGGCGGGCAGATCGAAATCAGCAAACTGCTCCCGGCCGCGGCGGGGCAGCTCCAGCACCCGGACGCCGGACATCCGGTCCACCCGGTAGTGGCGGATGCCCACCGGCTCCTTTTCGTCCTGATAGGCGATGAGGTAATAGCAGCCGTTCTCCCACGCCATCTGCCATGGGCTGATGATCCGCTTTTCGGGCCGGCCCACTTTTTTGTAGTGGAATTCTACCATCCGGCCGGTGTTGATGGCCTCGTGCAGCGCGTCGATGCTGTACAGCAAGCTCCTGCTGTCGGTCTTGGGGCGGCCGTCCACGTAGACCTGACGCTGCAGCTGGCTGCCCTCGTAATTGGAGCAGAGCTTTTCCAGCTTCCGGATCAGGCGGCGGCTCGTGGCGCTGGACACCACCCGGCTGGCCTGCACGGCGTCCACCAGCAGCTTCAGCTCGGCCAGGTCAAAGGTGCGGCTGGCCAGAAAATAGCCGCCGCCCCGGCCCCGCCGGAGCTGGATGTCGTACCCCAGTGCGTTCAGCGCGTCGATGTCGCTGTACACGCTCTTGCGCTCGCAGAGGATGCCCTGCTGTTCCAGCAGCCCCACCAGCTGGGGCACGTTCAGCAGGTGATTTTCGTCGGTCTGTGTCTCAAAGATGCGCAAAAGCGCCAACAGCTTGGATTTCTGGCCTTCCTGCTTGGGCATAGGTTCACCTCATTCGGGGAGCTTCTTGTCGAACGCCGCACGGCGCTGGGTGGAAAGGCGGAACATCTCTTCGAGCTTTTCGCGGTCGCCCGCCGCCAGCGCGCTGCGCAGTGCGCCGAGCGCGGCGTCGAACTGGTCGATCTCCGAGATGAGGTTGTCCCTGTTCCAGAGGAACAGTTCTGCCCACATTTTGTCGTTGATGCGTGCGATGCGGGTCAGATCCCGGAAGGAGTCGCCCGTGTACTCGCACAGCGAGGTGTTGTCGTTGGCGCACATCAGGCTGACGGCGATGGCATGGCACAGCTGGCTGACATAGCCGACCATCCGGTCATGCTCCTGCACGGTCAGGGTGCAGATGTGTTTGAAGCCCAGCACCTCGGCCAGCTCTCGGACCCAGGCGATGGCCTCCGGGGTATTCCTCCCGGTCGGGGTGATGATGAAGTTCGCCGGGGCAAAATTCACCTCGGCGGCGTGTTCCACGCTGGAGGTCTCGCGGCCTGCCATCGGGTGGCTGGCGATGAACTCGACCCCCGCCGGGCAGAGGGCCTGCACCGGCTCCACCAGGCCAGTCTTGACGCCGGACACATCCGTGAAGATGCAGCCGGGCTTGAGGAGCGGGCCGTACGTCCGGAACCACTCGATGAGGGCCGTGGGGTAGAGGCCGAAGATGATGTGGTCGGCCTCCCGGACAAGGTCTTCAAAATCGTGGGTTTTGCCCCGCTCGATGTAGCCATGGTCGAGCGCGAACTGCAAGTGGCCCTCGCTGCGGTTGATGCCGTCCACATGGAACCCGGCTTTGGAGAGTTCCAGCGCATATTTGCCGCCCAGCAGGCCGAGGCCCACCACGAGATAACGTTTCGTTTTATCCAACATCTTCTACCTCCGCGCCCAATGGCTTGATGGCTGTAAAGAAATTCGGCCAGCTCTTCGTGATGGCCTCGGCACCGTCGATGGGCAGCCGCAGCCCCGCCGCCAGTGCCAGCACCGACAGGCTCATGACGACCCGGTGGTCGTTGTGGCCGGAGAGGACGCCGTCCGGCGCATGGAGCGCCCCGGCACAGCCCTCGATGGTGATGGTGCCGCCCGCGCTGGACAGCACCCCGCCGCATTTGCGCAGCTCTGTTTCCATGGCTTCGATGCGGTCGCTCTCCTTGATGCGGAGGCGTTCCGCGTTCCGGATGACCGTCTGCCCCTCGCAGAACAGGCCCAGCACCATCAGCACCGGGCCGAGGTCGGGGCAGTCGGCCAGGTCGATGTCCGTGCCGTGGAGCGGCGCTTTCCGGAAGACGATGCCCTGTTCGGTGCGGGAGAAGTCGGCCCCGCACCGGCGCAGGATGTCCAGAATGGCCGCGTCGCCCTGCAAGGTCGGTTCGGCCAGACCGGTCAGCGTGACGCCGCCGGTGACAGCCCCCAGCACCGCCGGGAAGGCCGCCTGGCTGTAATCGCCCTCGACGGTGTAGTCACAGGGGCGGTATGCCTGCCCGCCGGGGATCTCCAGCGTCGTTTCGTCCACCCACCGGCTCGTGACGCCGAACGCCGCCTGAACGGACCGGGTCATGTCGATGTAGCTGCGGCTCTCCACCGGCCGGAGCAGGTGAAGGGTGCTGGTGCCGCCCAGCAGCGGCAGGGCGAACAGCAGCCCGCTGATGAACTGGCTGGACACATTGCCCGCCAGCGTATAGTCCCCGCTAGAGAGCGCCCCTTCCACAGTCAGGCCGGAAGGGCTCTGCACAAAGCGGAGGCCCTGCTCCCGGTACAGCGCTTCATACACCGACTGGGGCCGCTCCATCAGCCGCCCGCGGCCCACAAAGGTCACTTCCTGGCCGGTGAGGCTGGCCAGCGGGATGAGGAAGCGCAGGGTGCTGCCGCTCTCGCAGCAGTCCACCGGGGCTTCCACGGGCAGAAAGCGGCCCAGTCCCTCCACGATCGCATCGTTCCCGCCGGTGGTGACGCGGGCGCAGAGCTGGCCCGCCGCCGCGAGGGTGGCGGCGATATCCTTGCTGAACTCCAGATTCCGGATGTGTGAGGTGCCCTTTGCCAGCGCCGCACAGAGCACGGCCCGGTGCGCCATGCTCTTGCTGGGCGGAGCCATAATGATTCCGTCAATGTTTCTGTCTGGTTGGATCGTGATCTGCATTTGCAGCCCTCCTTCTGCCCGTTCTGCCAAACGCTCTCCCTGCGGGAGAGCTGGGGCCTGAGAGGGTCACATCTCCCGCCCGATGGCCCATGCGACCTGGCGGCACTTGGCCATGGCCTGTGCAAAGCTGTCCGGGGTCAGGCACTGGGCACCGTCGCTCCATGCGTGGCGGGGGTCGTAGTGGACCTCCACTTCCAGACCGTCGGCACCGGCGGCCACCGCAGCGATCATCATCGGCTCCACGAGGTTGGCCTTGCCGGTGGCGTGGCTGGGGTCCACGATGACGGGCAGATGGGTCTTTTCGTGGATGATGGGCACGGCGGAAAGGTCCAGCGTGTTGCGGGTATACTTTTCAAACGTGCGGATGCCGCGCTCGCAGAGGATGACCTGCTCGTTGCCGCCGGCCATGATGTACTCAGCGCTCATGATCCACTCCTCGATGGTGTTGCACAGGCCGCGCTTGAGCAGGACCGGCTTGTGCATCTTGCCCACCGCCTTGAGCAGCTGGAAATTCTGCATGTTGCGGGCACCGATCTGCACGACATCGACATACTCTTCAAATTCCGGGATGCGGTCTTCGCTCATCAGCTCGGAGACGATGGGCAGGCCGGTGGCTTCGCGGGCCTTGACCATGTCGAGGATGCCCTCGGTCTCCAGACCCTGGAAGGAGTAGGGAGAGGTGCGGGGCTTGTAGGCACCGCCGCGGAAGAGGGCAGCACCGCCGGCCTTGACGCTCTGGGCGATGCGCAGGGCCTGCTCCTCGCTCTCGATGCTGCACGGACCGGCCATGACGGCGATCTTCTCCCGGCCGCCGATCCGGACGCCGCCGCAGTCGATGACCGAGTCGGCAGGGTGGAACAGGCGGTTGGCGCGCTTATACGGGGCCGACACACGGGTCACGTTGTCGATCCAGGGGTTGGCGAGCACATCGCGCTCGTCGATCTTGGTAGTGTCGCCCACCAGACCGAAGACGTTGTAGTCCTTGCCGGTGATCAGGGTGACATCGAGGCCCTGCTTTTCAAAGCGGTCCACGATCTTTTCCAGTTCTTCCTTCGGGGTGCCTTTTTTCGTCGAGATGATCATCTTCTTGCATTCCTTTCCCTTTTATCAACGTGTCAACCTCTCAGTCTGCTTCGCAGACAGCTCCCCTGATAGGGGAGCCCTTGGCAGGCCGGGCAAGCCCTGCTGTCCGCGTAGGCCCGATGGGGCGCAAAGCAGCGGGCCCTGTCCTCTTTGGCAACGGCATTCGGATTGCTGCTGTGAATCTCGGCAGCGGAGCCCGGCCGTTTCCGAAAGCAAAAAACTTCGCTCGTTCAGCACAGTCCTCACCGACTCGCCAGAGGCTCCCCTATCAGGGGAGCTGGCGGGCGTAAGCCCGACTGAGAGGTTTCTTTCTTTACTGCACCATGTGCGATTGTGCTCCGCCGTCCAGCCGAAGCAGCTGCACCAGATAACTGCATGCGTGGAGATAGCCGCCGATGCCCTCGCCCGCAAAGCGGCCCTGACAGCCGAACGAGACGACGTCCGTGTTCCGGAACGGCTCCCGGCCGCTGGGTTCGCTCATGAGCACCTCCACGGCGGGCACACCGCAGAGCTGCAGCGCTTCCAGAATGGCCACGCTGTAATAGGCATAGCCGCCCGGATTGAGGATGATGCCGTCGGCGCGGCCTGCGGCCGACTGGATCTCATCAATGATATCACCCTCGTGGTTGGACTGGAAGAAATCCGGCTCGATGCCCATCTGCTGGCAGCAAACGTCCAGATAATCCAGCAGGCCGTTGTAGTCCACTTCGCCCTCTACACCGGGCTCGGTGAAGCGGGTGATGTTGATGTTTGGCCCGTTAATGAACAAAAATCGCATCCAATGCCTCCAGTGCCGCCGCAACGGCGTCTGCAACGGTCGTTTCGTTCGGGATGACCGCATCGGCTGCGGCCAGATAGAGCGGGCGGCGCTGGGCTTCCATGGTCTTCAGCGCCTCGGCGCTGGTGGAGAGCGGACGCCCGCCGCCCACAGTCAGAGCGTCCAGCGGGCGGTCGATGAAGAGCACCACGCCGTTCTGCCGCAGGGCTCGCAGGTTTTCGGGCCGCTTGACGACCCCGCCCCCGCAGGAAAGCACCTGACGGCCCTCTCTGGCAAAGCGGGCGGTCTGCTCGGTCTCCCGTGCCCGGAAGCCATCCTCGCCCTCTGCGGCGAAGAGGTCCGGGATGCTGCGGCCTGCGGCCCGGACGATCTCCTCATCCAGGTCCACGAACCGCTTGCCCAGCCGGTCGGCCAGCGCGCGGCCGATGGTCGTTTTGCCGCAGGAGGGCATCCCGATGAGCGCCACGTTCAGCTGCTCTTTCCGGAGCTGGGCGGTGATGGCGCGGATCTCAGCCGGGGCATCGTCAAACTTGCGGTCCAGGAAGTATTCCGCCGCATACACGGCCTGGGCCACCAGCATTTCGAGGCCGCCCACGGCCACCGGCACACCCGCCTCCTCGGCGCGCAGGATCAGTTCCGTTTTGTCCGGATTGTAGACCACGTCGAGAACGGCTTCCAGCCCCGGCATCGCGGCCACATCCAGATGGCAGACCCCCACGTTCGGGTACATGCCCGCCGGGGTGGTGTTGATGACAATGTCGGCCCCGCTGTGAACGGCTTCCGCATAGGAAAGCTCGCCCTTTTCGGGGTCCGGATGCCGGCTGACGGTCAGCACTCTGGCCGCGCCCTTATCTTTTGCCACGGCGCTCGTGGTGTTGTGGGTGCCGCCGGTGCCCAGAATGAGGACGGTCCGGCCCGCGAACTCCACGCCGTGGGCATCGGCCAGGTAAGCAAAGCCGAGATAATCGGTGTTGTAGCCGTAGAGCAGGCCGTTCCGGTTCACGACCGTGTTCACGGCCCCGATGGCCTTGGCGCGCGGGTCGATGTAGGAGCAGGATCCCATGACCAGCCGCTTATACGGGATGGTCACATTGATCGCCTTGAAGGCCCGCCGGGTCAGGAAGGCCCGCGCCTCCTCCTCGGTGGGCAGCGGGCACAGGTCGTACCGGTAGCCGCAGAGCATCTCGTGGATGATCTTCGAGTACGAGTGCCCCAGTTTGGAGCCGATGAGTCCGTATTCCATTTACAGCTCCTCCTTGCGGTAAGCGGTGGGCTGTTCCATCCAGGCCATGCCGTACTTCGCGGTCAGCAGGTCGCCGACGGCCAACGCCGCCGCGCAGGTCTGCACGATGGCCGCACGGGGCACGATGCAGGGGTCGTGACGGCCCTGGATGGAAAGTTCCGCGTTCTGTTTTGCAATGTAATCCACAGTATCCTGTGGTTTGTAGATGCTGGGCGTGGGCTTGACCACGGTGCGGAAGACGACCGGCATCCCGTTGGAGATGCCGCCGTTCAGGCCCGCGTTGTGGTTGGTGGCCGTCACGATGCGGCCCCCCTGCATCCGGAAGGCATCGTTCGCTTCGCTGCCCTTCAGGTCGGCGAAGCCGAAGCCGGTGCCGAACTCGATGCCCTTGACGGCCGGGACCGAGAAGGCCATGTGGGCCAGCTCGCTTTCCACGCTGTCAAAATAGGGCTCGCCGACACCTGCAGGCAGGCCGAGGATGGCGGTCTCCAGCGTACCGCCCACACTGTCGCCTGCGCTGCCTGCGGCGCGGATGGCCGCTTTCATCGGCTCTTCGGCCTCCTCGTTCAGCAGGGCGAAGCCATCGCCCCGGCTCAGCAGCGTTTCGGCCTGCGCCCCCAGTGCCGCCGGGTCATCCAGCACAAAGGGGGTGTCTGCAATGCCCGCGCACCGCCCGATGTGGGTCACGATGTTGATGCCGGCCCGGTCGAGGGCACCCAGCACCACCGCACCGCCTGCCACCAGCGCCGCCGTGATGCGGCCGGAAAAGTGTCCGCCGCCCCGCGCATCCTGAAAGCCGTGGTATTTGGCGTAGGCTGTGTAATCCGCATGGCCGGGGCGGAGCAGGTCGGCGGTCTTGGCATAGTCGCCGCTGCGGGTGTTCTGGTTCTCGATCATCAGGGCGATGGCGGTGCCGGTCGTCCGGCCGTTCACAACGCCGGAGAGGAACTGCACCCGGTCCGCCTCCACGCGGGGGGTGGACAGGCCGTCGCCCCGCGCCCGGCGCTTGTCCATGCAGGCGGCGAGGAAGGCATCATCCACCGGCACACCCGCCGCCATGCCGTCCAGCACGGCGCCGATGGCGCGGCCATGGCTCTCGCCGAAGATGGTCAGGGAGAGGGCAGACCCGAACGTGTTCTTCATGGTCATTCCTCCATGCCCAGCAGGGGGCGCAGGCCCTCCACCGGGATGGTCTCAGCGCGCCAGCAGCCCAGACCCGGCACCTTGATGATGGTGATCTGACCGCCCTGCGCCTTTTTGTCGTGCAGCATCTCGGCCAGCACCTTTTCTTTGTTGTAGGTGGTGCGCAGGGGCAGGCCCAGGCGGCGGTAGACCGCCCGCACCCGCTTTTGCAGCGCCTTGGATTCGATCATGGGCAGCATCCCCAGCGCCACGCACTCGCCGTGGAACAGGCCCACGGTGCGGCGGCCCTTGATGC
>OGJO01000984.1_pt1 | contig 12972 bp, 7 predicted proteins | sample 1572121 | NCBI WGS metagenome assembly OGJO01 (sample SAMEA2582081, study PRJEB24529) | metagenome | biome: Human gut stool | place: China | collected 2011
AACTCGCAAAAAGTCTTTCAGACTTACAGGCCAAAGTTGGGTCTTTTGTAAAGTCTGTTACTTATGATCCGGCTACGGGAAAATTGACTGTGGTAGATGGAGAGAACAACAGTGTGTCTTATACTATCGGACAGAATTTGCCGACTTATTCAATTAGTGTGGATAAGGAAGGTAAAATTTCGCTGTTGAAAGACGGTGAAGTTGTTTCGTCCGGTACTATTACATTCCCGGATGCTCCTACAACTCCAACCATTCCTGATGCTTTTGATCCTTCTAAATTGACAGTGGATCCTACGACAGGCAAAGTAATGTATGATGGTAAGGAAACTGGTGTAACTATACCTGGTGACGGAGTTCTTAGTATTGAAGATAAGAAAAACGCTGAGGGCGTTGTTATCGGCTATACGATTAAGTACAAAGATCAGGCTGTTACATTTGCTTTGAATGACGTATTGACTCTGAAAGGTCTTGTTTTCAAATCTGATTTGTTTGTAGACGGTATCGAAGCTATCGAATATCCTTATTTGGATTATACATATAAGGCAGGAAGCACTGCAGCTACTACTCAATGGGAAGATGAGCAAGCAGAGAAAGTTCTGTGTAAAGTAATTACTGATTCGAAAGAATGGAACTATACAGGTGGTACCGGAGCTCAATATAATCCGATTGAATATATTAATTATCACTTGAATCCGTCTAGTGCAAAAGTAAGTAAGGAAGATTTGTCTTTTGTATCCAGAGATGTTGAAGTGATTTCTTCTCGTGCTTCAGTGGCTCTTCCTGAAGTTGCTGACATGAAACCTGCTGATGAAGGTATCCTTCCGGTAGGACTCAGAGCAATAGGAAAAGACATCAAACAAGGAGGCGAAGGTTCTATCTTGGCTTTGCAGGCAATTGTTAAAGCAAAAAGTGATGCTCAGGCAGATACAACTGTAACATCTGATTACGCATTGCTTTATGCTTCTAAGGTTACTCCTCAGGCTATTGCATTTAATGATGCTACTTTAGCTGCTGAAGATTGCCAGGAATCTGCTAATCCGGACGAGTTGTTCAAGACTGTAGAAGGTGCTATCACACATGCTCCTACTTTGACAGTTGCTTATAATAGCTTTATTGATTTGAAGAATCTGTTGACAATTCACTATAATCGTGAAGGTCAGCCTGAAGCAACAAAAAATGATGGTACTCATAAAGTTTGGGCTTATGGAGATGAAGCTAAGTATGGTTTGAAGTATGACTTCGCGTTCATTCAATATACATCAGGTCAAAATGTAACTTCTGACAGTAAATATGCAGATGCAAACACTATTAAAGAAGGTGTACTTACTCCGCGTATTGTAAACTCTGCCGGTGAGACTCTTAACGAACAAGGTGTATCTTCTGTAGGAAAACGCCCGTTGGTTAGAGTACGTGTGACAGATGCGGATGGCCGCGTTGTCTTGGCTGGATTCATTAAGATTGAAATTGCAAAACAGGTTGATGATATCGTTACAAGTGTATTCGACAAAGGCACTCACAACTTTGGATGTGATGAGGCTGATGCTATCTTGACATGGTCTGAGATTTCTTATCAATTGCTTGAAAAAGCAGCTGTTCAGTCTAAGGATGAATTCGATGCTTTATATGAATTCGATGTAGATGATAGTGGTGTAGCCAAACAGTTTGCTAAATCAGCCGATGGTAAGTCATTCGTTCCGGCTGCGATTGCACAGGTTATTGGAACAGTGAAAGAAAAGGTGGATGAAACTGGTACAACAAATACAGTTCTTCACTGGACTTTGACTACTGCAGAACAGTCTGGTATTTATGAAATGGCAGGTCATACAGCTACTATTTATGTAAGATATGTCAGCAAGCTGAATACTACATCTCATGCTCCTATCTACATGCCTTTGCAGATAGCTGTCGCTAAACCTCAGGGAACTGTTGTTACTAAGTTGACTAACTACTGGTACAGTGACGGTGACGTTGCTAAGGATGGTCAGAATACTCGTCTGAATGTTCCTTATCCGCAAGATAACGGCAATACATTGAATTATGTAGTTGACTTGAACCAGGTATGGGAAAAGGGTATGCCTACATTTACTCCTCCTGCAAACTTTGCTTCTTATACTGATGTAATATTTGCAAATCAAAACGGCGCTGCCGGAGGTTATAAGTATTACTTCGACGCTGATCAGAATGTATTGACTGTTGATGGAACTAAGTATACATTGTCAGTAGATAATACTACAGCTGCTTGTATTACAGGCGGTTCATATAAAGCTACAGCTCAGAACATGATCGATCATGCTTTGAAAGTAGATGCAGGTGTATTCACTAATACGAAGTTGTATGCTAATGGAACTGTTGTTGCAACAATCGATCAGAACACCGGTAAGATTACTTATGAAAACAATGATACTTCTAAGAAGTTGTTGAATGCATATAGCCATAGTGCTGCTAAGCATTTTGCTAAGATCGGTATTTGTGCATACAGTCCTTGCAACATTGCAATGTCTTTGACGAACAATACATACAATGCATACTTCCTCCGTCCTATCGACGCAGTAGGTACAGATGGTGGAGAATTCGTTGATGCTCATGCTAATGGTTCTACTCTGGATATCGCTAAGTTGTTCAACTTCCAGGATTGGCGTAATGTTAAGTTCGTAGATGGAACTGACTATTCAAACAGCTGGTTGTATGCATTCTACGGATTGAATAAGGTAGAAGTGAAAATAGCAGATGCTACAACTACCTTAAGTGGTGGTAAGCTAGGAGAGACTTTATTGTCAAGCAAAACAGAGAAAATCGTATTGACTCAGACAGATAAAGATGGTAATAAAGTTACTTCTGCTACTTTAAATCTTTCTTCTTATAATACTGAAGCAAGTGGTACTCAAGCTACATATGATGCAATTGTTGCAGCTATGGGTAAGATCAAGTATGTAAACAACGGTAACAACGTTCAAACATTTGAACTGCGCATCCCGGTTGAGTTCACCTATACTTGGGGTACTGTGAAGACTACAGTAGATTGTACAGTTAAGAGTACAATGGGTAACTAATAGTAAAGGTTTCATTACTAAACACTGATAAGGAGGGTGCGCCGATCATTGGTGCACCCTCCTTCACAATAAGAATTGAAGGCGGAATGAAAAAGAAAGATCTGTTATATATATGTGTGTTGGTTGCCGTTTCTTGTTTCTTGTTCTCATGCGGAGAAAAAAAGAAGCAGCTCACTCCCAAAGAAGAATTCTTAATGGGGTTGACAGCTGAAGATACGGTGCAAGTACTTACCATATCACGCAGTTGCATGGATACATTGAAAGCCGGAAATATAGATGAAGCGCTGAAGATGCTTTTTATCTTGCGCGATGGAAAAGCGATACCTCTTCCCGCTGAGAAGGAACAACAACTGAGGAAAAAATTCAAGTATTTTCCTGTTGTAGATTATAAATTGGATTATTATTCTTTTTCAAGTACGGATAATAACGATGTGAAGTTTCAGATAGAGTTTTTCAAGCACACTAGTTCGGATGATCATACGCCAAATACAATTGGATTTATGTTTAATCCGGTGAAAATAGACGGAGTTTGGTATCTTGCCGTTAAAGAGGCTACCAAGGAAGCTACTGATAAGTAGTAGATGAATGGTGACGAGTACTGTTATCATTGGTTTTTAGACTTTTAAACAGGTTTTGATTATGAATATAAAAAAAATATTAGTTGCTGTATTTGCGTTGAGTACTACAATAGCATTTGCGCAGGAGCAACGTATCAAAGAAGAAAGTAAAACGATATTTAAACCTCATTGGTTTATTCAAGCACAAATAGGAGCTGCACATACTGTAGGTGAAGGAGAATTTACTGATCTTATTTCTCCGGCAGCTGCTCTTAATGTCGGTTACAAGTTTGCTCCCGCATTCGGCGCACGTGTCGGTGTAAGTGGCTGGCAGGCAAAGGGGGGATGGGTCAATCCACGTCAGAACTATCAGTATAAATACCTGCAAGGGAATGTAGACATCATGGCCGATCTCAGTACTTTGTTCTGTGGCTTCCATCCGAAGCGTGTGTTCAACGGCTATCTTTTTGGTGGAGTAGGACTGAACCGTGGTTTTGACAATGACGAAGCAAATGCGCTCGATACCCGTACTTATGAGATGGAATATCTCTGGCAGGAAGGTAAGTTCCTCGTTGCTGGACGTTTCGGTCTTGGTTGCGACCTTCGCCTAAACGACCGCCTGTCTATCAATATCGAAGCGAATGCCAACGCCTTGTCTGATAAGTTCAACTCCAAGAAGGCCGGTAACTGTGACTGGCAACTGAATGCCCTTGTCGGTGTAAGTATCAGACTGGGTAAAAGCTACACTAAAACCGCCCCGGTCTATTACGAACCGGAACCGGTAGTGACGGAACAACCCAAACCGGCTCCTGTAGTAGAACAACCGCAACCCAAAAAGGAAGTGGTGATTGAACTGTTGAAGCAGAATATCTTCTTTGCCTTAAACTCTGCAAAGATTCAGGACGATCAGCAAGCCAAGATTAGTTCTTTAGTAGAATATCTGGAGAAACATTCTGCCGCCAAGGTAAGTGTGACAGGATATGCTGATAAGGAAACCGGTAACCCGAATATCAATATGACTTTGTCGGAAAAACGTGCAAAGAATGTGATTGAGATGTTGAAAGCTAAAGGAGTGGCAGCTGATAGAATTGTTATTGGTTATAAGGGAGATACGGTGCAGCCTTATCAGAAACCTGAAGAAAACCGTGTATGTATCTGTATAGCGGAATAATATTTGTGATTATAACTCTCTTTTCTTAAAAAAGATATTCCCTATTCTCATGTGAGGTGTTTTTTCCCACATTTTTCGTATTCGTACGAGAATCCTCACATGAGATGAATAGGAAGTGCGGGCTTGTGAAAGTCTGTGTTTCCACAATAGACCCCTTTCTTCACTTGAATGTGAAGAAATTGTATCAGGGGGTAACAGTATAAGATTATACTTGTGAAAGTGTACCTTATTCTGCCCCAAGGAGGATGCCTGCCCTTTTTTCCCTGGAGGCATCCTCTTTTGTTTTTTTTGTATCTGAAGGTACGTGTATCAAAAGTTAAAAGTAACTAAACTCTCCTCCTTCAGGAAGGAGGAGTACCCGTAGGGGGAGGTGGTAGGTGAATATATAAGCTATTGATCTTCAGCTGTGAAGTACACCTACCACCCCGGCTTTCAGCCACCCCTCCTTCCTGAAGGAGGGGAATTTAGTTACTTTTGACACACTTTCTTTTTGTTATTATACAGATCGAACATTGATTAACATACTGTCCATACAGCTCTAAAATCAATGAATATATGTGTATTGGGTGGCTTCTGCGGAAATTCGATGGTCTGATGCAAGATGTGTGAAAATTCATGGTGCATGGTACTGAAATACCAGCGGTTCATCATCTCTACATCCACGCTGTTCGGGTTCAGAGCGTTGATATTATACAGAGTTACTTTCAAACCGCCTTCTGCCGTACCCAAGGTAATCTTTCCGTTATCATAAGCCGGAGAACCTATCAAATGAATCATCTTAGGACCATATGTACATATAAAATCGCGGTTGTTTCCCTGAACTTCTACATAGGCATCAATCCACAAGTATTTTACCAATTTGGCCATGGCTACTGATTTGGACAATTCGGCCGGTGCCAAGTTATAGTCGGTATCCGATTCCTTGTATTCGAATTTATATTTAAAATCGATATTATAAGGGGTGACATAGTTATCGAGCAACCATTCATCGAATGCCGTACGGTATGGAGTCATGTTGTCGAAGCTGCTCTCCTTTGTCAGGTCATCTTCGTTGCAAGCAGTGGCACCGCCGATAAGGGCTGCCGCCATCAGAAAATAGGTTATATATTTTTTCATATGTTATCGTATTCAGTAGATTATATACTTAGTATCTAGGATTTGGTTCCATGCCGGCAGTGATGACATCTTGTGGAAGTTGGATGGCGCGTCGCGGGTCTTCTTTTCCCAACACAATCGGACTGTTGCCGGCACGGTTGTGCGAAAACTCTATGCCATAGCGTTTCAGGTCAAACCAGCGAAGTCCTTCCTGCATGGTTTCCAAACGGCGCAGTTGCAAGATGAGTTGGATAAGATTCTCTTCCGTACCGGGCTCTACGGTAAATCCTTCAGGGTTAAGACGCTTTTTCACACTGCGTTCCTTGTCTTTGGTAACAATGGTGGGCTGATAAGGCAGGCTATTGTAGAAATTATTAACCTCTTGCTCTGTCAGATCGTGTCCTTCGTCCTTACTCAGCGCACTATGGCTTTCTATCCAAAAGTTTATGTCTTCCAAAGCCTTACTATAGTCAGGGTTATCACTCAACACATAAGCCTCTGCACGGCATAGTAGGGTTTCATCTACCGAAAACGGTACTGCTACCGTGTGCGGGTAGTACAGGCCATTGGCCTTGTCTACGTATTCAAAGTACAATTTCAGTTTCGGGAAAGGATTTTTCTGTACTACACTGAGGATGAAAGTACTCATAACCAGTCCACCCCTCCAATGCCAGGGACCGTCTGCGTCAATAGTCTCGTTAGTATAGATTGGGGTTCCGTGTCCGTAGCGTTTCAAAGTATTATAAGGACCTGTAATGATAGGTACTTGCGACCCTAAAGCAGCTAAAAGCAGATTGGCCGGTTTCTTTTCAGACACGTATTGGTTGCTGATGTCGTCCACCAAACTTACTCCGCCGAAATCAGCCTCCCAATTACGCAGTGCTGTGACCGGATTGCTGCCGATGGCAATGTTGGCACATTCTATCACCTTATCCCATTTTTGGTAATAGAGATAAAACCGTGCAGCAAAAGCGTTGGCTGCTTTACGGTTGAAGTGATACTTGGGAACCTCATAAGCAGCATCTTTAATGAGCGGAAGTCCAGCTTCCAAGTCAGCAGCAATCTGTTCATACGTATTCTTCAAGCTGCCTCGTTCAGTATTTTCCGGATAGACGCTGTCACCGGTCCGAGTACGGTAGGGTATTCCCAAATGACTTTCTGCCGTATTCGGATTATAAGGCATACAGAATACATTAGCTAATAGAAAATGGGAATAGGCGCGGCACACCAAAGCTTCGCCCCGTTGCGGATTGAGGCTGGCAGGCGAACCTAAGTTTTCGATACCTTCCAATGCCATATTAGCCGAAGCAATAGCAGCATAACATCCTTCCCAAAGGGCATAGGGACTATCGTAACTACTAATGCTGGGAGAATCCCACAAATAAAGTTTTTCGATGAGTTCGTCCGTATCAAATTGTCCACCGTTATCCATCACGTTATCCGATGACAACTCGCCAATCAACAGCGGAAGAGTAGTTGGGTATGCCGAAACCAACAGTGGAGATATTTTGTCGGTACTGTTGATTTCCGTGCGGCTATCGGGCAGTGTATCCAAAAAATCACTGCAAGAAGAGAATGCCAGCAATGAAACGGATAGCAAGGTTATGAATGATTTATTTTTCATGTGATTCATTATTTAAAAAAATTAAATGCCTAAGCGAATGCTAAAAGTGAACTGTTTAGCCATGGGAACGGCCACACCACCTGTGTTAAAGAATTCGGGATCCTGCCCGTTTAATTTGTCGTCTGCATAAAGCAAGAACAAATTAGTTGCCTGCAGTTTCAATCCTAAATTGGAAATTTTTAACGGTTCAATCCACTTCTTGGGCAGGTCGTATGAAAGCGAAATCTCTTTCAAACGGATAAAGTCACCCTTTGCGATGCGGTCACTGGAGTAATTATAAGCATTGTAGGCACGGCTCAGATAACTATCGTTCACATTCATATACTTATCTGCTATCACCGGAATATTGGTACGATGCTCGTCGCCCGGCCTCATCCAACGGTTCTTGAATTCTTTCGGCATAGCATCAAGGTCGGTATATTGGTTGCTAAATACCGGATCCAAACGGATGACATTGCCAAAAGAATAAGTGATAAACACATTCAGTTTCAGACCTTTGTAGCTGAATACATTTCCCAAACTACCTGTAATGGTAGGATCTGTAGTACCTTCATAAATCAGGTGTGATTTGTTGTTGCGCTCCTGGAAGTTGATGTTGCTTGTGGTCAATTCGCCATTTTCATTAATGAAAGTAGGCAGACCTTCTTCATTCAGTCCACGGAAGTCGAGCGAAAACAAACTTCTTACCGGATAGCCTTGCATGGCAAATCCATATCCGCTCACCATGTCCATTACCGATGAGAATGCCTCCAAATCGGTTACCTTGTTCTTGGTTTTAGAGAAAATGAAGTCAGTGTTCCACTTGAAGTCCTTCTTGGCAATGTTACGGGTAGAAAGAGTCAGCTCTATACCGTGCGAACGCATGCTTGCCACATTGGCATACTTGCCAATTTCTCCATCCAGACCGGTAGTACTCAACCATCCTATCAGGTCATAGTTCTTGCGTTTGTACCAATCCATGCTGAAGTTGATACGGTTATCCAGAAAACCTAAATCGATACCCAGATTCAGTTCATGTTTCTTTTCGTAAGTCAGTTCAGAATTTTTGCCTTGTAGGATGCCCAGTCCCGACTCCATGACATCGGCATTGGGACGCCAAGGATTATAACTGCTCACCATTGCCAGCGAGTTACTCACAAAGGCAGGACCACGGTCGGCAGTCAGCGAGTAACTTGCTTTCAGCGTCAAGTTAGATAATATGGAATTCAGTTTGCTGAACCAAGTTTCTTCGTGCGCATTCCAAGCACCGGAAATATTCCATGTAGGCAACCAGCGAGCCGAACGGCTTTTACCTAGTTTGTTGGAACCTTCGTAACGCACTGTACCGTTCACGGTATAGCGTCCCTTCCATGAATAAGTGCCGGTAGCGAAAAAAGCCACTTGGCGTGCTTTGGTTTCGTCAACAGTATTATAAGGTGTATTTTCCTCGTTGCCTTGCTTGAAGAACAAATAGTCGTAACTGGAAAGCATACCCATGCCATACTGCATACCTGCACCGTTAAACCACACTTTGCTGCGGTCTGTGGCATTTAGTTCCATACCACCGAAAAAGTTTACGATATGATTTTCGTTGAATACATCATTGTAACTGACGGTACTACGCAAGTCATAGCTCGACATAGTATATTTCGTATCGCGATAGAAACCGCCTACGGGCAGTACCGATTCCGGTAGAGTATTGATTTTGTCAGGATCGGTATAGAGCCACGGATTGGCTTGCTGCATGGTAGCGTCATCCATAGCCCTATAAGCCCATGCCTGATTAGAATAATCTTTCACATAATGGTTTTGGGTAGTAGATGAGTACTTGTAAGCCCCCAATATGCTCAATTCTACCTTTTGAATAGGCTTCCATTTCATTTCACCCTGGAATCGCATATCAGTAACTTTTAAATCCATGTAGTTGTTATCCAACTCGTGGAAAATATTAAACGGTGCATAGTTACGTACGTAGTATTCATTGGGATCCAATGTGCGCGAAGTATTCAGCGCAAATGAGTAAGGATTGATGTCGAAGTCACGTTTCACCTCACCACTTACGGGATCAGCTTGCGAACCAAGAGTACCGGGAGCCTGCTGCTTGCGAAAAGATGCATTCCCGATAAGGTTAAGTGTAAGGTTTTTGAAGATATTATACGTAGAATTAATGTTAGCCGTATAACGTTGCACTTTGCTCCTCTTAGTCCATCCCGGGTCGTTCATCACACTGATGGAAGTATAATAAGAAGCCTTGTCTGTACCGGTAGCCATACTCACAGCATGATTTTGTGAGATACTATTGCTGAACAACAGGTCGAACCAGTCGGTATTACGGAACTCGGCCTGCTTCAGATAAGCCCCCCGTGCTTCAGGCGTATTGGCTAAACCAAATACACCGCCTGTTGCCGAATATTGATTAATGAGATGATACATTTTACCATAGACACCACTCTGCGAAGCACGATAAGAATCAACAAAACTCAGGGAACCGTTTTGCTCCATATTCTTGTATACATCCATTTGCTCTTGAGAGTTCATGATGTTGAAATTGCTATAACTGGGTTTCATGCGCATGGTAAACTCACCTGTATAACTGATTTTGTTCGTACCTGATTTACCTTTTTTGGTAGTTACCACAATCACCCCTGCCATAGCACGTGCACCATAAATGGAGGTAGCCGAACCATCTTTTAGAATTTGAAAACTCTCAATATCATCGGCATTCAAACCGGCAATAGCTGAACTGATCAGAGTCTCAGCATCACCTGAGGACAGATCGTCAGCACCTATCTCAGCTACATCTTCCATGATAACACCATCTACCACCCACAGCGGCTTGGAACTTCCGTAAATGGAAGTTGCACCACGCACACGAATCTTAGGCGCCGTACCGAAAGTACCAGATACATTTTGCACAGATACACCTGCCGAACGTCCTTCCAGACCGCGACTGATATCTGCCATACCATCCATTTTGATGTTTTCTGCTTTCAACTGGTCGGTAGCACCGGTAAACATACGTTTATCCATACGCTGCATACCCGTCACAACAACTTCGGACAGCGTCTGTACATCCGATTGGAGAGTCACTTTCATAGTCGGCGAAGGAGAAAGTGACTGAGGAAGCATACCGACATAAGAAAACTCCAACTTGGAACGACTGGAAACATTAGGCAATGTAAACTTACCGTCTATGTCTGTCAGCACACCCGTAGAAGTACCTTTCACCATAACGGTAGCTCCAATAAGCGGCTCACCGTCATCGGCAGACAGCACAACGCCGTTTACCGTATACACTTTAGCCTGTTTGGAAGGACCTTTTGTTGTAATGGTAATAAACTCCTTATCGATAGTATACTCAAGTTTCTTACCAGAAAGCACAATATCCAAAATTTCCCGGATATTCTTATCCTTGATGGCACCGCTATACGTATATGACTTCACATCATCATACGTAAAAAGGATTTTATAACCTGAAATTTTGCTCAACTGTTTAAATACAGAAGACAACTCTTCATTCTTAAACTCTACTGTAAGTTTCTTCTCACCTACCTGAGCTTCCGCACAGAACGGAAGACAAAATAGAAAAAAGAAAAGCGGAAATAATAAGTACCTCTTTCTTCTCATACGTTTATTTTTAATAATATTAGCGAAGCTTCATTTATTAATAATACGTATGACTTGAATAACAAGATACCTTTTTACCTTATTTTTTTCAATTCATGAAACTTTTTCTCTAAAAAGCATCTACAATATGGAAGAAATTACACAAAACATGCCTCCATCTAGTCAACATAGACCGTATTCTCACAAAGTGTTAACGTTACTTTTTTTAAACGGTTCATCAAACGAATTGTTTCTTCAATACCACCCTGACGATTGGACATAAAATGTATGCGATATGCCATGGCTTCTTTATTTCTAAATATAACGTTCACATTATACCAACGTCCAATAGACTTCATAATATCCGCCAAAGTCAACTCATCAAAATAAAAATATCCATCTTTCCAATAAGTATAGGCCTCACTGTTTACTTCCTTCACCTCAAACTGCCCATTGGAAAGGAGTATGGCATCTTTACCCGGTTCCAAATCCACAAAACGTGCATTTTCATGGCTGCGAACCTGTACCTTACCGCTAATCAGCGTTACATGGCTGTCTTCGGCTGTATAACTTTTCACATTAAACTCCGTTCCGAGAACCTTAGTTTGCAAATAATCCGTCTTTACAATAAAAAGTTTTGTATCTTTTGTAACTTTAAAATACGCTTCTCCTTCAAGAAAAACCGTACGCTCCCTTTCTATAAAAGCTGTAGGATAAACCAATTTACTATTGGCATTCAGCCACACCTCCGTACCATCACAAAGAATCAATTTGAATGTCTCGCCTCTGGGGATTACAATAGAATGAGTCTGTAACATCTTTTTCACTACCGGAACGGAATTCCTCGCTAGATTAGTATAATCAAGAGTCCGCCGTTTTTCTACTTGTTTGTTTTCTTTTTTAGGCTCATCATCCAAAAAGAATTGCTTGCCGTCATTTAATTCCAAAACAATACGCTGTTCATTCGGATCCGCAGCAAATACCGTGACAGATTTAGGCGGGGCAACCGGTATATTAAATAAATAATTAAATGAAACAAAAGCTCCTACCAGGATAGCTGCTACCGAACTGCTCCATATCCAAAACATCTTAAGATATTTTTTCTTATTCTGTCTACCTTTCAAACGAGCTAATTCAGCCTCCACATCAACCATACCGGAAGCCTGGCACTTATGCAAAAGATATCTGACATCCATCAAATCCTTACAGGCATCTAATGTCTCCACATCTTTCAAATCCTCCCATTTCTTGTCAGAGCTATCGGATGAACTCTCCATTAAATCCAGTGCTTTACCAAATTCAGATGTACTATCTTGATTACTCATAAATCCGCTAGTTTAGTTAATACCTTATTATAAATGCGTTTATAAAACTTATTTTGAACCGTTTAGCCTATTTTTTATATTTATTTAGCAAATTCCTCACGAATAGCCTTCAAGGCTTTAACAATATGTTTTCTAACCGCACTTATGCTTATATTCAATTCTGCGGCTACTTCTTTATACTTCTTCTCATGTAGATAGCACTCTTCCAGGATATGCCTCGTATGCGGGGTCATTCCATCCAACACTTTCTGAATCTTCATCATACGCTCGTCTTGCTCCTTGAACTCCACTTCTGTATAATTTTCATACAATTTCTGAGAGAATTCAGCATAAGCATAATGTATATCCTGATGTCTCAGATAGTCGATAGCACGATTGCGTACATATATAAAGAGATACGACTTAGCTGTGGCCTTCTCTATCCTATCAAAATTCTTCCATATATATTCAAAAGCATCGCTCGCTATGTCACGGCTTACTTCCCAATTATTAATGAGAGAATGTGCATAGGAATAAAGAGAGACATAATACTCTTTAAAAAAGAAATCAAAGTCGGCAAAGTCCT
>OGJO01000987.1_pt1 | contig 12951 bp, 10 predicted proteins | sample 1572121 | NCBI WGS metagenome assembly OGJO01 (sample SAMEA2582081, study PRJEB24529) | metagenome | biome: Human gut stool | place: China | collected 2011
CTCTGAAAATCTTGGAATTTTCAGGGTTGCATTACTGTTTATTTGTCAAAGATCATAACCTCTTGCTTCGCAAGAGCTCGTTCATTCGTTGCTGTTGTTCTCAGCGGCAACTCTGATATCTTATCATAACCGCTTTCGTTTGTCAACAACTTTTTTGAAATCTTTTTCGTCTTGGAAAACTTTGTTTTCCGTGACAGGTATTTATGTTAACATATCTGTCAGACTTTGTCAACAACTTTTTTTGAAATCTTTTCAAGTTTCTTTCGAGCTGTTGTGTTGTCTCGGTGCTGCCTCAACAACGAATCTGAGTATATCATCCCCCACTGTACTTGTCAACACTATTTTTCGAATTTTTTGCACAAATTATCCCCTGCTACGTCAATTCCGCATAAACAGGGGATTTTTGCCATGTTTCTATTCTGTTTTTTACTATTTTACAAAGAACGGAAGCTTTTGTCCGAGCTGTTCCACCAGATATGCCAGATAGTTATTTTCATACAAACATGTAAGTATTCTGCTGTCTCTGGTATAATCTACGATCACCTGGCCCAGGGTTCCCAGGTCTCTGAAGATATTAAATGCGTATATTGTCCAAACAATTAGAACAGTTTCCAACATTCCAACCACAATACCTAGTAATTTGTCCAGGCTATGTACTATAGGTAGTTTCACGATCATCTTTGCCGAGAAAAATACGATATTAAGAAGATGATGCACCAAACCGATCGCCGCCAGCAACAGTATTGTCAGGATCACATTGAATATCTTTCCATCAAAGTAACTGCTCAGACCATTCCCGATCAGGAACAGCACCACACAGGTAATCAGCAGGGAGATCAGAGAGATCAGGGATTTTACCATTCCCTTCTTGTAGCCGTCCATCACCATGCAGATCAATACTACTGCCATGATGACCAGTAATAAATTCAGATTCATTGGTATACTCCTTTATTTTAACTGTATCGTATCTATTGTACTATCTGTCACCAGATAATATTTGTAGGAACCTCCTGCAGGAAGCAGAAGCCGGGCACTCTTACCGAAGCTGCCATGGTATTTTTCCACACCGTCCGTTGTAAAGATCTGGCACTCCGATTCGTTGTAGATCACCATGTCATCATCCCCGAAGAAAATATCCGTATAATCCACATCAAAATAGTAGCTGCCCACCTTTGCCGCCGAAGTATTGTACACATCCATGCGGTACTTGGTCTCCGCCTGGTCCGAAAGGAACACCAGTCCTACATATTTATCACTGTAAAAAACCGACTGGATCTCGTCGTCATACAGGTATTCTCCCGCCGTCACAGGCTTCTGGGTACCCGAATAGATCATAAGGCGGCTGTCACCTACTGCAAACGCTGTATCATTATTTATAAACTGTACTTTCGGTACGACCAGGTCGGAATAGGAATATGCGCTGACCATATAATCGCTCTGATTCTCGCCCACCGGTCCGAAATTGTAGAATGTCACATTACTTTTTACTACGCCTGCATCCACATACAGGTAACTGATTGCCAGAAGCTCTCCGTCCGGTGACAGGCTGATGGATACCGGATACCCTCCATCCGTCATATGCGCCTGTCCCGTGTAGCTGTTGGTACCGTCCGCTTCGTAAGTCATGATCCATGCCACATCCGTATCCGCCAGCACTGTTGTCACTCTTCCCGTTTCCGACACTGTGATATTTCGGATCGGCATGGTCGTTGTAATAGTTCCCAGTTGCTTGTCCGTATTCTGCACGTAGATCTCACGGCCGTTATAACTGCCGATAGCTGCCACATCGCCACAAGTAGCGATCTTCACATCCTGGATCACATAAGTCTGATTCCACTTTACATTTCCCTTGGCATCCGTACAGTGAGCGCCGTCTTTACTATATGTAAGAATACTGTTTTTCAACCGTATGTCTGTGGCATCCGATGAGACCTCCCGGCTAATGGAAGATACGGTGTCATATCCCGTATAGATATGTCTCTTTGCCTGTACCACCACAAGAGCAAGTGCTGCTCCCAAAGCCGCCACCACCAACAGCACCCGGTACACGATTTTCAGCCTGTGTTTGCGGATCTTTTTCTTATAGTCATCCTGACTCTTTTGCCGCTTTTCTTTTTCCTTCAGATAATTCTTGATATCTGCTGCCATGTATCTGTTTCCTTATGTATTATCGTAACTATTAAGAATCGCATTCGCAAAATTACTGCGGCGCAGTCTGCTTTTTGCTCATGTAGTTACAGTATAACACACTTCCCCTTTTTGAAAATAAGTTTTTTACGGGAGAAGGATTTCCTGACCGATCTTGATATCATCGGGGTCAGCAATACCGTTCAGGGAACAGATCTCAGATACTTTACTGTTGCTGCCGTAGTTCCGCAGAGAAATACCGATCAGTGTGTCCCCTCTCTGGATAGTATAATGTGTGGGTTGAGCAACCGCCTCCACTGTAGGAGTCTCTGCCACTGCAGGTTCTGCCGTCTGTGTCACATCCTGTATTGTTTCCTGTGTCGTGTTCTGTTCTGTTACCTCCGTCACATCTGTCGTATTTTTTGTGACATTGCTGTCCGCAGAGGTTCCATCCGCTACACTGCCCGTATTTTCTTCCGTCGGATCTACAGCACTGTTTCCCGTTCCATCCATTGATGCATTTTCCGTGCCTTCCGGCATCACTGTCTCTGCTGCAGTCCCAGTAGTATTTCCCGCCGCAGCATTTTCCTGTCGCAGAGCGTCCTCCAACTTGTCCTCCGCCACCAGCGTGCTGATCTGGCTCTGTTCCTCCACCGCATCCGGCAGTTTCTGCTCCATCAGGTTACTCATGGCCTGCCTGGCTGTCTCCCCCAGGGATTCTCCGGTGCTTTCCTGCCGCATCAATGCCAATGCCATCACGCAGAGCAGAACAAAGACACCGGCAGCCGCCATTTTCATCCGACGCAGTCCGGTCGTTGGCATGGGTATAATATTATCCGGTTCCCTGCGTCTGTTCTCTGCCACTCTGCGATATTCCACAGGTGCATTCTCCGTATGTCCGGCGGCACGGAAGGCATTTCCGCTCTCCTGTCTCTGTCTGCGTTCCTCCTGCCGTTTCTTCACCACTTCGTATTTTTCCTGATCCACCTTCTCCGGTGCCGCCTCTTCGCCCCGGTTCTCCAGCATATATGCCAGCATACTGTCATTCTTCTCATAGAACTGTGCATACCCCGACACATAACGGCAGATCTCCTGTTCGCAGATCTGGAAGCCTTCCACCATCTCGCCATTCAGTATCTGGTAGCCTAAAAAGGTCATTTCCGAAAAATACTTTCTCCGCAGCTTCTCAATCTCCTGTTCCTGCGCCTGGGACAGGTGCCGCACCGGCTTCTGCAGGAAATTCAGCTTTGCGGAGCCATAGGCGAATAGATATGCCACACCGTCCTCTGCTGTCTTCCTGCCGTATAATGCTATGGCAATATCCTTGTTCTGTGCCATTCCATTCATTTGTTTTATGTAAGATACCACATAATCTTCCACATAGATTCTGCAGTGCTTGTCCGCCTCTCCGATCTGCGTTATGTTCTTCGGTAATTCCATACAAAAAACACCTCCCATGCCGTTTCTATCAGTTATCACTAACTATAGCATCCGCACAGGAGGTATTTTAGCGTTCTTTGTCGCACCTCTTCAAAAACAGTTCGACAAAGTTTGCACCATATTCTATGTATTCTTAGCTATGCTTCAAACTTATATACGGTAACAGAATCGTATTCTCTGCCGTTCTCCCCGCCAAATACATAGGAGGGGAAATTCTCATGATGAATGGTATCCGGGAAATACTGGGTCTCCAATGCAAAACCGCAGCGGTTGCCGTAGGTCACCCCATCTTTTCCGGGCTGTACATCAATAAAATTGCCTGCATAAAACTGCACTCCTGGCAGGGTGGTGTATGCCTTCATTACTCTGCCGCTCTTCGGGCCTTTTACTGTGGCAATATGCCGTAATGTACCGTCATCGTTCCATCCATCGATCACGAAATTATGGTCATAGCCTCCGGTCAGGAGTAACTGCTCATAATCTTCCCGGATGTCTCTGCCGATCTTCTTGGGCTGTGTAAAATCCATGGGTGTGCCTGCTACCGCACGAATCTCACCGGTAGGGATCGATCCTGCTGCCACCGGAGTAAAGTGAGAGGCTCTCAGCCACAGTTCATGCTCTTCAATGCTGCCTGCACCGTGACCGTCCAGATTGAAATAGGAATGGTTGGTCAGGTTGATAATGGTCTTCTTGTCACTGGAAGCATGGTAATGCAGAGTCAGCTCATTCTCTTCACTCAGAGAGTAGGTTACGGATACCTTCTTATTGCCTGGAAATCCCAGCTGCCCATCCTCATCCTCCAGAGAAAATGTCACGCTGTTCTCTCCGATCTCTGCATCCCAGAGTCTCTTATGGAATCCCAGTTGCTTATGGGTATGTAAATTGTTGGCACCGTCATTTTTGTCCAGCTGATAAGTAACGCCATCCAGCGTATACTCTGCACCGCCGGTACGGTTCGCACAGGGGCCGATCACCGTGCCGAAAAAGCTGTCGTTGCCGTAATAGCTCTCACCATTGTCAAATCCCAGCACCAGGTCGTCCGCCTTGCCCGCGGCATCCGGTACCAGTACGCGCACCAGAGTAGCGCCCAGATCTGTCACCGCTGCCTTCATACCCTTACTATTACTCAGGGTATACAGCGAGATCTCTTTCCCTTCCGGGCTTTTCCCAAATAAACTTTTTGTTACTGCCATTGTCTTTCCCTCCCACTTTTATCCATTTTTATTTCATGCATACTGTCTATAATTCCACTCTGCCCTCTAAAGCGCGGAGTAATGTTACCTCATCAATATATTCCAGATCTCCTCCTACAGGGACACCACTGGCAATTCTGGTCACCTTGATTCCTGTGGGCTTGATAAGCTTGCTGATATACATTGCCGTGGTCTCACCTTCCAGGCTGGAATTGGTTGCGATAATGACCTCCTCCACATCACCCTGCAGGCGTTCCATCAGTTCCTTCAGCTTGATGTCACCGGGTCCCACACCCAGCATCGGGGAAATGGCACCATGCAGTACATGGTACACGCCCTCATATTTGCCGGTCTTCTCATAAGCCGCCAGATCTCTGGTGTTCTCAACCACCATAATGGTACGATGATCCCGTCTGGGATTCGCACACACCGGGCAGAGTTCCTTATCCGTCAGAGTATAGCATTCCTTGCAATAGCGGACATTGGCTCTGGCTTCGATCATGACGTTTGCCAGTCTGTCCACACGGTCCTTCGGCATATTGATCAGGTGAAAAGCCAGTCGTTGTGCGGACTTACTGCCAATCCCCGGAAGGGCTGCCAGTTCTTCTATTAATTTATTGATCTGTCCGCTGTAGAGTTCCATTAGAAAGGAAATCCTCCTAATCCTCCGGTCATTTTGCCCATAAGTTCTGCATTGGCTTCATCCGCCTTGCGCAGTGCTTCGTTGGCTGCTGCCACGATAGCATCCTGCAGAGTCTCGATATCCTCGGGATCCACGATCTCCTCTGCCAGCTTGATGGATGTGATCTCTTTTTTACCGTTGATGGTCACTTCCACAGCTCCGCCACCTGCGGATGCGGAGAACTCCTTGGTCTCCAGTTCCTTCTGTCCTTCTTCCATCTGACGCTGCATTCTCTGTGCCTGCTTCATCAGATTATTCATATTTCCGGGCATTGCGCCTCCGGGAAATCCACCTCTTTTTGCCATGTTGCTGTTTCCTCCATATTATTTATAATTGAGTTATTATTCTATCTTACCTTATCTGCAAGTCTGCCGCAATCCCAAATTCACGCAGGATCACTCTTCCTCATCGATCTCCATGTTGATGACCTTACTGAGATCCACATAGTTGTCTTCGAATTCTCTGCTGCTTTCCACCGTCTGGATCGTCACTTCAATCTCTTTGCTGGAAAAATCGGACAACAGCATTTCCAGCTGCTGCTTGTTCTGCTCGTGAGCTTCTCCTTTGAAATAATCGGAAGCCAGTCCGTCCTCCAACACCACCATGAGCTTGTTGTCTCCACCCAGACTTAATCGGGCGTTTTTCAGATACATCTTCATGGGATTCTCGGCATTTCCAACGATGGCCGGCCATTTCCGTACGATCTCCTGGATATCCTCGGGGACCGCCTTCGGCAACTGTGGCTTCGGCTTTGCCACACCGGCCTGCGGCACTCCCTGTGCTCCGGGAGCTCCGGCAGGCATCTGGGCCGCCGTGACTACAATACCGTTCTCGACCTTTTCCTCCACCTGGCGGATTCTATCCAGAACCGCCTCCTGATCCGTCTCCATCTCCGGCTTGCACAGCTTGATCAGCGCGATCTCTACCAGAATACGCTTCTGTGCCGCATAGCGGATCTGGCCGGACAGTTCGGAGAAAATATGAATATAGCGGATGATCTGGTCCATGGACAGCATGGAAGCTTCTTCCTTCAGATTCGCCAGATTGTCCGTAGACATGTCTATGACATCCTCCAGATTATCCGCTGTCTGTACCAACATCAGATTCCGCAGATACCAGGTAAAGTCCGTGACAAACTGTACCAGCTCCCTGCCCTGCATGACGATCTCTTCCAACAGTTCAATGCAGCCTAACACATTCCGGTCCATGACGAAGCGCAGCAACCTGCTGAACACTTCCGTATCCACTGCCCCCAGCACATCCAGGGTCATATCGTAGGTCAGTTCTTTGCCCAGATGGAAGGCAATACACTGATCCAACAGGCTCAAGGCATCTCGCATAGAACCGTCCGCTACTTTTGCAATGTAGCGCAGAGCTCTGTCCTCCACCTGTACCTGCTCGGTGTCCATCAGTTCCTTCATACGATCCGTGATGGTATCAATGGAGATTCGTTTAAAATCATATCTCTGGCAGCGGGACAGGATCGTAATGGGGATCTTGTGCACCTCTGTGGTCGCCAGAATAAAAATAACATAAGAGGGCGGCTCTTCCAGCGTTTTTAACAATGCGTTGAAAGCTCCGGGGGAGAGCATATGCACCTCGTCGATGATGTAGACCTTGTATTTTCCCTCCGCAGGGGAATAGGATACCTCGTCGATGATCTCACGGATATTGTCCACACCGTTGTTGGAAGCCGCATCGATCTCGATGACATTCATGCTGGCTCCCGCTGCGATTGCCTTACAAATACGGCATTCCCCACAGGGGCCGTCCTCTGTGGGGTGTTCGCAGTTCACTGTTTTCGCAAAAATCTTGGCCACCGTGGTCTTACCGGTACCTCTCGTTCCGGTGAACAGATACGCATGGCCGATCCGGTTCGCCCGCAGCTGATTCTTCAATGTCGTCACGATATGATCCTGACCCTTGACATCGGAAAAAGCGTCCGGGCGGAATTTCCGGTATAGTGCTGTATATGACATGTTTTTTCTCTCTTCCTTGTAACTATTCAGAGCCATCAAATATTAGCAGATGCTTGGCGAAAATAATTACTCATTAATTTTCTGTCTTAATCGCCGAAGCAGATGCCCAGCAGCTTCGCTTCCTGTACGATGGTAGCATCGGGATCCACGGTCTTTAACTTGCCCGCTACATCCTCTAACGGAACCCTTACGATCTCACGGTTCTTGTAACCTACCATGAATCCATACTGATTATCCAGGATCAGCTTGCCTGCCTCGGAGCCCAGACGGCTGGCGAATACTCTGTCATAAGGGCAGGGGCTTCCGCCTCTCTGCATATGGCCGGGTACGGTGACACGTACTTCTCTGCCGGTCTTCTCCTGGATCTGTGCAGCCACTTCGTAAGATACGGAAGGGAACGGATATTTTTCCATCTTTTTCTTGTAGTCTTTTTTGGTCAGGGCAGCATCTTCCCTGGAAATCGCACCCTCAGCCACGGCGATAATGGTAAAACGGCAGCCCTTTTTGTCCCTGTCTTCGATCTTCTCGATCACCTTATCGATATCATAAGGGATCTCCGGGAGCAGGATGATGTCCGCACCGCCTGCCATTCCGGCATTCAGGGTCAGCCACCCTACTTTATGTCCCATAACTTCCACGATAAATACTCTGCCGTGGGAAGCTGCTGTGGTATGGATGCAGTCGATGGCATCCGTTGCAATATCCACCGCACTCTGGAAACCGAAGGTCATATCGGTGCCCCACAGGTCATTGTCGATGGTCTTGGGCAGGGTCACGATATTCAGTCCTTCCTTGCGCAACAGGTTCGCAGTCTTGTGGGTGCCATTACCACCGAGAATTACCAGGCAGTCCAACTGCAGCTTATAATAATTCTGCTTCATGGCTTCGACTTTATTCAGTCCGTTGGGATCCGGATCCTGGATCGTCTTGAAGGGGGTACGGGAGGTTCCCAGGATCGTGCCGCCCTTGGTAAGGATGCCGGAGAAATCCTTGTCTGTCAGCATGCGGAAATTACCGTAAATCAGTCCTCTGTAGCCATCGAGGAAGCCATAGATCTCGACCTCTTCCTTACTGTTCGCCAGGGTCTTCACCACACCTCTCATGGCAGCATTTAATGCCTGGCAGTCACCACCGCTCGTCAACATTCCGATTCTCTTCATCGTAGGATCCTCCGTTTTCTATATTTCATTATTTTCTCTTGCGTTTGCTGTAACTATGCAAAACTGTCTTCGTTCTGCCAATACTTATTTCTATTTTAATACATTTATTTTCATCTGAAAATAGTTTGTTGTAATTTCCGGCAGATTTCTCCCCTATGGCAAAACAAACCTCAGAAGCACCGGGCCTCTGAGGTTCGCTTATCATCTTATCATACGTTATTTGAATTTAAACTTTCCTTTGATCATGGTCACGTAGACAGCTGCGCCGCCACCGCCGACCACTACGGCTCCGGCTGCTGCCGCTGCCGCCACGCGGCCTGCGTTCGTTCCCTTACCGGAGGTCTCCGTTATCTGCTCTGTGCCGGATTCCTGAGAGTCGGAAGTCTGGGCGGTCATGGAATCTATCCGCTCCTCCTGCGGTGCTTCTCCACTCGATTCCTGCGTGTCCTGTGCCTCCCCGGAGGGCTTTGCCGCATCTTCCTTACTGTTTTCGTCCGCAGCGGGTGTTGTCGGGGGCACGGGAATTACAGAAGGCTTTACCACACCGGGTGTGGCAGGCGTTGCCGTGGCTGCGGGAGGTGTTGCCGCGCCCGTGGCCTTCTGGTCCGTATTGGACGCCTGACTGCTGTCATCGTCGTCATCATCGTCATCGTCGTTACTGGCAGCAGGCTTCTTCGGTGCGATCTCATAACCGCAGACGGTACAGATCTCCGCCCGTTCTGTGGTGGCCGCGCCACCGGATGCATGCTTTTCCGTATTGCTGGTGATTCCACAGACACCACACTTATGCCAGTGTCCGGTCATATCGGACAGATATCCTTCTGCCCAGCTATGATCCGTCTTCGGAAGAACGATCTCTGTCGCTGTTATGCTCTTGCTTCCGTCCGCGGATGCAAAATACAGTCCGCAGACGTCGCAGGTCCAGTATTCGATGCTGCCCTCTGCCTGACAGGTGGGTTCCACCCGGTCGTGGCGGTTCAGCGGGCCGTGACCGGAGTTCCATGTCTTCGATACGGCGGGGCTTGCGTTATAATCATCGGTTTCCGCATAGCGGATCTGTGCAGTCACCTTCTCGTCGTGACCGACTCCGGTGGATTTGGTCTGCCCCCAGTCCGTTCCATCAAAGCTGAATTCCACGTCAGTGCGATCTGTGGTGATCTGCGCCGCCAGATCATTGCCGCTGACGGTAAAGGTCATGTCAAAGGCATCCGGATCCGGGGTATCCTCGCGGTCTGCTTTTGCGGTGCGAAGGATGTGCACACCAACATGGAAATTCTCATAATTCTGTGACTGTAATTCAACCAATAATGTGGCAGTCTTATTGATATCTTCCACAGCATTTTCTCCCAGGGTAAATATCAGCTTTCCTTCCGAATATTCAACCTTGGAATCTGCTGCCAAAATGTTCTCTGAATCCTCTCTCGTTATAACAGTCATTCCTGTTTTTCCCAGATCTTCGGACAGCCCCGGTATCTGCACCGCCTTCTCTCCTTTGGCCGCCCAACTGTATTTGAGATCCAAGTCTTGAATCTTCGGAGCAATTGCTTTACTGATTTCCAATTTTATCTGTGCCGTCAGCGTCTGATAGTATTCCGGATGCTCATTAGGAATAAACGTTGCCGTGTAGGTCTCACTATCGCCAACATAAGGAACCTTGTCATCATCGCTCTGGATCTGCCAGGTTCCGTCGATGGTCTTGGTTTCCAGTTTTGCCGTCAGTCCTGCCACTGTGAGTACACTCAGCTTATTGCCATAGGTTCCACTGGCGATGCCAACACCCTCTGCCCTAAGTGCTGCCGGGGCGATATTCACAGTCAGATCCTTCGTCGTCTGCTCCGGGAAGAAAGAAGAGTTTGTCCCGGTGTAAACGAGGGTGAACGTGGTCTCGCCCACGGTCTGCGCCTTGTAAGTTGCGGTGCCGTTTTGGATCTGCGCTGCGCTTACCACCGTGGTATCCCCGATCCGGATCTCAAAGCTGCCCTCCGTATCTTCCGCAGAGATGGGCTGTCCGTCTGTCGCAAAGTTTACCAGTGCCTTTGCGTTAAAAGTAATATCTTGTCCATAGGTGGGAGTAGCGTTATCTGTTCTCTCGAACAGCAGACCCGTGGTGTAATTCACACCAACTGCATTATTCTCCCCAAGAGAAGGGTAGTAGGCGATTCCGTTCTCTTTGCCGTTGGCTTTCTTCGTCCAGATGTCAGGGTTAAAACCCTCATCTTTTATTAGCTTTTCAAAGAAGTCGGGTGAGGTCAGTTGCAAGGTAGAACGTCCCCGTTTCCCCTCTTCCTCTTCTTTTACATCATAAACATCATTATTGAAATAGCAATTCGTTGTACCGTAATATCCACTGTTCACTATTCCTGCACAATGTTCATCACTTGTAACAGCAGCTATACTAATGCAATGATCAATAACTTCAAATGGACTATAACCACAGATTCCTGCCGCATTATACTTTCCCTGCACGTCTCCTGCAAAAAAGCACTGGGAAATCTTAGTATATTGTCCGGCATTGCCGCTGATTCCGCCTGCCTCAGCCCCTTTTACCGTTCCAGTAAAGGAGCAGCCATAAATTTCACCCACAAACAAATTTCCGCAAATTCCTCCTGCCTCGGCATTCGAAGCAATCACTCCGTTGGCAGCCAACAGCATTACCTTACCGCTTTCGCTGAGCTGGTTTTGCGTGTAGCCAATCTGGGCAAACAAACCAGAACTATAAACATCATTTTCTTTTGTCATATCCACATGGCTTATCGTATGTCCGTCTCCACTGAATTTTCCTATGTATGGAGTTCCGGGATCTCCAATAGATCTGAGTTCCACTCGGCTCACATCAATATTGTTTTTTAATACATAGTTTTCGTTACAGTTTGCCGTATCCTGTCCGATGGCTGCGAATTCCTCCGCCGTGGTGATCAGGGTATAGATATCCCAGTCGTCGCCATTCGTTGTAACATAGTTGTAAACCGGTACGGAAGCAGTCTTCGTCTCTCCGATCTTTGCCACCTTTGTCAGATTGATGTAAGTCCCTGTGGCTGTACCAAATCTACTTCCTGTATCTGTAGCCTTTGCAGTGCTGGTATCGACACTGCCCTCTTTCCAGATTGTAGAATCCAAGCCCTCCGGAAGTGCACCGCAAAGCTGCCCTGCCGTTAGTGCTGTTCCAGCGTCAAAGCCTCCGGTAATTGCATCCATATTGTAATAACAATTTGAAATATGCCCCGTACTACTAGTCTCTGTTTTTCCTACAATTCCGCCAAAGGATTCTCCTCCACTGACTTTCCCCAGATTTACACATGCAGTAATACTCGCAGACGCAGTGGTATCATCAAAGATGCCAAATATTCCACCACCGGCACTTTGATAAGCTTTATTTATAATCATTATCTCACCGGTATTCAGGCAATTCTCAGCAATACCACCCATCCCGGCAATACCACCAACTCTCCCTCGCCCTGTTACCTTACTACTATTGTAACATTGCGAGACTTTACCAACCGAATATCCTCCAATCTTACCGCAAATACCGCCAACATCTGTTTTGCCGTTTATTGTATTTCCAATACTCCGACAGTTCTCAATATTTATTTCTTCTGCGTATCCCACGATAGCCCCAACAAAGTTTTCTCCACAAATAACAGAATCTTTAACCGTAATATTTTTTATGGCACTATTAACATTAAATTTTGTACATTCTCCAAACAAACCGACATAATCCGCCGAGGAATTACTTATCTGCATTCCCGTCACAGTATGATTCCTGCCGTCAAAGTTCCCTCGAAAAGAATTACTATGGTTTCCTATTGGTGTCCATTCCTGATTATTAAGATTAATATTATTTTTCAGTATAATATATTCTCCATCGTACCATTTTCCGTCATTCACACTTTTTGCAAAATACGCAAGTTCCGCCGCAGTATTGATCTGATAGGGATCATTTTCCGTACCGGTGCCTACGGCAAACCCACTTGCAATCGTACCGTTCCACACATCTGTCTCCGCTCTCGCACTCACCGGCACGGCGATCCACACCAGTGCCGCCAGTGTCAGCAGGGCCAGTCTCATCTTCATGCTCCACGCTTTTGTACTTTTCTTCATAACCCTCATGCCTTTCTATATCCTGCAAAATTTCAAATATTTTCCCATCTTTCGCAGGTACAAAATCCCAATCTTGTTTTTATACTATCCGTATCATTTATTATACCAAAAAAACAAAGGCATCGTCAATATTTTCCATACGATTCGTCTCATATTTTTATAAAATTTTGTTAAACAAGTGCGCCCACCGCAAAATCGAGCAGGCTGACTCATCGTAAATCGAGTAGGAGGCGGTGACTAACCGCCGTCCTCTCACACCACCGTGCGTACCG
>OGJO01000995.1_pt1 | contig 12922 bp, 10 predicted proteins | sample 1572121 | NCBI WGS metagenome assembly OGJO01 (sample SAMEA2582081, study PRJEB24529) | metagenome | biome: Human gut stool | place: China | collected 2011
ACAGTAAATGAGAAATAATATCAAATTAGCATTGTTTTATATTTTAATATTAGGTCTGTTCTCCATTCTTTTATGTACAGAAAATAGTATTTGGTTTTCTGCTTCTATTGCAATGATTTGTACATCAACGGGAGTTTGCATAGGACAACTTATTAAGAAAAGAAAACGATTTCATGCTAGTACTGACAAATTATGGGTTCTATCAGGACTGTTTTTATTATCTATCATAATTTCATTATGCATTTATTTCTTTTTTGATAATAACCCCAATAAAGTGACATATATTTTACTGATGAATCTAGTTCTAGCTTTAGGTTCTATATTGTATATCTATATCACTAGAGAAAAAACATAAAATAATTAGTCGTATGAATTGATAATTAGAATATTTCAATTCATACGACTTTTCAAATATAGTATTATGAGAAAACTTATTTTATTTTTCCTATTTGTGTTTTCTGTTACAGTAGGATTTGCACAGAGTTTTTCCGGAGATAAACTGTTTATTTCGGTAGATGGTGGAAAAGGTGTATTGTTCGGTAAGTCAAACTTGTCACCTTTTGGTGTTAATTATCGTGGGGAATATAATGGAGGCTTGACGTGTAATGTGAAGACACTCTATCGAATTGATAAATTTTGGGTTGCCGGATTAAAGTTTAATCTCTCCGGTACTTCTGCCAATTATACACTTGATGATGAAACGAATGTAGCTGACAATGTAGAACTTTGGTATTTAGGACCGCAACTTGGATTCAAAATTCCAATAACCGAAAGAACTTTAATTAGTTGCGTATTGGGAGCCGGATATCTACATTATCGGGATGAAGGTCGAAGTAATAGTGAATTTAAATGTACTTCCGGTGCATTGGCCGGGAATATGGACTTTCTGGTAGAATATAAATTGACAGACCACCTTGCGGTAAACGGAGGCTTTTCTGTTTTAAGTGGAGACTTTAAGAAGATTGAAATGACAGCCGATGAGAAAAAGGAAACACTACGTCCAAACAAATTGGATAGACTCTATATGAGACGTCTTGATTTTCAGTTAGGACTAGTTTTCTGCTATTGAACATCTTAGGTCAAAAGATTAGCTGGATAGAGTGAACCTTGAAAGATATTTATTACTTTTGAGGTAAAGCTTGGTTTAGCTGAAAGGTATACGAACAGTCTGAATAATAAATAAAAATAGAACAATGAAATTCATGAAAAAAAATAGGCCAGATGTGATGATTATTATACTGCTTATTCTTTGGGGAATATATGAGATATTCGTAGTACCCTTTGAATATGATACTTTGGTATCTATTTTTGTTGGCTTTAATTTGGTGTATCTTTTTCCTTGGTGCTGTAAAGAAACAAGTGCTGAATATTTAAAGATAAGAAATGCTGCCTTACAATATGCTTTCACATTAATCATTGCAGTACTTTGTGCTTTAAAGATTGTCGGAGTTCTGTGTGAACGTATGTTTGATGTTGATGGTCTGAAAATGATATTTATTGGCGTCTTCTTTCAAAGTGTCTATTTCCTGATTGTTAAATTTAAACGTTCGAAGATACATGAAAGGTAATATTAAATTGGCATTATTCTTTGTTCTATTATTGGGACTCTTTACCATTCTTTTATGTACGGAAAGTAGTCGTTGGTTCTCGGCTTCCATTGCAATGATTTTCACAATGAGTGGTGTTTTTCTAGGGCAACTTATTAAGAACAGGAGAAAAAAGTAGTTAATAAACAGAGCGCTGTTTCATCCTTTTTCAAGATAAAACAGCGCTCTGCTTATTGATATTAACGCCTGTATGGCTCTCTTTTAGTACATCTGCTCCGCAGTCTCCATACATCGAATAACATCTTCCTTATTTCCACAGAAAGGACCGGATTTCTCGATCTTCAGCGTAGACATGGCGGCAGCAAACCGACCTGCTTCTTCGATGCTCGCACCCGATACCCGTTGATACAAATATCCGATAGTATAAGTATCTCCACAGCCGGTTGCATCTACTACTTGTCCGGGTTTATAAGCCGGAATGCGATAAAAATCCGTACCGTCGTAAATGAGAGACCCCATACTTCCTAAAGTGACTAATACTTCTTTCACTCCCCATTCGTGCAGTTTACGTGCGGCCTCATGCGGATCGGAAAGTCCTGTGAGCACTTCCATTTCGTGCTCATTTACTTTAAGGAAATGAATATATTGCAGAGCTTCTCGCTTGTCAGTCCAGTCTACCGGGTATACGTGCGTATCACGTACTTCACGCAGGTATCCTTGCGAATCGACAGCTATCAATCCTTTCCAGGATAACTCCTTAATCACTTCTAAAGAAAAATCATCTGCTAACAGCGAACCAAGATGATAAATTTCCGCCTCTATCTCCTGAAGCTGGGAAGCGGTGAAAGGATCGGCTTTAGCCAACACACGTTGTGTACGGTCATCCGGATTTTCTCCATAGATGTTCTCGAAGTATACAGAGTGCTGGCTGGGTAATGCGGTTACGCTGATGCCTATCCCGCGCAGCTGGTCTACTACTTTCATTTCCGTAGCGCCGACTGCTGTCACTAATGCATAATCTATGTCATTGAAATGGCGGATAGCGTGTGAACAATAGAAAGCTGTGCCTCCAGGCATATAGACTGTGCTTTGAGGAGTGACTACCTTATCCAAAGTGATATGGCCGATGCAGCAAAGTTGATGTTTCTTCATATATGTAATCAATTAAAAAGCCCCCAAGATATTTCTTGAAGGCTTTCTAGTTTATATAAATGTGTGCGGATGATAGGACTCGAACCTACACGCCTCACGGCACCAGATCCTAAGTCTGGCGCGGCTACCAATTACGCCACATCCGCATGCGTCGCTTTTTGTTTAGCGGTGCAAAGATAGGAAGATTTTCTGATTTGACAAATAATTAGGCAACAAAGTTACTCACTTAAGATTTCAAAAGCCTTTTCAATCAGTGTGTCCCTATGTTTAGATTGGTCATCCTCAGTCATATCGATAGCTATATCAGGCAAAATACCTTCTTCCAGCGGCTGCATATTTTTGTCGAAATGAGGACTGGCGGAGAAGCGGATGCTCCATCCGTTCGGCAGTTCCGATGTGAAAGGAAGTCCCGAACCGCCACCTGTCTGGTCACCGACCTGGATGATCTTGCCATTGTCTATGCTGCGCATCAGATTGACGAAATCATTGGTTGCACTGTAGCAACGGCGGTTGGTCAGTATAACGACTTTCTTCTGCCAGCGGATGCTGTTGGAAGGTTCCAGGTAGATCGGTTCCGGTTGGGAAAAGTCACTATGTCCTGTTCCCGTTTTATGCTGTATGAATCCGGTCAGGATTTTACTATTGGTAAATCGGGCGGCAATGCGGGAAGAATTAGTCAGATTACCTCCTCCGTTGTCGCGTACATCGATAATCAGTCCGTTGCAGGTTGCCAGATAGACAAGGATTTCATCCAGATTGCCATCGCCGACCCCGGAACTGAAACTTTCGTAGCGGATATATCCGATATTATTGTCGAATATTTTGTACTTCATCCCCGCCGATGTATAGTAGTCCTTGCTGGCACTGCCCAGGTAATACTGGTAAAGAATATCCTCCCGATAATTCCACGGATACCCCTGATACCATGCGTCGTAATAAGAGACACGCTTGGCAGATGAAAGATTGACATGACCGTCTTTCAGGATATAGAGCATCTCGCTGAGTTTATCGAAAAGGTCGTCATTGGACATACCCGGTACAATCAGTTTGCTGTATTTCTCATGAACCGCATCCCAGTCAATACCTTTCGAGTCCAGAAAGCAATACCGTTCGTCAATGATCTTCCATAGTTGCTCGAAGTTTCCTACGGGATCATCAGCGTAATCATCTTCTCCGATGCACCCCGTCTGTATCGGGAGGCAGCAGAGCAGTAAAAGTAGTTGTATAATTCTATTTCTCATTCTTAATCTTTCAGTTCTTGTCCATAAATTCTCCACTCTCCACTTCTCCTAGTACGCCCTCACCGACGGAGGCAGATTCGCTCCTTTTTTGTTGGAAACCCGATACAGGTCTTTCACAAATCCTACCATAAATACATGAGAGTAGGTATGTGTCTTGATTCCGTTAACATTGGATTGTTGCAAGTCTGCCAGATAACTGAAACGCATCTTGGTATATCCTATCGGCAGATCGACAGAAAGCATCTGACGGAGAGACGGTTGATTGTGGAGAGAGGTAAATTGGATAACTCCGCTGGAGTTGCCCAGTGAGAAGATTTCGTAATAAGACTGTCCGTAGTGCGGTGAGAACATAAGTCCGATCATCGGCACGTTGACTTGATAGCGGAGTACCATCGGATAGCGCTTGATTTTCAAATGCCAGATAGCCATTCCCGAAGCGTCCAGATTGACGTATGCCCGGGCAGAAGCCGGATTGTTCGAATTGCGGAGATTGTAGACAAATCCTCCGTTGACGTCAAACAGTCCTCCTGCCAGTAACTTGAAGTTCTCGGTGAGGCGGAACTGGTAATGGAGGCCATAGTTCCAGTTGACGAGTCCGGAGAAAGTATTGTTGTTGTCTGCGCGGTTGTGTGTATAGCCGACGTCTGCCTGAAAGAAGTTCTGCACAGAAACATTCCCGTCGAACAACTTTGTCATCCGGATCGTCTCGCGGGAAATACGGAAATCTATTCCTTTATATTCCTGAGGCGAAAGATAGGTGTCGAACACATTGGTAAATCCGACTCCGTACATGGTGGCACGTGTTACGTAGCGATGTGCTTGCAGACTGTCGGTCTGCGCCTGTAATCTTGTGCAGAGGGCGAACAGGAGGTATCCTGTCAGCCCTAAGTATAATAAGTTTTTCTTCATTGGCACATTGGGTATTTTTTACCGCATGTATACATTAGCTAAAACAGCTTCATCTGTCCCGTAATCTCATCGATGATGTCCCCTTCGCTCTTATCGCTGTCCGGGTCCAGATTTTCCGGTTCTTCTTCCGGTTGTTCCGGTTGTTCGTTAGTCGGTTCCGGGAAACGGGTCGGTTCAAGTTCGTTGATGGTATCCACCGTATAAGTAGTGATACGCTTTCCTTTTGCCTTGAAGCCTTTGACTGCAATAAATTCTTCCGCGTCAATTACCATCGCTTCACGGAAACTGTCGTGTCCGCCGAATATGACTTCCAGACGAGGATAGTACTCATCAGTCAGCAGGATCAGACGGGTATTCTTGTTATCTCCCAGATAGTTCTGCTTGCGGTTGGAACCTTCAAAACAGAAACGTTTCAGATACGGATAGTTCTGTTGGTCGGCGTCATAAAGCGCGGCAGTCCATATCTTGTTCGGGTCGAACTTCTCGACGATGCTGACATTATCTTCGTAGTGGTTGCTCAAATCGAAATTAGTGGTGTAGAACTCGCCATTGTTGAGCACTACCAGAATGGTGTCGTCGCTTTGGAATTCTCCCAGATATTCACCCCGTCCGTCGTAGTTGAGGCGCAGGATATCGCGGTCGAACCAGACTTTTCGTCCTCCGAGGGTAGAGCCTCCTTTCTGTTTCAGGGTAATCTTATGCACCGGCAGTCGGGTGAGGATCACTCCCTGTGCCTGACGTCCCTTGATGCTGATTTCACTGAAATCACGTTCGAAGATGATGCGTCTTACACGCGGGTTCGGCTTTAATGTCACTTTGATGATTTCGGCTTCTCCGTTCGGGTTGGCGCTGAAATAAGTGATGCGTGAGTCCGGCGTTCCTTGCGTGACATCGTATTCACGGTCGCGGACCACACCTGTCACGGCAAAACGTTTGATATACGTCGTTCCTTCTTTGCCGTCCCGGTAAGTGATATTGTAGATGGTGCGTTTGTCATTCTTCTTGAATACATTGACGTAAAGAATGTTTTTGCCCACAAACTTCTTGTCGGCTACCGGAGTGACGATATATTTACCATCCCGGAAGAAGACGATCACGTCATCGATATCCGAACAGTTGGCTACGAATTCATCCTTCTTCAGTGCTGTTCCGATAAATCCTTCATCACGGTTGATGTAGAGTTTCTCGTTGGCCTCTACCACTTTGGCGGCTTCGATGGTGTCGAAGTTGCGCAGTTCGGTGCGGCGCGGGAAGTTCTTTCCGTATTTGCTTTTCAGCATCTGATACCAGTTTACGGTATAGTCCACGATGTGAGCGAGGTGATCGTCGATTTCGGCGATCTCTTCTTTCATACGGGCGATCAGTTCATCGGCTTTGTCGGTGTTGAACTTCAGGATGCGCCCCATCTTGATTTCCATCAGTTTGAGAATATCCTCTTTGGTCACTTCACGGATAAAGCTCGGGTAGAAAGGAGTCAGGCGGTCGTCGATATGTGCGCAGGCGGTGTCCATGTCTTTGGATTGCTCGAACTCTTTGTCCTTATAGATTCGTTCTTCGATAAATATTTTTTCGAGGGAAGCGAAATGGAGTGATTCCAGTATTTCCCCTTTCTTGATTTCCAGTTCCTGTTTCAGCAGTCCCAGTGTGTTGTCTGCCGACTTTTTCAGTACCTTGCTAACGGTGAGGAAGTGAGGCTTGCTGTCATCAATCACACAGCAGTTGGGTGAGATGCTTACCTCGCAGTCGGTAAAGGCGTACAGTGCGTCGATCGTTTTGTCCGATGAAGTTCCGGGTGCCAGGTGTACCAGTATCTCTACGTTGGCGGCTGTATTATCGTCTACTTTGCGTATCTTGATTTTTCCTTTGTCAACAGCTTTCAGGATGGAGTCGATGACGGTAGAGGTGGTCTTGCCATACGGAATCTCCGTGATGGCGAGTGTCTTGTTGTCCAGCTTGTTGATCTTGGCGCGTACTTTTACCGCTCCGCCGCGTTCTCCGTCATTGTATTTGGCTACGTCGATGGAACCGCCTGTCTGGAAGTCGGGATATAGCTGAAACGATTCTCCACGCAGATAGCTGATGGAGGCGTCGCAAAGTTCATTGAAGTTGTGAGGTAATATCTTGGATGAAAGTCCGACGGCGATACCTTCCACTCCCTGTGCCAGCAATAGCGGGAACTTCACGGGGAGGGTGACCGGTTCCTTGTTTCTGCCGTCGTAAGACAGCTTCCATTCGGTCGTCTTGGGATTGAATACGATGTCCAGTGCAAACTTGGAAAGGCGTGCCTCGATGTAACGGGGAGCTGCCGCACCGTCACCGGTGAGTATATTACCCCAGTTACCCTGACAGTCTATCAGCAGGTCTTTCTGCCCCAACTGTACCAGTGCATCGCCGATAGAAGCATCACCGTGCGGATGGAACTGCATGGTGTGTCCCACAATATTTGCCACTTTGTTATACCGCCCGTCGTCCAGACGTTTCATGGAATGTAGAATACGTCGTTGTACAGGCTTCAAACCGTCATTGATGTGGGGAACGGCACGTTCCAGAATCACATAAGAAGCATAGTCCAGAAACCAATTCTGGTACATGCCTGTTAACTGATGCTTTACGTTTTCGTCCCGCGCGTCCGCCGGTTTGTAGTCTGAATGTTCTTCCGTTATCTCGTTGATTTCGTCACTCATAAAATTCGTATATACTATAATTTTAACGCATACGCACGCAAAAATACAAAAATAAAAGAGATTTCGATGAAAAACGGTGAATATTCCGTGTGTTAAAAGGGTATAAATCAGCTTTACGGAAGGAAAACAGAAAGGCATATCCTATCAAAGACATGCCTTTCTGTAAAATTATAACCTGATGAAAAAACGAGAAATAGGGACATGCTTTAAACCCGTATTTCCCAACCTTTTTCGTACTCTCTTCCCCAAAGCTTATTGGCTTCCAAATCGTTAAGAATTCGTCCGCTTCCCGGATCAATCTGTAATGAATGTCCAACACGTTGGGCAATGTTACCTAATTGTACCAACTGGGTACTGATACAGGCATCTACAATTCCGGAATTTAACTTTGTTCCTTTACGAATGGCATCAAACCAGTTTCGGAAGTGGAAGGCATCCAGTTTTTCGGATGGATTCAACAGATTGCCGGTCTCAAATTTTAAATCACTTTTTACCTCTTTAATCGTTTTACCTTTTAAATCTGCAATTTTATATTCATTGCCACCGCCAATGAAGAGAGTTCCGGTTTCTCCATAAAATGCGGTTCCTACTCCATATCCGTCTACCGGCATCGTATTACAACTACGTCCTTCCCATGAAAAAGATGCTTCGTCACCAAATTGGAAGGTGATAAGTTGTGTGTCAGGAGTTTGCCAGTCGTCCTGAAAACGATACCGACCTCCGATAGAATCAACCTTTGTAGGATAATCTACACCCAATCCCCAGCGGAGTATATCAACAAAGTGAGTTCCATTGTTGAGCGCTTCACCTGTTCCCCAATTCCAGAACCAATGCCAGTTATAATGGATGAAATTATCTTTGAAATCAGCAACACGTGGGGCAGGACCTTGCCATAAATCCCAATCCAGATAATCAGGTACAGGAACAACTTTCCCTGTTCCAATGGAAGGGCGATTATTGACATACCAAGATTTGGCATATCTCACTTTTCCGATAGAACCGGATTTTATTTCTTCCATAGCTTTAATTACATTGGGAAAGGAACGGCGTTGGTTACCCACTTGAACAATCCGGTTATATTTCAAAGCGGCTCGAACCAACATTTCATTTTCTGCCGGATTATGACTGGTCGGTTTTTCCAGATAAACATGCTTTCCGGCCTGCATAGCCATAATGGCTGCTTTGGCATGCCAATGGTCAGGGGTAGCAATCACCACTGCTTCAAAATCGTTCGACTCTAACATCTTACGAATGTCTTTTTCTCCTTTGGGAGTACGTCCGGTAATTTTGTGGATAGCAGCCTGACATTTTTCTAATGCTCTTGAGTCTACATCACAAATGTAAGTTACTTCACAATCTGGAAGTTTGGCAAATCCTTGCGCTAGGGCCTTACCTCTCGAATTCACTCCAATGACTCCGATACGTATTTTTTCGTTAGCTCCCAGAATATCTTGATAACGGCTTGAACCGAATCCTGGAAGTATGCTTCCTAATGAAAGTGCAGCTGTACCTGCTACTGTTTTTTTGATAAAATCTCTTCTTGTTGTCATAGTATCTATTTTTCTCCAAAATTAGGTTGTTATTAGAATATGTGAATGAGCTTTTCCGTCAATTCTCCTTCAAAAAACGTAAATCTCTTATTTTTTTCTTCGGAAAAGGTGACTCAAGAATATCAGGATTCCTCGGGGAATCCATAAGATAAGATAGATGAAAAAACTAATCACGATGACATACCCGATTTGGGATATTATTTCAATCCATGGGCGGGAATAGATAATGATTGCAATTACATTGATGATAAATGCAAGCAGGAAACTTAGAAGATAGATATTCCTTTCTTGTTTCAACTTTTTTGAGGTGATAATAATATCTTTCATAGTTTAGAATTTCATATAGGGTATTTTATATTCGTCGGGGAAGAGGATATGGCGTTGTTCATCCATTGCCTGATTTCCAAGTAAACAAAGAACCGTTGAACAATATGCTTCTTCCACTACATTCTGTGCTTTCTCTCCGGTGATACACGACTGGCAGAAAGAAGACAGGATAATGTCCGAACCGTCTTTGTCTGCTCCGATCATACTCAATCCACTGTTTACGTGAATATCTCCATCAATGATAAAGTGTGGTGTGTACTCCATTTTTGTTTCCGGTCGCCAACTGGGACCTGCTGTCGGGATGGCGGCAAAGACCTTGTCTTTTACCTGGTCAATCAGTTGCCGGATACCCGAAGTTGAATGATCTTCTTCCAGATAATAAATACCTTTTGCCATTTCCATGGTTCCTTTACTTCCCAGAATCTGGTCTTCCATTCCGTTGAACTTGTTGGAAATCAATGATTCGTATGCGATCTTAACTCCATCCGAGTATCTGTAAGTGACATTGACGCTATCATAAACTTCTCGTCCGTCTTTCCAGTATACAATGTCACCCATTCCCATAATGGATTCCGGCATTTTTTGGGCTGCCCAGTTACAAACTTCCAACTGATGGCATGCTAATTCCGTCATTAATCCTCCGGAGCTCTCTTTGTATAATCTCCAATTAATTTTGCGTTCCAGCTCTGGTGAAGGAACCGGACGACGCCAGTCTGCATTACGGAACCAGTGACAGCGAAGACCTACCACATCTCCGATGAGACCGGAATGGATCATCTGCATTCCCTTGATGTACTTCTCGTCATACATTCGCTGCATACAAAAGTAGAGGACTTTGTCTGACTGGTTGTAAGTGTCATAGATAGCCTTGCACTCGTCAAGGGTACGTGCCATTGCTTTCTCGCAAAAGACATGTTTGCCGGCAGCTAATGCGTCCAATACAATAGGTGCATGCCAGTTTAATGGTGTGGATATGATGACTCCATCGATGTCTTTCGATTCCAGTAGTTTGCGGTAATCCGTATATGACTTAGCATCCGGACAAAGTTCCAATGCTTGTTGAAGATTGGGGGCATAATTATCACATACGGCAACAATTTGTGCATGAGGTATTTCTTTGAGGTTATGGATGTGGTATTGTCCTCTGGACCCGGTACCAATCAAAGCGATTCGTGCTTTCTCATGCTTGATCTCTTGTAGTTTCTCCGGAGTACAGGAAGTCAGCCAAGGAGTGGTCGCCAATAATGCGGTTCCTCCGGCAACATATCCCAGGCTTTTGATGAATTGTCTGAGTCCTAAGTCTACTCCTTTTTCTTTATGTTCTTTCATATCATAAATTGTATAGGGTTGCTTGTATATTATTGAACTTTTCTGAAATCTTTTTTTGTTCCTGTTCATTGGCAATCATCCAGACTGTACTAAGAACTTCGGCTTCCAACGGATCGGGGGACAGGATAGAACTTGCTTTTCGTTGTTCATTAAATATGCCTGTAAGCGGATTCATAATGTGTCCGGTATATTGTAACGTATTGCCGGAAGTGGATAATGCTGTATCCTGCAGATCGAATTCTTTTAGAAGAGACTGATTGTACGGGTTCAGAAAACTGACTTTCCAACAATCTCCATAAGGATGATGTCCTATACCCAGGATCGAACTGTTTCCAAAATTAGCAAATGCATCACTAATATTCTCCTGTTCAATGAATTTTCTTATTTTCTTCAAAGCATATCCTTTAGCAAAACCTCCAAAATCAAGTGAAATATCAGGAGATGTAAAGGAGATATATGAATGTTCATGAAGTTGTATTCTGGAGAAATCTTTTAATGTAATGTCGAATAAGTGTGAAGTGGTCTGATAATAGTATGAGCAAAGCTGTAAGATTGATTTCAGCTCTTTACTGATTTGAATCTTGCTTTGAGAAGCATGATTATTAATCTTGGAAACTTCACTATGAGGATCAAAACGATTTAATATTTTATCCAATCGCTCCAGCTCATAGGCGATATCTGCCCAAAGTGTATTCAATCGGTCGATATCGGAATGAATGAGCAGGATATCGAATCGGGTCCCCATGATATGAGGAATGAAGCCATGAAACATGGCTTCATTTTCATAATATTTGCATCTTGTTTCTAACACCTATTGTTTTGTTTATTTGTTTCCTTTCTTTGCCATTTCTACAGCAGTAGTAGTAATGTAATATTTAGCTAGTGTATTTTCATTTTCCCATTCCGGCATATCCTGATTGTGTACATAATGCAGGAAAGCCTTTGCCACTTTGCTGAAATGTTCTTCGTGTCCTAATCGTTTTTCCTGTGGTATGTCAATCAGATAAGTTCCATTCTTTTTGTTTTTGACAGATAAGAACGGATAAGTTATTTGAAGCTGTTCCACTGTTTTTTGCAATTGAGCTTCAAATGTCCGATTGTCAATGTCCGGTTCTTTCTGTATATATAGCTCTTTTACAAATCCATTTTTTTCATCCTGAACGATTTTTAAAGTGGCTTTACTTCCTTTCTTTATGGAAGTAAATGTATCTCCTCCGTTAGTGGGTGGAGTATAATTCCATGTGACTTTCATTCCTATACAAATCCCTTTAACGGTATAGTTGAGACTTCCGTTTGCCATCACTTCCAATACATCGTTTTTTATGTATCGATTAAGATAAGCGGGAAAAGAATCGACTTGTGTCGATTGACTGAACTCTGCTAATGTAATTGGAGTTGGCCAGTGTTTGGCGGCATTCACGGTGACATCCGATTGATAATGAATCGTTTTATCAGGAAAACATTGCCAGTTGATAAGATCGATCAGATGTGTTGTAACATCTGCAATCCCTTCTCCTTGTTGCTCTACATCATAATACCATGCCGGGCGAATTAATGGCTTGCCAGAAACTGTCTTGAAAAAATGATGCACGCTTTCCATTATGACAGATGGATTGTCCGGTGAACCTTTTTGTAAATCTCCGAATAATTCCGTCTGATGCAAAAGCTCTTTTTCTATGATATTGAGGATATCATAACGTTCCGTCATCAGATCGTATAAAAGAAGATTCTTTTCTTTGGCGAGTTGATAGGCTTCTGTCAATAACTTGAAATCCTGTGGATTGATAGCCAGTGGCTTATCGGCAAGGACATGATATCCGGCTTTGATAGACTCCATGATATAGCGCGTCTTTTTCAGATTGTTTCCGGCCAATACTACTATATTACCTTTATGATCGGCAAGCATTTTCTGGAGATAATCATCTCCGGTATATACTTGTTTTTTCCATGTCGTAGGAGATTCCGCCCGCTGATTATAAGAATCAATGCTTTCCAGATATTGGTTGACGGCTATTCCTTCGGGGGCATATATCCGGATGGTGTCACTGACATCTGTCAATTTCTCTTTTTGAAGCAGGCTGGCATGGAAATGTCCGGGATCGAGTACAATCAGATCTATTTTATGAGATCCGCTTATATCTACTTCATCGGTAGTCTGCCTTTTAGATAAAGAGCATGAGGCA
>OGJO01001000.1_pt1 | contig 12893 bp, 15 predicted proteins | sample 1572121 | NCBI WGS metagenome assembly OGJO01 (sample SAMEA2582081, study PRJEB24529) | metagenome | biome: Human gut stool | place: China | collected 2011
GAGCGCCTGCCTTACAAGCAGGATGTCGGCAGTTCGATCCTGTCATCGTCCACCAACGTAAGCGGTTATCTTCGGATAACCGCTTTTTGTTATATAACACAATAGCTATTCATATATATCAATAGTTATTTCTATTTATATAAAAATAGTTATTTATTTAGAAAATATTAGTTATAGACATAAAAATAGGCATAGAAATAGACATAGAAAAAAGAGTACAACTGTAGCAGTTGTACTCTTTGTATTTAACGCGGTGCGTACATGATGATATAAACGCCTACAAGACAGACGAGACCGCCGATGATATCATATGTATCTGGTCGTAAACCATCGACGAGCCAACCCCATAGGATGGAGAGGGCGATAAATACGCCGCCATAGGCTGCGTAAACCTTACCGAAGCTTGCTTCTGGTTGGAAGGTAGGAATAAGGCCATATAAAAATAGGATGATGGCACCAGCCAGTAAATATACAGGGCTTTTATCGTCGCGCATATAGAGCCATACTAAATAGCCGCCACCGATTTCGGCTAAACCGGCTAATATAAAGAAGAAAATAGATAAGAGCATAATAACCTCACAGCATTAATTGAAATCTATTCTCTATTGTACAACTTGTTAGCGTAGAGAGCAATTATTTAATGACCAAGGTGGATAGTTACTAGTGGTAAAGAAAAGAATGTTAAAAGACAAAGATATTAAAAGACAAAGATATTAAAAGATAAAAATGTTAGATATAGACATTAATAGAGGATATAATAAAATTAAAAACCCGTACACATATATGTGTACGGGTTTTGGTTCGTTCTTATAAACGAGCTGGTGATTCGCTGTGTACATAATCCATGAAGGTATGCATTGTTTCCGATTTAGAATTGTTTTTCTTAAAGGCGAAGCACACTTGTAGTTTAAATGGTTTTTCTAAAGGTATGTAGCCATCATTGATATTTAAAGAATTTAGAATTTGGCGTGCTACGATGCAGCCTGATTTATTTTTTTGACAGTAGTCGATCATTGTATATGGGTTAGATAAGCGGCTACCTCTAATGTGTAGATTTTGTTGACCGTTACCAACATAATTTTTCAATGTACGATACATAAAGTACTTAGGTGGATACATAAGTAATGGTTGTTGTTGAATTGCTTTCAAGCTAGCAACTTCCATATTATCGATGATGTTTGGTGCATAGTATACGAATTCGTCCTCGCGAAGGGCTGTAGATTCATATGCTGACATATCCTTGTTATTTGGTAAGTAGAGGAGGGCAATGTCGATACGATTTTCGCGTAAGTCGAGCATCAACTCTTCTTCTTCCATGTCATAAATGCTGACAGAGAACTCAGGGTGGTTTTGGAAGAAGTGGGATACATATCCGTTAAGGCGAATGTCCCCTAAACTACGCAATACACCAATATTTAAGATTGGACGTTCTACCTTGCTGGCTAAACGGATCGATTGAATAGCACGTTCCAATGTGTCGAGAACTTGTTCTGCTTCTGGTAGGAATAATTCACCTTCTGGTGTCAAACGGCTACCTCGTGTAGAGCGGGAAATTAATTTCACACCAACTAGACGCTCTAATTTTTTCATTTGAGCGCTGAAAGCTGATTGTGTAATGTTCATAGATTGTGCAGCTAATGTAAAGCTTCCTGTTTTATTATAAGTAATAAAACTTTGTAGCTCTTGCATTGTAGGTAACTCTTTCATGTTATTCCCCCAATTTTGTAATAAGAATCCAATGATAACTATTACCTTACTTATTCATATTGTAGCATACTATAATTGTTTTTTCATCTAAATCTATAAAATATGATGAAGCATGCACAATCGATATAGCGTGTACTATTATCATAAAAAAGATTAATTAAAAATTGTGATTATGCACTTATTTCAATAACTTTCACAATTATCATTAATTGACATAAGTAAATGAAAATGATATTATACATGGGTACCATTATGTGTCGGTACAAGTTTTTTATTCAACTATGAGGTGATAATCACATGGCAACGAGAAGAGAGGCTCGATTCAAACTTTGTCGTCGCTTTGGTGTGAACGTATTCGGTCACGCAAAAGCCTTGAATCGCGTCAAAAAAGACCAACGTCAGAAAAAAATGTCTGAGTATGGCACACAATTATTAGAAAAACAAAAAGTTAAAGCTTACTACAACTTGCTAGAACGCCAGTTCGTACGCTATTATGATAAAGCGAAAAAAATGCAAGGTGTTACAGGTGAAAACATGTTGATCCTTTTGGAACAACGTCTTGATAACCTTGTATATCGCATCGGCTTCGGTAACTCCATTCGTCAAGCTCGTCAAATGGTAAACCATGGCCACATCTTGGTAAATGGTCGTCGTGTAGACATTCCATCCTACTCCTGCAAACCAGGTGACGTTATTGAACTTCGTGAAGCTTCCCGCGACAACGAAATGTTCAAAACTAATTTCCAAGAACTTCGTTCTTTCGAACTTCCTTACATTGAAAAAGACTTAGAAGGCTTCAAAGCTACATTCACTCGTCTTCCTCAACGTGAAGAACTTCCTATCGAAGTTAACGAAACACTTATCGTCGAATTGTACTCCAAATAATTTGGCGCTTATGGGAAAACCACTCAGAATTGGGTGGTTTTTTCTTTATGACATGTCACTGTTAAAGGGCTATAACAGTGTAAAAAACAATTGACATAGAACACCAAAATCTGTATACTATTTTGAGTAAGCTTTAGTCGTGTTTCCATTAGCCCCGGAAGCAAAGGACAAGCTGATTTTGGTAGAATTATGACGTTATTAGGAGGATATGCAGCATGAAAACTACATTTATGGCCAATCCGAACACAATCGAACGGAAATGGTATGTTGTTGACGCTGAAGGTAAAACTTTAGGACGCCTTGCTGCCGAAGTTGCAAAAGTTCTTCGGGGCAAAAATAAACCAACTTTCACACCACACGTAGACACTGGTGACCATGTGATCGTTGTAAACGCAGAAAAAATTCGCGTAACTGGTAAAAAATTGGAACAAAAGGAATACTTCCGTCACTCTGGTTACCCAGGTGGTTCCCGTTTCACTAAATTGTCCATGATGCTTGAAAAACAACCTGAACGTGTTGTTGAAATGGCAGTTCGTGGTATGCTTCCAAAAAATAAATTGGGTGCACAACAATACCGTAAATTAAACGTATACGCTGGTCCTGAGCATCCACATGCAGCTCAAAAACCAGAAGTATTAGAAATTTCCGTACGATAATCTAGAGGGAGGAACATATAATGGCAGTAGCACAATATTACGGCACTGGTCGTAGAAAATCTTCCGTTGCTAGAGTTCGTCTGGTACCGGGCACAGGTAAAATCACTGTTAACAAACGTGAACTTAATGAATATTTCGGTCGCCAAACTTTGGAATTGATCGTAAAACAACCTTTGAACTTGACTAACACAGTTGAACAATACGATGTAATCGCAACTGTAGCTGGTGGCGGTCCTTCCGGTCAAGCTGGTGCAATTCGTCACGGTATCTCCCGTGCGTTATTGGACGTAGATGGCGAACTTCGTCAATCTTTGAAAAAAGCTGGCTTCTTGACTCGTGACCCACGTATGAAAGAACGTAAAAAATACGGTCTTAAAAAAGCCCGCAAAGCAAGCCAATTCTCCAAACGTTAATATTTGGAATACAGGTTATTACACCTGCAGACAATGTCTGCAGGTGTTTTTTGTTGTCTTTAGATTGGTTGCCGACGTAATCGCGAATCATAAAACTACCAGCTATGTGGGGGCTGAAACGAAAATTATAAAAAATGATCTTGCTTAAATATATTGTAGATGCTTAAGTCACATTATATACAAAAGAAAGGTGATTTATATAGCAACAAAGACAGAAAGTCTTGCGCATATAATATAGTTATGCAAATACCAGATAGCGTTTATACCTAAATATAAATGTAAAGTTATATATAATCAGTACAGAAATAATTTGAGTGAAATATTGAGTGGTTTATGTGAAAACTTAGATGCATTTTAGTAGAGATAACTGTAAATATTTTTAATTTGATCTTTTCCTGGACTGCCAAAAAACAGTTTACTTGAAAGACAGATTCAATTAAGATTACTTTTAATGTGATTCATATAATTTTATATCATAGACATCATGGTATAATAAAAAATAAGTAGTGGAGGTAAGTGTTAGACATATTATGGGGAGAAAAAAATGAAGAAAAAAGTTTTTATTTCATATGCGTGGGAAGATGGAGAGGAAAAAGATCAAAAGGTAAAAAGTTTTACCCAATGGTTAGCGGTTTATTTAAAAAAATGGGGTTTTGAAGTTCTTCTTGATGTATATGAAAATCATCCTGGAACAAAATTAGATGCGTTTATGTCTGAGGGGATTAGTACATCAAGATTTGTATTATGTATTTGTACTGAGACATATTTAAAAAAGATGCAGAAAATTGGTACTGGTGTATATAATGAGTTTATGTTGTTAAAAGAGAACTCTGATAGTAAATTTATAATTCCGATTATTGAAAAGGGAAAATATATACACTTGCCATCATTTTTTAAAGGTAAGTTTGTTAGTGCATTGAATTTTGTTGATCCATATTCTCAAGAAAATAGAAATAAAATTTTTGAGCTTATTAGTACATTAAGGGATGAAACGTTATCTATTGATAGTGTAGAGCCCCAAACGAGAATTGAAAATTATTATAATGATGTAGAAACATTCAAGTTATTGGCTGATACAATAAATTTGATGAATTTTGAATGTCAACCGGAAGGTATCGTCACATTTCAATATTTATTGAATGATGGAGATTTTCAGATAGGTTTAGCTCCAATGGATTTTACTACTCACTGGTCTACTAGAGGGGAAAATAGTATATACTCTTATAATAAAGTTCAAAAGACATTTCGTATTTATAACTTTACAGCATTTGATTTGATTAGGAGTATCTCTGATATTCCAGTTGATGCATTGGTTCCCTTTAAGTGGAGTACAACTCTTGAGGTTGGCGATGGTATTGTTTGGGTAAATAAAAATAATTTTACTGCTATTGGTAAAGTACAGAATGTATATGTGAGTAGCGAAGATGAATTAGAAAGTAAGGTAACTCTTCAATATCGAATTTTAAATCCTATTGATATTACGGATGATTTTATTACGAACAAAGAAGTTTAATAAACTTTAAGAAAGAAAACAACCCCACAAAATAAGTATATATTTAGTGAGATTATGATTTTGTTAATAGAAAACCATAAAGGAAAAAGCAACTAAAAAAAGAAGGCGAAATAGAAAGAAATTAGGGAAGAACGGACCTTTTAGTCTGACAAATTGTCCTAAGGAACTACGTGGCCATAAAAATTTATATCAATATTCATAATTATTGTTTTAATGAAATAGAGTTTAATAATGTTAGGTATAGAGCCTGTCATATGACCAAATGTTTTATGAGAACGGCAAGGTTACTTAATGTGGACTTTATATTTGTTAATCTAAAGAATACAAGCTTTAAGAGTAGTAGATTTTGTAAAGTAGTATTTAATGGTTGTAATTTAAAAGATGTTGATTTTTATCATGTGTGTGACAGTACTTATTTTTTAGTCTTATTAATCTTATTTACATCTATATTTAATTCTCCTATAATAGATATATAATAATCGAATTTTTTCGAAAATAGATTTTCATATAGGAGAAATCATATGATTTATAATACAATTCAATACGTAGTGGACAACGGCATTGGTACGTTGACATTTAATCGTCCTACAGTGGCGAATGGTTTTAATATCGAGATGTGCAAGGAGATCCTTGAGGTTTTAGATAAAGCACATAATGATGAAAGTGTTCGTGCATTGCTTATCAATGCTGAAGGCAAGGTATTCTCTGCTGGTGGCGATTTAACAGAAATGGAACGGGCTGTAAATGATGGTGATACAGAGTCTTTATTTGAAATTGTTGAGCTTGTAGCTCAAATTTCTATGGCTATGAAACGCTTGCCTAAACCTGTTATCATGAGCCTTCAAGGCGCTGCAGCAGGTGCGGCGTTCAACATGGCGTTAGCTGCAGACTTTGTTGTAGCGGCTAATAACGTACGCTTTATCCAAGCTTTCGTAAACGTAGGTCTTGCTCCAGATGCAGGTGGTTTGTTCTTGTTGACTCGATCCATTGGCATGAACCGTGCTATGCATATTGTTATGACTGGCGAAGCTGTTTCTGCTGAAAAAGGTAAAGAATGGGGCTTTGTGTATAAGGTGTGCGAACCGGAGGATCTAGAAACGGCTACAAGACGTCTTGTTGAAAAATTAGCTAAAGGGCCTGCACAATCTTACCGCGTTATGAAAGAAATGATGTGGAATAGCTTCTTATCTGGTTGGGAAGAGTACAAAAAATTTGAAGTAGAAAATCAATGCTCTTTAGGTCTTTCCGAAGACTTTAAAGAAGGTGTACGCGCTTTCACAGAACGTCGTCGCCCTAAATTTAGTCAAAAATAATAATTATTCTCTTGTAATTCTATGAAATATCATGTATTTTATAAACAGTTACTAATATAATTCGAACCGATGTGGCTCTATATATTGAGTTACATCGGTTTTGCTTTCATAAAAAAGCAAAAGTGTATATAATAGTACTATTATAATAGTTTTAGGAGGTCATTATTACATGGCTCAAGATACAATTAAATGTTATGACGGTCCTAGTGATGTAGTCCAAGCATTGGCGGAGGATTTTATTGATTTTACCAATGATGAAATTAGCCGTACTGAAACGTGCATCGTTGGTATTACTGGGGGTACTGTTATAAATGGTTTGTTAGAATTACTTAACTCTCCTGAATATATTGAGCGCCTTAATTGGGAACGTATATTCTTCTTGTGGACTGATGAGCGTTTCTTGCCACAATCGCATGAGGATAATTACTTCAATCGCGTAAAACCTCATTTGCTATGCAAGGCAAAGGGGGCTGCTCATTTCTTGCCAATTAATACGGATTCTAAAACCGTACATGAAGCGGCTGAAGAATATGAAAAAGAGGTTCGCAATGTCCTCAAGGCGTGTAAGAAATCTGGTCTTGATTTAGCGTTGCTTGATTTAGGCGAGGATGGTCATACGGCAGGATTATTTGCAGGCTCTCACGCGCTTCGTGTAGCTGATCAAGATGTGGTTGCCGTTGAGGATGGCAAGGTATGGGAACGCATTTCTATGACTTTTTCTTTCCTAGCAAAATCTGATGCTGTCTGGTTTACTGTGACTGGTGAAAGCAAGCGAACTGCATTGACAAAGGTATTATACCAACGCGAAGATTACGAGGATTTAACGTGGGATAAACGCATTGGTCGTACATTGCCTGGTGCGGTGCTTTCACAAGAAGCTGTGACCTGGTATGTAGACAAGGCAGCCTATAATGATGTACACTAAAAGATGTAAGTTTTAGTAAATTTAAAGGAGATACATATGGGATCTATAGGAACACCTGAATTAATAGTTATATTAGTGATCGCTCTAGTTATCTTCGGACCTGGTAAGTTGCCTGAAGTAGGTAAAGCTATTGGTAAGGGCATCAATGAATTTAAAGATGCTATTTCCGGCCCTAAAAAAGCTGTTGATGAAACGAAAGAAGCCGTAAAAAAGGCGACTACTATTGACGTAACAGCAGGGGCTAAAAACGACGATAAACATAAAGAAGTTAATGATTAATAGGAGGTATTACTATGTGCAAAGATTGTGGTTGTGGTGAAGATAATGGCGTTGTAACAAAGGTATTTACTGTACCTGGTATGATGTGCAATAACTGTAAAGAAACGGTTGAAGGTGCATCCCTTGGTTTACCTGGCGTTTTGAGCGCAGAGGTAAATTTGCCAGAGAAAACAGCGACTGTTTCTTTTGATCCAGCAAAAGCATCTGTTGAAGATATTACAAAAGCTATTGAACGTACAGGCTTTGAAGTAGATAGCGTTGCAGATGGTGTACAAAAACATAGTCATGGTTTACTAGGGTCTTTGAAACGTTTCTTCAAATAATCAAACCGATAGGGCTGTATTGAAACACTGTTTCGATGCAGCCTTTTTTCATAAAGAGGTAATAAAATGATACGCAAGTTTGATGCTAAAAACTTCAAGTGGGATGGCGTCGATACCTTGGTATATAAACAAGATGGTAGCCCTTTTAAAGATGTAACACGTCAAGTTTTATACGATGGGGCCTTTGATATTCCATGCCAATTCCGCTATTTTGAATGCTTGCCAGGTGGTTACTCCACGCTTGAATATCATGAACATACACATATGGTTATGATATTCCGTGGGAAGGGTCAAGTCTTATTAGGCGATGAAATCCATGATGTAGCAGCTGGTGATTTTATTGAAATTCCAGGTAAAATGATACATCAATTCCGGGCTAATAAAGGAGATTATATCGGGTTCCTTTGCTTGGTTAACCAAGATCGGGATAAGGTAAAATTATTAACCCCTGAAGAGATGGATACATTGCGCTCTAATCCAAAGATTAAAGAATTTTTGGAAAGTTGCTAATTTATATGGCGGTTATGTGTGATGACCGCCATATAGTTTTTTATAATCAACAGTAACTATTGATATGTGTAGTTTGATAGGGAGGTTCTATGAATACCTTTACACGCGCCGTACTGACGGTACTGGTAGGACTTGTGATTTGGTTCTTGCCTCATACGGAGGCGATTAAACCGGAAGGATGGCATTTATTAGCTATCTTCACGGCTACAATTGTAGGTTTTATTTTACGACCTTGGCCAACAGGTATTATGGCACTCTTTGGTATTGTTGCGGCTGTAGCAACAAATTCTATTACCATGGTGCAAGCATTAGGTGGTTACGCTGAAGCCAATGTATGGCTTATCGTAGCAGCTGTATTCTTTTCTAGAGGTATTATTAATTCTGGCCTTGGTAAGCGTATCGCGTATACTTTGATTCGCTCCTTTGGTACTAGTTCCTTAAAGTTAGCTTATGCATTGGCTTGTACGGATCTTATTATTTCTCCTGCCACGCCATCTAATACGGCTCGTGGGGGCGGTATTATTTTCCCCATTGTACAAAACATTTCGTTAGCCTTTGATTCTGAGCCAAATGGTAGCACGGCACGTCGTATTGGGGCGTACTTGATGACCACGGCTCATACGATAAACACCATTACTGTAACAATCTTCTTAACTGCTTGTAGTGGTAACTTATTGATTACATCCTTAGGTGCAAAATTATTTGGCTATGATATTTCATGGTGGGAATGGTTCCAAGCAGGTGTAATCCCTGGTGTACTTTGTATGATCTTGATGCCTTGGTTTATTTATAAAATCTATCCACCTGAAATCAAGGAGACACCTCAAGCAGCGGTAATGGCCCAAAAAGAGCTAGATATACTAGGTCCTATTACAAAGGCTGAAATTTCAGTGGCTATTATTTTTGTATTTTGTATTTTGCTGTGGTCCACAGCGATTTGGACGAAGTTACATCCTACTGTAGTTGCTATGATGGGCGTACTTGCTTGTGTAGTTACAGGATCCCTTACTTGGGAAGATATTCTAGGTGAACGCACAGGTTGGGATATTCTAATCTGGATGGGTACCCTCGTTGGTATGGCTGGTTTACTTGGTAAATTAGGTGTTGTAGCGGTGTTTGCAGACTTTGTAAGTCAACATCTTGTAGGTATTGATTGGTTCTGGGCATCTTTTATTATCTCTGCAACCTTTGTATACTCTCAGTATTTCTTTGCCAGTGGTACAGCGCGTATTACAGCGTTATTCTCCGCTTTTGCAGCCATCTTGGTAGCGATGGGAGCACCAATTCCATTTACCATCTTGCTCTTTGGTTTGATGAATAGTCCTGGCTGTACATTAACGCATTATAGCTCTGGTGTAACGCCAATCTTCTTCGGTGCGGGCTACGTACCGCAAGGAACGTGGTGGCGTGTAGGTCTTGCTATTTCTATGGTAAGCTTCTTAATTCACTTCTGGGGTGGTACCCTTGGCATGTGGCTATTCGGTATTCTATAATATTCAAAAATCTCTCACAGTAGTGGGGGATTTTTTGTTTGCGCTATCTGTTTAGTAGTTTGTTATCGTTTTATTTTCTATGTGTATTAGATAGGCAGTGTATTATTGTTATTGCTATAGTTTTTATATATGGTAAACTTTAAAAATTTATATGATAAATCTATAGAATATTTATTGCACGACATTATATAAAGTGTTATTATTATTTTATGATTACAGATTACTTTAGGAGGAAACATGTTGGGTTTAGTCATTAGCTTGTTGATTATCGCGCTCGTCGTGATTATTAAAGACATTCGAATTATGAACAACAACTTAACACGTTTTTGTCTTAGAAGTTCCGCGAATGGTTTAATATACAATCAATAAGATTTGACTATACGGTTTGTTTCTTATGTGTATTTATTCCAAGGGATACATAGGTCGTTTATGTACATAGGAATTCTGTAAACAAAAGGAATATCATTTGTAAACTTTTAAGACGATTCATAAGAATCGTCTTTTTTTATTAAGTTGAAAAGTGTCCAAGTGGATGCTTTCAAGAAAAGTGAGGAGATTAACATGAGTTGTAGAAGTGACAATTTAAAAACAGGCGTAGCACGTGCACCACACAGATCTTTGCTAAAAGCTCTTGGTTTTGTTGATGAAGAAATGGGCAGACCAGTCATTGGTATTGCGAACTCTTTCAACGAAATTATCCCTGGTCACGTGGGCTTGAAAAATATTGTACAAGCCGTAAAAGACGGCATTCGCAACGCAGGTGGTGTGCCAATCGAGTTCAATACAATTGGTATTTGTGACGGCTTGGCGATGAACCACATCGGTATGAAATACTCCTTGGTAACTCGTAATATCATCGCTGATTCCATCGAAGCAACAGCTATGGCAACACCATTTGATGCTATGGTATTCATTCCAAACTGCGATAAAGTAGTACCTGGTATGTTGATTGCTGCGGCTCGTCTTAACATTCCATCTGTATTCGTATCTGGTGGCGCTATGCTAGCAGGCGTACATAATGGCAAAAAAATCGGTTTGTCTGATGTATTCGAAGCAGTAGGTAAACATCAAACTGGTGAAATGGGTGATGCTGAGTTAGCTGAAATCGAAAACACTGCATGTCCTACATGTGGTTCTTGCTCTGGTATGTACACAGCTAATACAATGAACTGCTTAACAGAAGCTCTTGGTATGGGCCTTCCAGGTAATGGTACAATTCCTGCTGTATACTCTGAACGTTTACGTCTTGCTAAATTAGCAGGTATGCAAGCTGTAGAGGTATTGAAAGCAAACCTTCGTCCTAAAGATATTATGACTCGCGACGCTTTTGAAAATGCAGTAGCTCTAGATATGGCGTTGGGTGGCTCCTCTAACACAGCACTTCATTTGCCAGCTATCGCTCATGAAGCAGGTGTTCCATTATCCTTAGATGACTTTGATCGCATTGCACAAAATACACCTCAATTGTCTAAACTTTCTCCATCTGGTAAATACTTCATTGAAGACTTGTATGCTGCAGGTGGTGTATCTGCGGTGTTGAAACGCTTAGCAGAAAATGGTCGTTTGCATACAGATTGCAAAACTGTAGCTCTTAAAACACAAGGTGAAATTGCAGAGGCTGCTCATGTTGTGGATGAAGATGTTATCCATCCATGGAATAATCCAGTTCATGAAACAGGTGGTATTGCCGTTCTTAAAGGTAACCTTGCTGTAGACGGTTCCGTTGTAAAAGCAGGTGCCGTAGATGAAGATATGCTCGTTCACTCTGGTCCAGCAAAAGTATTCAACAGCGAAGAAGAAGCTGTTGAAGCTATTACAGGCGGTAAAATCGTTAAAGGCGATGTTGTCGTTATCCGTTACGAAGGTCCTAAAGGCGGCCCTGGTATGCGTGAAATGTTAACACCAACATCCATGATCGCAGGTATGGGTCTTGATAAAGATGTAGCATTGTTAACTGACGGTCGTTTCTCTGGCGCTACACGTGGTGCATCTATTGGTCACGTATCTCCAGAAGCTGCGGCTGGTGGCACAATCGCTGTTGTTGAAGATGGGGATATCATCAACATCGATATTCCAAACGGTAAATTGGAATTGGCTGTTTCTGATGAAGAAATCGCTCGTCGTAAAGCAGCATTGAAACCATTCAAATCCAATGTAACTGGATACCTTAAAAAATACGCTCTTCATGTATCCTCTGCAGCACAAGGTGCTATCGAAGTATTTGAAGACTAATAGTAGATTTTCATTAATACTAACTAGAGGAGATAGAGTACATGCATAAGTTGTATGATTTTATGGAGGCTCGTGAGCGATTAAGCACAATCACGGTGAAAACAAAATTGCTTCACAGTGATGTGTTCTCCGATGAATCTGGCAATGATGTATATATCAAGCCAGAAAACTTGCAAATAACAGGTTCCTTTAAGGTTCGTGGTGCCTATAATAAAATTGCAAAATTAACAGAAGAAGAAAAGGCGCGCGGCGTTATTGCCGCATCTGCCGGTAACCATGCGCAAGGTGTAGCGCTTGCTGCAAAACGTCTAGGCATTAAAGCGACAATCGTTATGCCAAAACATACACCTCTCATCAAGGTGAATGCTACAAAACAATATGGTGCCGAAGTCGTTCTACATGGTGAGATTTATGATGAAGCTTACCAAAAAGCGATGGAACTCCAACAAGAACACGGTTATGTGTTCGTTCATCCCTTTAATGATGAAGATGTCATCGAAGGGCAAGGTACGATTGCCCTTGAGGTTCTTGATGAATTGCCTGATGCGGATATTTTGCTCGTTCCTGTTGGGGGCGGTGGTATCGTATCTGGTATTGCGGCTGCGGCGAAATTAAAAAATCCGCGCGTTAAGATTATCGGTGTA
>OGJO01001014.1_pt1 | contig 12752 bp, 24 predicted proteins | sample 1572121 | NCBI WGS metagenome assembly OGJO01 (sample SAMEA2582081, study PRJEB24529) | metagenome | biome: Human gut stool | place: China | collected 2011
GTAGGACACATCACGAAAACTACCATCAATTAGGTGCTGAGAAGTTTGCAGAACTATATCACGTACCAGTTGATGGAATCAAGTTAGATGCTGAAACACTGAAAAAATTAGGTGTTAAAGGAAATTACGAGAGCCAGTAAGCTAAGACTGCCGAAAGGGTGCGAAGCCCTTTAATAGATTGGAGGTGTTAGTTATGAATGACGAGTATGAAGGAGCAAAATTATTTCTTAATATTCCAATTAAAGTAGCACATGATAATAATTTAAAAGCAAATGAGAAGCTGCTTTTTGGAGAAATATATTCAATGCTAAACATTAAAGATTCATTTTTTATGAGTAATGCAAAACTTGCAGAACGATTAGGATGTACTGCAAGACAAATAAGAAATTATACAAAACATCTTGAAGAAGAAGGATATATCTATAGAAAGATAATTTATAAAGAAGATGGCAAAACAGTTGATAAAAGATTAATAATGCTAGGCACTAAATTTAATTCATTAGGGGTGGGGAACAAAAATTCCGTAGGGTTAGGAACTAATATTCCCCAGGGTGAGGAACAGAATTTCCACATAAGAGAACAATTTAAGAGAACAGTTAATACTAATGAGTTAGAAGAAAATAGATTTGATTACGATAAATTTATTAGTTGGTTTAATGAAATAACTGGAAGAAGCTTTAGTAGCAAAGCATTATTTAAAAAATATATTAATGCAAGATTGAATGAAGGTTTTACTAAAGAAGATATAGCTAAGGTAGTTACATTTAAAGCTGGTAAGTGGAAAGATACTGAAATGAAAGAGTATTTAAGACCTAATACATTGTTTGCATTAAGTCACTTTGATAACTACTTACAAGAAGCAAAGGAAGGCTTGCCTGAACCACAAAAAAAGAAAAGTAACACCAGTTCCGCCCGCCGCCCGGAGCGAACAGAAGAAGAGGAACGATTGTATCAACTTAGGTTATATGCATCTGAACATCCAGAAATATATGAAAATGATACTGAAGGAAATAGAGCTATAAGAGAGGAGTTAGAAAGACTTGAACGAAATAGAGTTAAGGGTGGTGGAAGCCCTACTGAATAAACCTGATTTAGCAGATAGTACATTCATTAACTATGAGTGGTTTGAAGATATCAGATTAAGAAACATTGTAGAAGCTATTCAAAAATTAGAAGTTCAAGAGCGTACTCTGTTTAATATCTATTCTGAAATGACTAATGACGGAAGTATTGAATATAAGCATTTAGTAGATTTGCAAGGTCAATTTGTAACGGATGCTAACTTTGACAATGACGTTAAGTCACTACACAAGATGTATGCTCAACGTAATTTAGAACTTAGTATGGATGTTTACAAGCAGTCACCAAGGAAACAGGAATTAGCTAATCTATCAGAAGCAATCTCTGAGTTATCCAAAATTGATGAAGAAGATGATAACGGAGAACTTGAAGGAGCAATTGAAGAACTTCAGGAAAGATTAGCAACTAATCAACCAGCAGGAATCAAAAGTTTTAAAAGGCTAGATGATTTATTAGCTGGCGGGTTGTATGGATCTATGCTTTTTACAATTGGTGCTAGACCTGCAGTAGGTAAAACAGCTTATGCGGTTAATCTTGCATATCAAATTATGATGAATGATCCAGAAGTTCAAGTTGATTTCTTTACCCTTGAGATGAATAAAAGGGAAATGTTGAATCGTTTCATTTCTAGGAGTGCAAATGTTGATAGTCAGAAATTGAAAAATCCTTCAAACAACTTAGATCTAGCTTTTACCTCTATGGTAACAAACGGAATAGACTGGGTAAAAAGTCATAAGTTGAGAATATATGATAGGATCCTCAATCTTGGTGGAATTCTTAGCGTAATTAGAAAGAATGCATCTAAAGCCAAACCTAATAAGTATGTAGTGATCATTGATTATATAGGCTTGGTAAAAGTTAATAACCGTCAAGATCGTTGGCTACAAGTTGGCCAGATAACACGAGAACTAAAGATAATTGCTAACGAATTTAATGTGCCTGTTATAGCACTATCGCAATTAAATCGAGAGTCTGAGAAACGCAAGGAATTATTATTATCTGATTTACGAGAATCAGGAAGTATTGAACAAGATAGTAATGTGGTTGCTTTTTTATACAGACCTGATGAAGAAAATAAGTCAATAGTAAGGCTATCAGTCAAGAAAAATCGTGAAGGTCAACTTGGAGATATAGATTATTACTTTGACGGAAAGTATATGTTCTTTAAAGAGGACAGTGAAACTATATGAGTTATATGGATTATAACGAATTTCAGGCAATCATGCTTGAAAATAGTTATCAACAATCAAAAGCAGTTGAGGTTTATTTAAATAAAGCGTCCTACTATACGAGATTAATAAAACGAATAGTAGAGAATACAGCAGATAAACAATCAATTGTAAAAGTAAAAATGGAAAAGTTTATCAAGATGTATAACGACAAAAGAATTGAAGCAGTATGGGATGCGATTTCAGTAGCTGAATTAGAGAAGCTGCAAGGATGGAAATTCATTGAAGATGGTGAAATGTTTATTTTAAATCTGCAGATTAAATATCAGGGAAAACTAAAAAAAGCTACTGAATTTGAAAAGAAACAAGTAGAGTTAGCAACTCTTTATGAACAAGCGTACAAGAAACAGTTAGTTAAGGAGAATTAGAAATGAGTTTAAATTTTTATAGTGAGATCGATAGTTTACAAGTAACAAACAAAGAAAGGCAGAATAATATGGGAATTAATATCAAATTAGATGACACCTATTATATTACTGATAATAGTCATAACACAGCTATTTTAGTAAAAAAATTAGGAATTAATAAAAATGGTAAGCATGTAGAAAAGAAACGTTATTTTCCTGACTTTGGAAGAGCAATTGTAGCATGGGCTAGAGAAACTGGGAAAAGCGGAGAGAACGTTACAAGTTTTCAAAAAGCTGCTGAAATTTTTGATAAGAAAATAGAAGAAGCAAAGACTGCTATCAATGAATCTTGCAGTATTTCTTACGAAAAAGGCAAAAAAGATGGAAAAGAAGAAATCATCCAAAAGTTTGAAGAAAAACATCACGTTAGAGGAGCGTCAAAATGAACCATACAGCAAAAAAAGTAACGATTGGTAGTTTTACTTTTGACAGTCAAAAAGAAGCTAAATTCTATGAAAAATTTATCCAGAATAGCGGGTATAAATACGAAGTTCACCCTAGTTACGTAATTAAAGATAAAGTAGCTATGGGTGGGGTTAATTTAACTAGGATTAGTTATGCTCCAGATTTTGTAATTTTTGATGATTACGGAGAAATCAAACATGTATATGATGTGAAAACAAGTATTAATACACAATTTGGAGCTGATACTGCTGCCAAGCTGAGATTTAATTTGTTTGCTAGAAAGTACGGTGTACCAGTTGAAGTAGTAGTGCCACGAGCTAATGATTTTAAGATGAAAATTTATGGATTAACCAAAAACGTAAATACAAGGCACGAGCGTACTAATCGTAAAGGTAAGCAGATAGTTGAGTTCTATGACGTGATGCAAAGTGTTGATTATGATGTAACAGATTTTATAGGAATTTAAAAGGAGATCTAAAAATGGAAATTGAATATAAAAATGAAGATTATAAAAACAAAGAAAGTATTTATAAAGTTGGAAATGTAATTGAATATAGAGGGGAAATTTATTTAGTGTGTGAAACTCCTTTAGCGCTGGGTGAAAGAAAGTATTTTCTTGTCTCCTTAAAAACGTCCAAAGTATCATCATTGATGTTCAAAACATTAGAGAAACTAGAAGAAAATATAAGGAGCGTGTCAGATAGATTAGTCAAAGCTAAGTTGACAGTTGATTACAAGTTAGATGGAGATGTAGAAGATGAAGATGCTGAGTAAATTATTAACTCTACTACTGGTTATTACAATTTTTGCAAATACCATAACGTTTGTTTTAGGAATCTTTTATTTCTTTGATTTTGAAACGTTTGGTATGTGGCTTATGGAGCTAGTTGTGATTTTTATTCTAACCTATGCTAAAGCAAATGTTGATTGTTATGTAGATCAGTACGAGTCACAAGAAAACAAAACTAGAAGAAGTAATAAATAGTAATTAACAGATATTACCACATGAGTGGTAATTATGCGGGTATACGTTAATGACAGACTGCTAGATTCCCCACTCTAGGAATGCGGGTTTGAATCCCGTTATCCGCTTTTAATGATCGATTATTAAAAATTAAGGTTAATGGAGTTGATGATATGGTTAGGAATAAAATGGAAGATTTGAATAATATTTTATTTGAACAATTAGAACGATTAAATGATGATAGCTTGAATCTAGACGAAGAATTAAAACGAGCTAAAGCTATCAGTAATGTATCAGACAAGCTTATTCAAAGTGCTGATTTATCATATAGAGTTATGAAATTACGAGCTGATATAACTGGAGATATAGAAACACCTGATGTATTGGAGGCAAAGCATGTCAAAAAGATTGAATCAAGAGATAATTAATTGGTTAAAAGTCAATGTTCCAGGTAGACCGTGGAAAGAAGTATTTGAGTTATTTCAAAAAGAATTCCCTGATTTTGTTTGGACTGTGGATGCTATGAAAAATGCATGCTATCAACGTAATATTCGTAATGGTATTTTAGTAAGTCCTGAGTCTAAAAAATATTGGTTCAAAAAAGGACATAGTGTTCATAATGAAAAACCTTTAGGTAGTGAATTTAAAATTAAGGGATATGTGATGGTTAAAGTAAAAATGGATGGTTCTAGATATGATAAATGGAAATTAAAGCATGTATTAATTTGGGAAAAACACAATGGACCAGTTCCTAAGGATTGTATAATCGCATTTTTAGATGGAAATAAAGAAAACTTTGATATTAACAATTTAGTTTGTGTTAAGAAACGTATAAATGCTGTTTTAAATATGCGTAAATTACGTTCTGAATCTCCTGAAATTTTAAAGACTAGAATAAGACAAATTGAACTAGATCAAAAGATTAAAAGGATAACTAAGAATTTAGGAAGTGATTAGTTTGGGCAGAAGGAAGAAAATATTATTTACTGATTATTTCATAAACTTGGTAGACACGTATAAATTGAATCAAGTGTCAGACAAAACATACGATAAATATTGTTTGTCCTATAAACACTTGAAGAAAATTTGTCCTGACTTGTATTTACAAGATATGAACGCAAATGATTATCAACAAATCTTAAATGAATTTGGTAAGACTCATGAGAAAGCTACTACAGTAGACTTTCATCATCAATTAGCTTGGGCTTTGAAACGTGCTTATAACGTTGATGGATTAACAGACAGAGATGTTACTTATGACGCTCAAATTCCTAAAGGTATCACTAGAAAGAAAAAAGCCAAGTTTATGGAACTTGATGATATGAAGAAGTTAGTAGATACCTTAAAACATTTGAATTCATCTTCAGCTCATTTCTTTTTAATTCTGTTAAAAACAGGCTTGAGATATGCTGAAATTTTAGGAATAACATTAGAAGATATTGATTTTGAAAACAAAACAATATCTATCAACAAAACCTTAGATTATAAAAATCATGGTGGAGATCGTGATTTTGCAAGAAGATTTAAAACAACTAAAAACAAGTATTCAATCAGAACAATTCCAGTAGATGAAATGGTTTTATATCTATTTCATAGGAACGCTAAAGGTGCTGATAAAGATGAAAGTATTTTTGGTTCAATTAAAGGATTCCAATATAATTCAACAGTAAATAAAAAATTGGAATGGACTTGTAATCTAGCAGGAGTTCCAGTTATGTCTGTTCATGGATTAAGGCACGAACATGCTACTTATCTGGTTAGTCAAGGTATTGATAGTAGAGCTGTTGCTGAAAGATTGGGACATGTTGACGATACGATTACTAGGGAAGTTTATATCCATAGATTAGAAACAGAAAAGGTTAGAGATAATCAACAAATTATGAGGAGTGTTTCTAAGATATGACAAATTTTAGAGAACCAATTCAAGGTAAAGTTCCTTATTATTTGGATTTACAAGTCAAAGAAAGAATTGAAAAACTGAAAGTTGATGCTGTAGAACGACTTGAATTAATTAGAAAGAAACATCCAGAGTTTGATTTTATTTTCAAAGACCATAAAGGCTTATCTAGCGTAATCAGAATAACTTGTAAAAAATGTGGGAATCAAAGAGAGCTGATTTTATCTAACATTACAAGAGACGGTTTTAGCGATGTATGTAGAGTTTGTATTAGAAACGCTAAATATGACAACATGGTAGCTAAAACAGAAGAGTTAATCAAGAAATATCCAGACTGGGAAATCTGTTATCACGACAGAAGATTCGTAAAGATTAAACATATATGTGGAGATTACATACTAAGCAGAGGATACAAAACAATGGAAAAGATACTAAGTAAAAAAGAGCCAGTGTGTTTTGCATGTAAGAAACGTAAAATCAAAGCCTTGAATTTAAAAGTATTAAAAGAAAATTCTCAATACTGGGAAATTCTTGACGAAGGTAAAACTTTTGAAGATGAAATCAAAATTAAATGTAGGAGATGTGGTAAAGAAAGATATGTTACTCAAGGTAATTTAATTCTTTTGATTACTAGACCACAATGTAGGTGTAGATATGGTTTACCAAGTCATTATGATAATGACAAAGTAAAAGCCCTAAAAGCACTTGATTTAAATCCAGAATGGAAATTAATAAATATTGATGACAAAAAACAACAAATGACAGTCAAACATCAATGTGGAGAAATCAAAACATATAAGGTTGATTCGATTGTTTATCCTAGTGATTTGATATGTGTACCATGCAGACGTGCTAGTGGAATGTACAGGGGGTATTAATAAGAATGACAATGAAATTTGATGTAAAGACAGTTAATAAAATTTTAGAAATAGACGACGCTTTTAAAGCTCCAACAAAAATGATGAATTTAATGTTAGACCCTAAAAAGCGTGAAAAGACATTTAAGAAGTTTTTAGAAATCGAAACTGATATGAGTTATGAATGGTTTCAAGAGTATTTTGGCGATGAACAAGCTGAAAGGAAATCAAAGAAACAAGATTTCACACCTAGTTCAATTTCAAATCTAGTTGCTCAATTAGTTGGGAAAGATAAGAGTACTTATTACGAGCCTGCAGCAGGTACTGGCTCAATGCTAATTGCTAAATGGTGGAATGATAGATTAAAGAATCCTTTATACAAGCGTCCAGAAACTGATAATCCACTAATTAAGTTCTTAACATCTCCAACCTTTACCTATGATCCAAGAGCATATTGGTATCAAGCAGAAGAATTATCAGATAGAGCAATTCCATTTTTGATTTTTAACATGTCTATTCGTGGAATGAATGGGTCAATAGCCCAATGTGATTGCTTATCAAGAAAAGCTACTAGAGCATTTTTTATCAGAAATGATACAGATAATTATTTAGGATTTTCAGAAGTAATTGAGTTACCTAAAAATCAAGAAGTAGCTGATTTGTTAGGAGTTCACTGGGAGGAATAAAGATGGCAAGTATTGATGAAATAATAGGATATTATCAAGAAACAGGAAATTTCATGAAAACGGCAGCTAAATTCAAGATGAATAAGCGTATCTTACATTTGACGCTAGCTAAGGCTAGAGTATTAAAGATTAACGATAAGATCGATTATGGTTCAACAAATGTTAGATTTGGTGGATTAGCTGAGAAGAAATTTAGTGAGATATTTCCAGAAGCAATTTCAACAAATGATTACTGGGTTAGAAATCATCCAGACTATGACTTTGACCTAAAGAAACTAAGAATAGACGTTAAGTATTCTAGTATTCATATTAGAAAAACAGGTAATGAAGAATGGTGCGCTCATGGAAATAGAACTAAACATAAACAAGAAAATCCAGTTGATTTCTTTGTTATATTCTTAGAACGAGAAAAGGGTAGTAAGTTAGATAATCCATATATTTTAGCAATTCCTGGTGGTATGGCTAAAAGTGAAATTCATATTTCAAAAAGTGGTATGTTTTTTAACGAATTCAGAATGAAAGACGAATCAGAATTAAGAGAATATTTATTAGCTTATGCAGATTTAGTGTAATTAATCGGTGCAAAAATTGTAAAAATTGCACTGAAAAAATGATTTAACAGGAGATCTAGTTATGATGATTATGAATGAAAACATGCTCAATATGCTTAAGGAGCTAGATAGTGAATTTCCAGATGATTACGGATTACGTGAAGGGTTGAGAATTGACGCTATTGACCTTAAAGACAACTACGATGATGATATTGATTTTGATGAAGAATTATTAGACGAGTTGCGAATCTATTACAAAAACAAAACCATACTTATCAAGCGTTATGACAGAGATAACTGGGAAATCAAAGATGAAGATTACTTGGGATTTACTGATTTTGAAAAAATTGGAAAAATCCTAAGTATAGTTATGAAACATTTAGGTAGAATCGAGTTAATTTAATTCGGTGTATAAAAATAGTCTGTTAAAGGAGTGTAAGCAATGGAATTGATTGAAGAAATTAAGGAATTAAAAGAGTACAAAGAAAATAATGATTTAACAATTGCAGATTTAGCGAGAAAAATTGAAGCTGATGATACAACGGTTGGTAGATGGCTCAAAGGCGAAGTTAAGCCTAGTTTTTATTCATTACACAAGGTACGAAGATTTTTGAGTGATACTAAAACGTTAAAAGAGTTAAAAACACTAGAAACATTTAGCGATGAAGTAAATAGAGATCATATACAAACAGAGTCAGACATTAACTATCTAAAACAACGTATCAGTGTTTTAAGCGACATTGAAGATTTAGACACGTTAGTAACTGAGCTAAACATCACAACGAAACTTGGAAATCTCATGCGTGATGCTCACAACACACCATTTTAATGAGAAAGGAGAAATAAGTAAATGAAGATTAATTTAAAAGACAAAGCTGAAGTTAAAGAGATGTATCAAGTCGGTAATGTTATCAAAGATTACAAAAGTAATAATTTATTTTTAATTGCAAATGATGTCGAAGACGGTTTTGCATTCATCAATTTAACTAGGGATAAAGTTATTGGACATTTTAAAACGCTTGAAGAGTTAATTAATGAATATGGGGATAAAAGTGATATTTTAGCCAATGTAGAGATAAACGTACTTTAGGAGAGTGAAAGAGATGAAGATTAATTATGAAAGTGAAAGTAGTAATGCTATATATCAAGTAGGTAACGTAATCAAAAATTGCACTGGTGCTTTATGGTTCATAGCAGATAATGTAGACGGTGGATATTCAGTTGTTAATTTAAGTACTGATCAAATTTTTGGAACTTATGCTACGCTTGAAAGCTTAATTCGGAATACAGGAGACGAAAGCGATACTTTAGTTAATGTAGAAATAAATGTTCTGTAAGGAGAAACTATGATTTCAAAAATATTAGATATCATTATATATATTACTCTGATAGGTTTAGTTATTGAACTAGTGCAATCAAAAGAAAGCATTGCTATGAGAATTATAGCTTTAATGCTGATGTCGATATTTTTAACATTAGATAAAATCTCAAGAAAAATCAGATAGGTGTGAATCAAGATGAATTTAGGAACAGACATCAATTATGATGATGGTTTTATCGAATTTAAACCAGAAAAAGAAAAAAGCAAGCATAAAGAAGTAACAATTTATCTAGCTGATGGTAGAGAAATGGTAGTTAATGATGTTTCGAGCGTTAGTGAATACAACAATGAACGTGGTGGACTTGCACTTGAGCTTTATGGCAAAGGCAAAACAGGGAAAAATAAGAAGATGGTTTTTAATTTAACAAGTGATAATATTATTGGATACTCAATAGATGATTTTTAGAAAGGTGTTGATAAGTTGTGGATAACAAAGTTACTGCAATAGACAAATTAGCTGAATTAGTTAGAGAATACAGTTTTCCAGTTGAAGCTTTAAAGGGCGTTATAGGTCGCATATCTTCATGGCAAGGTAGTACAAACGATGATCCTTACTTGTGGCAACAAGTAAGATACTTTGAAGAACTTATCAAGCAAGGATATGTAACAAAAAGAAAATAGAAATTAAAAAGTGTATAGGCTTAGCGTTTGTAAAAGGACGTTAAGTCATAGGTAGCGATATTGCTGATGAACTACAAAACAACAAAAATTCATTAGAAAAGGTAGGTGGAATTTTCCTTTCCATTATAAGTACATTTATATGTATCAATTCAGCAATTATTACTACCGAATAGGGTTATTAAGCCTACTTAATCTTTTAAATACACAAAAGTTACAGGTTAAATAAATTGAGAGGAGATAGATCTCCGTAACATGTTCTTCGTAAACCTGTAACACTGCCTTGCATCTGCATGATTTGAGATGGTCGTATGTGTTGAGAGCATAGCAAGGCTTTAGCTAGTTATAAATATGAGAAAGGATTGATTATATGAAATTATATTTAGTTGAGTATACCACTGGTAGCACTGTTAAAAATATGATTGTGCGAGCAAAGAATCACATAGAAGCAGAAACACAGGTTAAGGTGTCTGTTATAGCAAACATTTATGATGATAATTTTTAGGAGAACACTATGGGAAAAGTTTATTTTAATGTTAAGGATATTTTTGGAAATAATCATAAAGAAGTAGAGATTATTAGAGTTTATGAGAATACAGCGTCAATTCGAGATGTGAGTACAGGTTTAACTTGGATAGTTAGAAAACGTGAATTAGGACTAGAGGAAACAAACCCAAATAATAAGTATCCAGGTCATTTTGATTATCGAAAAACTAAACGCCAATGGAAAGGTAAAGAACAGCAATTGGTCGATATGGTTAGAAGCTATAACTAATAAAAAAGCACGCTCCCTTGGAAACGTGCCACTTAAATCAACTAAAATAATTATACCACAGGGAGAGTGTAGAAATGGACTATATGGAACTTTTTGAGCCAGTCGACGAAGTCCAAACGGCTAGAAATGTTAGGAATTTTTTTAACAAAGATTTAGATAAATTATTACGAATGGCAAACGAAGTACCGTCATTTTTACGTTCGCCAGTGATTGATGATATGCCTAAATCACCTAGTTTTAAAAATGGTAGTGAAGAGATTTTGGTAAATCATTTTGAATCTAAATCATACATAGCAAAGAACATTTTAATTGGAGTTAGTAAAGCTTTAAATAACTGTCGTTTAATTCATAAACAAATACTAATTGCTAAATATCTAGATGATATGTATGATTGGCAGATAATGCAAAGATTGAATTATGAAAAAACTCGATATGCAGAATTAAAAATTAATGCATTAAATGAATTTGCAGACAGATTAGAAGTACAACCAGATTGTCCTAATTTACATGTATATATCAAGAAAAACGGAAATCAAACGGAAAGTTAGCGGAATTGCAACGGTGCTTTAGTGAATTATTATGGTATTGTAGCAAAGGTAGAAATATAAACTATTAACCTAATATTATTTCATTAAAGATAGCGATTAAGCTATCTTTTTTTTGGTAAAATGAAACTGAAATAATATAAAGGTGGTAATAATAGTGATTGAAGAAAATAAGAAGAAAAAAGTTAGTTTTGATTTTTATCAAGTTTGGAAAGTTAGTAATAATCAAGAAAAAGTATTTGATTTTGATGATTGGTGTGAATTGATGGAAACAACTAAAAAGAAATTGGATGACAGAAATATAGGATATAATGGAGATATTATTCGTTGTAATAATATTTATGTTTCTAATGCAGAGAAGAATCCAATAACTATATTGCACTTTTTGAGAATGAGAAGAGGTACAACACCTGCTGTAGCTAACCTTAATCTACCTAAGTTACAGGATGTAAAGCTAGAATCTGATGAGTATATTGCTGAAGATGTTTCTGCACTTTTTGATAGTACAAATTATGTATTAATGCTTCAAAAAAATATATTTAGTCTTTCAGTTAAAGCGTTACAACAATATGTTAATTATTTCTGGAATGAAAATAGAAAAGACGACGAAAAAGAAGAAATTGAATTTCGTCCAATTATTCGTAAAGATTCTTATAAGAGAATTAAGAAAACAAATAAGATTAACAGTTTTTCTTTTAAAACGGCTAATTTGGTAACACCATTTAGAAATAGATTTAAGAGTAGCATACAAAATATAATTGACTCTACCCAAGGATATGATGGTGTTTTTGTTGAAGTTAAAATTTCAACAACAAGATCTAAAACTTCTATACTGGATACTAAAGAAGTTCATAATTCTGTAAAGGAAATTGTCAATAATAAGGAACTTTTCAAAAGGGCAGTTGTTGTTTCTGGAGATGGAAATCATTCAGAATTAATAGAGCTACTAGATGAAAAATTATCTTGCGTTAGAGAATATGAAATTCCGATAAAAGCCTTTTTAAATCCTGAAAAAGTGGAAGAAGATATGATAGTAAAATATTCGCCAAACTATGAAAACTATAAAAAAATTGTTGATGATAATTTAGAAAAAATAAGCGGGTGAATTTTTGATGAAAAAATATGATATGACCCTTGGTGACTGTATAAACATATTTTATCCAGTAATTATTGCAATATTATTTTTAGTAATAGATAAATTTAATAGATTTACTTATAAAGTATGTGGATATTCTAATGTATTAGAGTCGATAATTACTTTTTCTTCTATAGTCATAGGATTTTATACCACTATGTATGGAATCATTATTACTATGAAAAATACAAATTTAATGAAAGAAATAAGAAAACAAAATTA
>OGJO01001015.1_pt1 | contig 12735 bp, 3 predicted proteins | sample 1572121 | NCBI WGS metagenome assembly OGJO01 (sample SAMEA2582081, study PRJEB24529) | metagenome | biome: Human gut stool | place: China | collected 2011
TTTCCGAAGTACTTGAAGCTCGTCCGGTACAAAATGTATCGCAAGCTTTACAAGGTGTGGTACCGGGTTTGAACCTCTCCGTCAACAACGGTGGTGGTTCACTGGATAGTGAGATGAGTATTAATATTCGTGGTACAGGTACCATCGGCGACGGCTCCGGATCGTCTCCATTGGTATTGATCGATGGCATCGAGGGCAGCCTGAATACAGTAAACCCCAATGATATTGAATCGGTATCAGTACTGAAAGATGCTGCATCAGCTTCTATTTATGGTGCACGTGCCGCATTCGGTGTGGTTTTGGTAAAAACCAAAAGCGGACAATCGGGAAAACCCAGAGTGACCTATTCGGGTAATGTGCGCTTCTCTGATGCGACTAATATTCCTGAAATGCTGGATTCTTATACTTTCGCACAATACTTTAACCGTGCAGCGGCAAATGATAATGGTGGTACTGTTTTCAGTAAAGAGCAACTGGAACGCATCAAAGCATACCAGGATGGTACCTTAAAATCATCAGCTACCTTTAACGAACAATCACGCCGATGGAACTACTATACGGGATCGAATGCAAATACCGACTGGTTTAAGGAAGTGTATGAAGATTGGGTTCCTTCCATGGATCACAATCTTAGCATCAGTGGTGGCACAGATAAAACTCAATATATTGTCAGTGGAAGCTTTCTCGATCAGAAAGGTTTGATCCGCCATGGCAAAGATACCTTCCAGCGCTACACTTTAAATGGTCGAATCACAAGTAACATCACAGACTGGTTTACATTGGGATATTCAACCAAATGGACACGTGAAGATTATGATCGTCCAAGTTACCTGACGGGATTGTTCTTCCACAATGTGGCACGCCGCTGGCCGACTGTACCTGTCTATGACGATAACGGATACCTGACCGAACCATCCGAACTGATCCAGCTGGAAGACGGAGGCAGACAAATCAACCAGAAGGACCTCTTCACACAACAGCTGCAACTGACCTTCGAACCAATCAAGAACTGGAAAATTTATGTAGAAGGAAGTTTGCGTGTAACCGCCAATAACCAACATTGGGAAGTACTGCCTGTTTATCAGCACGATGTAGACGGTAATCCGGTAGGTATGACATGGGATGCAGGTGTAGGCAGCTATCCGGTAGGCGGTTCAAAAGTGTCTGAATATGCTTATAAAGAGAATTACTATTCTACCAATATCTATTCGGATTACTTCAAGCAACTGGATAACGGGCACTATTTCAAGGCAATGGTAGGTTTCAACGCCGAGCTGTACAAGGACCGCAGTGTAAGTGCGGACAAATCAACCTTGATTACTCCATCCGTACCGACAATTAATACCGCAGTAGGTGAACCCAGTGTAGCAGGTGGATACAGACATACCTCAGTGGCCGGTTTCTTTGCCCGTTTAAACTGGAACTACAAAGACCGCTACATGCTGGAAGCCAACGGACGCTACGATGGTTCTTCACGCTTTATCGGCGACAAACGTTGGGGATTCTTCCCGTCATTCTCAGGTGGTTGGAACATCGCCCGTGAAGCATTTTTCGAAGAAACCGCCAACAAGTTGAAAATTGGTACACTGAAACTGAGAGCATCGTGGGGACAGTTGGGTAACACCAACACCAATGAAGCCTGGTATCCTTTCTATCAGACTTTACCGCAAGGACAGAACTACGGATGGTTAGTAAACGGTGTACGCCAGAATTATGCCAGCAATCCGGGTATCGTCAGTAGCGAAAAGACCTGGGAAACCATCGAAACATGGGATGCCGGTCTGGACTGGGGATTATTCAACAACCGTCTGACCGGTTCATTCGACTATTTCGTACGTTACACATACGACATGATTGCCACCGCTCCGGAACTCCCCTCTATTCTGGGTACAGGTGTTCCTAAAATCAATAATGCCGACATGAAATCGTATGGTTTCGAGTTGGAAATCGGCTGGAGAGACAGAATCAAAAACTTCTCTTATGGAGTGAAATTTGTCCTCTCGGATGCACAACAAAAGATTCTGAAATACAACAATCCCGACAAGAGTCTTAGTAATCCTTATTATGAAGGACAGAAGCTAGGAGAGATATGGGGATACAAAACAATTGGAATCGCACAAAGCGATGAAGAAATGAACCAACATCTTGCCAATGCCAAGCAGCCGATGGGGCAGAAATGGGCAGCAGGTGACATCATGTATGCCGATCTCGACAATAGCGGCTCAGTGGACCAAGGTAACTACAAAGTAGGTGATTCGGGCGACTGGCAGATTATCGGAAACAACACCCCTCGCTTCAACTATGGTATCACGATAGATGCTGCTTGGAAAGGTTTAGACTTCCGTGCCTTTGTACAAGGTATCGGCAAACGTGATTATTGGCTGAACGGCCCGTACTTCTGGGGATTCTCCGGAGGTGGCGAATGGGCTTCCGCCGGATTTAAAGAACATTGGGATTTCTGGCGTCCGGAAGGTGATCCCTTGGGAGCTAACACCAATTCGTACTTCGCACGTGTCATCCGCGGTACATCGAAAAACCAGCAACGTCAGACACGTTACTTGCAAGATGCTTCGTATTGGCGCTTGAAAAACATCCAGATCGGATATACATTACCCAAAGTATGGACAAAGAAAGCAGGAATGGAATCAGTACGTGTTTATGTATCGGGCGACAACCTGCTGACTGTATCAGACATCACCGGAGTATTCGACCCCGAAAACCTGGGAACCCAATGGACCGATCCGGGTAAAGTATATCCGTTACAGAAAGTAATTGCAATTGGTTTAACCGTAAATTTCTAAAAAACGAATCATTATGAAACTAAAAAATAGAATCATACAATTATGTGTACTGACAGGGGGAGTATTACTTTTCCCATCATGTAACGACTTCCTAGACAGGGAGCCGCTGGATCAGGTAACACCGGAATCGTATTTCCAGAATGCAGATCACTTGGCAGCTTATAGTATTTCAAAATATCAGAATCTGTTCTCTACTCATAGCGGATTTAGTGCGGGTACTGTAAACAATGACGGTGCTACCGACAATATGGTTTCAGGCGGCAGCAGCGGTAGCGGACTCCAGAATTACTACACCAAAGATGTTTGGAAGACAGAAGCAGCCAATGACAACTGGGATTTCTCCTTTTTTCGTTATTGCAATTACTTCTTTGAAAAAGTACTCCCCAAATATGAGGCAGGAGAGATATCAGGTAACGCTGACGATGTGAAGCATTATATCGGTGAAATGTACTTTATCCGTGCCTGGAAATATTTCCAGAAGCTGAGGATGTATGGAGACTATCCGATTATCACAGAAGTATTACCGGATAATGCGGAAATATTGATAGAAAAAGGTGTACGACAACCACGTAACAAGGTGGCGCGTTTCATTCTTGAAGATCTTGACAAGGCCGCCGAGTACATGCACGACCATGGTTTTGCCGGCAACAACCGCTTGAACAAGCAATGTGCTTTGTTAATCAAATCACGTGTAGCACTCTACGAAGCTACTTTCGAGAAATATCATCAGGGTACGGGACGTGTACCGGGTGATGCCAACTGGCCGGGTAAGCGAGTGCATCCTGATTATAAGTATGATGCCAATACCGAAATAAACTTCTTTCTGGACCAGGCGATGTCCGCAGCAGAACAAGTAGCCGATGTCATTAAGCTGACACCTAACAGCGGTGTGTTCAATCCGGCAAATGACAACGACATTTCGGGATGGAATGATTATTTCGATATGTTTTCAGCCGAAGACATGAGTGGATTTGAAGAAGTGCTCTTCTGGCGTGATTATTACTCCGGCGACTTTACCATCGCACACGGCGCTACAGCTTATGTAGCTTCGGGAGGCAACAACGGTATGTTGCACAACTATGTACAATCTTTCCTGATGAAAGACGGTATGCCTTGGTATGCAGCCACAGCCGCATATCCTTTTAAAGGTGACGAACGGGTAATGGATGAAAAAGCCAACCGCGACGAACGTCTGCAACTCTTCTTATTTGGTGAGGAAGATATGATACCGGCCGTATCCAACGCTGCAACCAATGCCATGAAAACATATCAGGACGCAAACTACCCCAATATAATTGTAGCCGAATCGGAAATCAAAGACTTAACAGGATATCGTATTCGTAAATGTCTCTCTTACGACCAGAAACAATATGTTTCGGGACAGGCTCAGTCTACAACCGGTTGTGTAATTTTCCGTGCAGTAGAAGCTTATCTAAACTATATGGAAGCTGCCTGCATGAAGAATAACGGGAATGTTACGGGAAAAGCTGCCGAATATTGGAGAGCTGTACGCATACGTGCAGGAGTTGATCCGGACTTCACTAAAACCATTGCCGCAACAGACTTGAGCAAAGAAAATGATTTGGCTAAATACAAAGGCGAGAATGAAATGATCGATGTGACACTTTTCAATATCCGTCGCGAACGTCGTTGCGAATTCATTGGCGAAGGCATGCGTATGGATGACCTGATTCGTTGGAGATCATTAGACAGACTGTTGGTCGAACGATTTATTCCCGAAGGATTTAACTTCTGGGGAAGTGACGCTTACAAACGTTATGAAGGAGAAGATGCCAAGTTCGAATATATCGAAGGCCCGGACAACGCTATGGCAAATGTTTCATCCAGAAAATTATCCAACTATTTACGTCCTTATTCTGTTGTACAAAAGAATAATGAAATCTATGACGGTTATACTTGGGCTAAAGCGCATTATCTCTATCCCGTACCTATCCGACAGATCGAATTATTATCACCGTCAGGCGAAATAGCTTCATCGGTTATCTATCAGAACCCATACTGGCCTGAAGAAAGAAACACAGCAGCTATAGAATAATTATATCAAATATATAAATATTGATTTTTAGTATAATAATAAGGAGGTTGTGGTAAGAGATTTATAGCAACTACATAAGGTTTAAAAAAGGAAAATTGAAAAAGGGTGTCCGTGAGGATACCTTTTTTTTGCATTCATTATCGCTATTGAAATGATATGGAAAGTCTTGCCCTTTCATACTTTTCCGGTATACATGCCTTTGCAGTAGACACTTATCGATATCTTAAAGTCAATCAAGACGAAAACATCACCAATTATCAAGCCAATCGGCAACGTAGGTATAATAAGAAAAAGGGAGAAATGATGTTATAGAGAAATACATAAAAAGGCCAAGTTCTCCAGGTACTTATTCTGAAATAATCAAAGCAACTTTTTATTTACTAATATTAAGTTAACTTAAGCAGTATAGTCATAATTCATCAGCTATACTTACGACAAAGGTAAACATTCATTTTAATAAACCATAAAATTAAGTGATTTTTTTTGCATAAATACTAAAATATGTTCCATCATCCATAGCTATTCTTGCCTTTTCGTTAAATCCAAGTAGACTTCAAGTAGAACACAAAAGGCCATTTCCAGTCATAAACATACAATATAAGGGGGAGATCTGATACACATATTTCCTACATAAAGGGTAGGTAGTAAAAGCATTACTACCTTTATCTCTCTTTTTCCCTTATATAGCTATTCTCATATATCTACTCAAAAATAAGTACCTGGAGTACTTTATAATAGTCATAACTCCGTACCATCAGCACATCTCAGACAAGACAAAAACGATATTATAAGATAACCCTAATCAGACAAGCTTATGGAGTAGAAACAAAAAAGACACTTAAACATCACTTCCGGCAAGATAAATCTTTACCGGAAAAATCTCAAAAAACAAACTATTCAAATTTATGTTTAACCGAACAATTTAGTGTATGAAAGAAAAAACCAACCTGTTTCCAAGCCTGATACGACTTCGGGAAACAAGTCGCCTAAAAATGGCAATTGCCGCTTCTATCATGCTTTGGTGTGCAACACCTCAGCAAGCCACGGCTGATACTAACGAAGAACACGCGATTGAAGCTGTACAACAAGCTAAAGTAAAAGGTACTGTAGTAGATGAAACCGGAGAACCGATGATCGGTGTAGCCGTAAAAGTTCTCGCAAACAACACAGGTACCATTACCGACCTAGAAGGAAAATTCTCGGTCGAAGCCCCTCTAGGAGGCGCCATCCAAATTTCATTTATCGGATACAAAACCGTTACGGTGAAAGCAAGTAGCGAGCCTATCAGTGTGACGTTGAAAGAGGATTCTCAACAGTTGGACGAAGTCGTAGTAGTAGGTTACGGCTCACAGAAAAAGGTGAATGTAACCGGTTCTGTCAGCATGGTGGACTCAAAAGTAATCGAATCTCGTCCGGTACAAAACGTATCACAAGCCCTTCAAGGTGTGGTTCCGGGATTGAATATGTCAGTAGGTAATAGCGGTGGCGCACTGGACAGTAGTCTCAGTATCAATATCCGCGGTGCCGGTACCATCGGCGAAGGTTCGAGCGGAAGCCCGTTGGTATTGATCGACGGCATCGAAGGTGACATGAACACAGTGAACCCGAATGACATCGAAAACATTTCAGTATTAAAAGATGCCGCCTCTTCTTCTATCTACGGTGCACGTGCTTCTTTCGGTGTAATCATGATTACAACCAAGAGCGGTAAGTCCGGTAAGACTCGTGTGAATTACTCGGGTAACGTACGTTTCTCCGATGCAATTCAGATTCCGGAAATGGTGGATTCTTATACCTTCGCACAATACTTCAACCGTGCCAACACAAACGATGGAGGAGGTTTGGTATTTGACGAAGCGGCCTTGGAGCGTATTAAAAACTATCAGACAGGGAAATACACCGACCCGAACACTCCTGAATACTATGGAGCGAAGGCCGGTAATGACGGAAAATGGCAAAACTATACAGGTTCCTTCGCCAACACAGACTGGTTTAAAGAGTTCTATAAAAATTGGGTACCCTCAACAGAGCACAATCTGAATATCAGCGGCGGTACAGACAAACTCACTTATATGATCAGTGGCAGTTTTCTTGACCAGAAAGGTCTGCTAAGACACGGTGAAGATCAGTTCAACCGTTACACCATGAACGCAAAAATTTCTGCAAAGTTAACCGACTGGGTTACTTTGAACTACACCAGCAAGTGGACACGCGAAGATTACGACCGTCCGACTTACATGACCGGTCTGTTCTTCCATAATATCGCCCGCCGTTGGCCGACTTGTCCGGTAAGAGATCCGAACGGACATTATCAGCAGAAAATGGAAATAATCGAAATGGAAGACGGTGGTAAACAAACCAGCCAGAAAAACTGGTATACCCAACAATTGCAGGCCATCTTCGAACCCATAAAAGACTGGCGTATCGTAGCAGAAGGCAGTATGCGTACCTATACACGCAAACAATCATGGGCTGTGCTTCCTATTTACGCTTATGATGCCGACAATCAACCCTATTTATTAGGATGGGGCGATAATGCAGCCGGTTATTCCGAAGTACAAGACTCACGTGAAAGTGAAGACTACTTTTCTACCAATATTTATACGGACTTCGCCAAGACCTTCGGTGATCACAACTTTAAGATAATGGTCGGTTTCAATGGTGAGCTTTACCGCCCAAGCGGGCTGACTGGGTTCGGTACAGACCTGATCAGTCCTGAAGTACCGTCTTTGGGATTGACACAAGACAATAAAAAAGCCAGTTCATGGGCCAGTGAAAAAGCAATCGCCGGTTTCTTCGGACGTTTAAATTATAACTATAAAGAACGCTACATGCTTGAGGCCAACCTTCGCTACGACGGTTCTTCCCGATTTATCGGTGACAAACGCTGGGGGCTTTTCCCATCATTCTCCGCAGGATGGAACATCTCACGCGAAGCATTCTTTGAACCACTGACTCAAGTGGTAGGAACTTTAAAACTGAGAGGTTCGTGGGGACAGCTCGGTAATAACAATACCAGTGAAACGAACGCTTGGTATCCATTCTACCAAAACATGCCTACAGGCAGTGCTTCCTCGGGATGGTTGATCAACGGCAAAAAACAGAATGTAGCCGGTCTGCCCGGTATCGTCAGCAGTTTGATGACCTGGGAAACCATCGAATCATGGAACGTGGGTATCGACTGGGGATTGTTTGACAACCGTCTGACAGGTTCATTCGATTACTACAACCGCTATACATACGACATGATCGGTCCGGCTCCTACACTGCCCTCCGTATTGGGTGCCAGCGCTCCACAAATCAACAACTGCGATATGAAATCGTATGGTTGGGAATTAGAGCTTTCATGGAGAGACCGCATTCAGCAGTTCAATTACGGTGTCCGCCTCGTCATGTCTGACAATATGCAGAAAATATTGGAATACCCGAATAAAACCTTGTCTTTGGGCGAAAAGTACTATACAGGAAAAACCATAGGTGAGATTTGGGGATATAAAACCATCGGAATTGCACAAACCCAAGAAGAGATGGACAAGCACTTAGCCAACGGAGGAAAACCGAACTGGGGATCAGCCTGGGGTGCCGGTGATATCATGTATGCCAATATTGACGGAAAAGACGGTGTGAACAGCGGTGCCAATACAGTAAACGACCATGGCGATTTAAAGATTATCGGTAACAGCACTCCACGTTACAACTTCGGTCTGACACTGGATGGTTCCTGGAAAGGACTCGACTTCTCACTCTTCATTCAGGGAGTGATGAAAAGGGATTACATGTTGGACGGTCCGTATTTCTGGGGAGCCAACGGAGGTATGTGGCAATCATGCGTATTCAAGGAACACCTCGACTATTGGCGTCCTGAAGGCGACCCATTGGGAGCAAACACCAATGCCTACTATCCGAAACCATACTTCAGCAGCAATAAAAACCAAAAAACGCAAAGCGGTTACTTGCAAAATGCAGCCTACTGCCGCCTGAAGAATGCACAAATAGGTTACACTCTTCCCAAAGCATGGACCAAGAAAGCCGCCATGGAATCGGTACGTGTTTATGTATCAGGAGACAACTTGCTGACAATCTCAGGCATCAGTGATATATTCGACCCGGAAACACTGGGTGGAGACTGGGGACCGGGTAAATTATATCCGTTGCAGAGAACTATTTCAATCGGCTTAAACGTTAACTTCTAATTCATTGAATGAACTATGAGACTAAAATTAAAACATATATACTTCTGCTCATTGATAGCAATGGGCGGATTGGCGATAACTTCGTGCGAGGATTTTCTCGACCGGTCACCTATCAGCCAGGTAACTCCTGAGAAGTACTTCAGTACAGTAGACCAGGTAGCAAACTACCTCAATAACTACTACAACGACTATCTGGACGACTCCAGAAATTATAAGCTATATCACCAACAGGCTTGGAACTCAGGCATGCAACGCAACGATGCCAACACAGACAACCTGTTGGCAGACGACAGTAGCCTGGATTATTTTGCCGGTAACTGGCAGGTAGGAAGCGGGAAATCGATTCAAGCTCCATTAAACCGAATCCGTACATGGAATTACCTGCTTGAACAAGTACTTCCCAAAGAAAAAGAAGGATCGATTCAAGGATCGGTTGAGGACCTGAAACACTACATCGGCGAAGCTTACTTCTTCCGTGCCATGGCCTACTACAAAGCATTGGTGAAATATGGCGACTATCCTATCGTAGATAAAGTTCTCCCCGATCAGGAAGAGATTTTATTGGAGTACAGTACACGTGCTCCGCGCAATGAAGTAGCCCGCCAGATTCTGAAAGATTTGGATGAAGCTATCAACCGTATGCACGACCAGGGTTTCCAAAACAACCAGCGTATCAACAAGCAGGTGGCTCAACTCTATAAATCAAGAGTAGCCCTGTTCGAAGCTACTTTCGAGAAATATCATCGGGGAACCGGACGTGTGCCGGGAGATGAAAGTTGGCCGGGTGCTAAAATGTCTTACAACAGCGGCAAAACGTTCAACATTGACGGTGAGATAGACTTCTTCCTGACCGAAGCCATGAATGCAGCAGCAGCCGTAGCCGACCACTGCACGCTGACCGAAAACTCACACGTGCTAAATCCGGAGTATGGACAAATCTATAATTGGAACCCGTATTACGAAATGTTCAGCACACCGGATGCTTCCGGTTATAGCGAGGTGTTGTTGTGGAAACAGTATGACAAATCATTAAATGTTTCACATTGTGCGCCTGCACGTCTGCAGAACGGTGACCGTACCGGATTGACTCGCGGATTCATTACTACTTTCTTGATGAAAAGCGGTTTGCCTATTTATGCTGCAGGCAACGAATATCACGGTGATGTATCTATCTCGGATGAAAAAGAAAATCGCGACGAACGTCTGCAACTGTTTGTATGGGGTGAAAAAGATGTATTGCACAGCGATACCAAAAACCCGGCTGTAGCAGCAGCCGGCACAACACTGCTTTTCGGAGTTCCGAATATCATCTCCGAACAGAAACAGACTCAAGACCTTACAGGATACCGCCCACGTAAAGCTCACACTTACGATTACGCACAGACTAAGGGTGACGAACTGCTAGGGACCAATGCTTGTGTTGTCTTCCGTTCTGCAGAAGCTAACCTCAATTACATGGAAGCCTGCTACGAGAAAACCGGTTCACTGGATGCCAAGGCACAAAAGTATTGGAAAGCACTCCGCACACGCGCCGGTGTTGACGACGATTATGCCAAGACTATTGCAGCAACCGACTTGAGCAAAGAAAATGACTTAGCCGTTTATTCGGGCAGCAAAATGGTGGATGTTACCCTCTATAATATCCGTCGCGAACGCCGTTGCGAATTCATCGGTGAAGGTATGCGCTGGGACGACCTGAAGAGATGGCGTTCCTGGGATCAATTACTGACCAAACCCTATATCATTGAAGGTATCAACTTCTGGGATGCCGCTTATAAAGATCACAAGGACATTAAGGACGATGGTACCCTTGATGCAAACGTTTCGCCCAAAAGCGACAGCAAATACTTACGCCCACTTCGCAGAACCTCAATCAATAATGAATTGTATGACGGTCTGACTTGGCGTAAAGCATTTTATCTGGATCCGATCGGCATAGAAGATATGTCTTTGACCGCTACCAATCCGGAAGATATCAACACAACTCAGTTGTATCAGAATCCTTACTGGCCGATGACTGCCGGTAAAGCATTGGAATAGTGTTTTCGATAGGAACTAAATACAAAAACAATATAATTTTTTACTAAGTATTGATTTTTAGTATAATAGGGTGTTGTGGTAAGAGATTTATAGCAACTACATAAGGTTTAAAAAAGGAAAAGGGAAGGGAAGTCCGTGAGGATCTCCCTTTTCTATTTTACTCAAAAACGGAAGACTAACCTTTGCACATGGTCCTCAACCGGACACTTCTCCTTATTAACATTGTTAACACTATCTGTGAGACCTTCCTTTATCTCCTGATAAAGAACAAGTTTTTTACATCGAAAGGGCTTGTTATTTAAATACAGAACACTTGCTTTAACATAGAATTAAAACAAGCATTGACCGAAGGAAGAAGGGAAGGCCACAATATCTTGGTTTCTAACGAGATATCAAAGGAAAGTTCCAGTTTCTCCCCCAATAATACATATACGGTAATGAAAGAGATATTTGCTATTTCAACAACTAAATTTTCTATCGTAAATCGGAATAAATGACTTCAACCGATATCATAAAAAGAAATCAGCAGATTAAGCAATCATTTACTTAAAATGCTGATTTCAAATATCAATATTATCGCTAAAAGTCAATCACAGGATTTTATTCCCATTCGATAGTTGCAGGTGGCTTCGAACTGATATCATAGGTCACACGGTTCACACCTTTTACCTTATTTATAATATCATTCGACACTTTACCAAGGAATTCATAAGGCAAATGCGCCCAGTCAGCTGTCATAGCATCCGTTGAAGTCACGGCACGCAAAGCAACGGCACGTTCGTAAGTACGTTCGTCTCCCATTACGCCTACCGATTGAACAGGAAGCAAGATAACACCTGCCTGCCACACTTGATCGTACAATCCCCAATCACGCAAACCCTGAATAAAGATATCATCGGCATCCTGCAAGATACGAACCTTCTCAGGAGTAATATCACCTAAGATACGAACAGCAAGTCCCGGCCCGGGGAAAGGATGACGGGTAATCAAGTGCTCGGGCATACCTAACTCTCTACCTACACGACGAACCTCGTCCTTAAACAGTAAGCGAAGCGGTTCACAAAGTTTTAGATTCATCTTTTCAGGAAGTCCTCCCACATTGTGGTGACTCTTGATAACAGTACCGGTGATAGAAAGCGACTCGATACAGTCCGGATAAATCGTACCCTGAGCCAGCCATTTCACATCTTTCAGTTTATGTGCTTCTTCATCGAATACGTCAATAAATCCTTTACCTATAATTTTACGTTTACGTTCAGGTTCGGTGACGCCTTCCAGTTCAGAGAAGAACTTCTCACTGGCATCCACACCAATCACGTTCAAGCCAAGGCATTCGTAATCGTGCATCACGTTCTTAAACTCGTTCTTGCGAAGCATACCGTGGTCAACGAAAATACAAGTCAGATTCTTGCCAATAGCCCTGTTCAGCAAAACGGCGGCTACAGAAGAGTCAACTCCTCCGCTTAATCCCAGTACAACCTTGTCATCACCCAGCTGAGCTTTCAATTCGGCAACCGTGCTCTCGATGAATGACGCCGGACTCCAGTCCTGTTTACAGCCACATACATCGACAACGAAATTGCGAAGCATCTGCGTACCGTCTTCACTGTGGAAAACTTCCGGATGGAACTGTACTCCCCATACC
>OGJO01001025.1_pt1 | contig 12615 bp, 13 predicted proteins | sample 1572121 | NCBI WGS metagenome assembly OGJO01 (sample SAMEA2582081, study PRJEB24529) | metagenome | biome: Human gut stool | place: China | collected 2011
CCAAGGCCTCTCCTCGGTAGGAGAGGTGGCATTGCGAAGCAATGACGGAGAGGTTTATTTTTTTTATTGCAGTGCTCCCTTATCGAGCCACTTGCCCCTTGCAAGCCGAATGAGGAACAGCGCACCCCGGATGCAGAGCTCGATGCACATGGCGGCCCAGACGCCCACGAGGCCCAGCCGGGGAGCCAGCAGGAAGGCGAGGGTGAGCCGGACGCCCCACATGCTGAACAGATTCAGCAGGAAGCAGCCTGTGCTGTCGCCTGCGCCCTGCATCGCGCCGCTTGCTACGATGCTGGCCCCGAACATCGGCTCGGCAAAAGCCTCGATGCGCAGCACCCGCGCACCCAGCGCGATGACGGCGGCATCTGCCGTGAAGATGCCCATGAGGGCCGGGGCGAAGAGCCAGAGCCCCGCGCCGGACAGCGCCATGATGCCCATGCCCATCATGGTGCAGAGCCAGGCGAACCGCTTCGCCATATCCCGGCGGTGTGCGCCGACGGCCTGCCCGATGAGGGCGATGGAGGCGTCCTGAATGCCGTAGCCTGCCATGTAGCAGAGGCCCTCGGCGCTGACGCCGAGGCTGTTGGCCGCGATGGCCACCGTGCCGAGGCCCGAGACGATACGGACGAGCAGCACCTGCGCCGACGAGAGGGCCGCACGCTCAGCGGCCAGCGGTGCACCCACCCGCCAGAGATTGCGCAGGCAGGCGGAGGTGATGCGCCAGCTGCCGGGCTTTCGGACGCAAAGCGGGCCGTCCCGCAGCAGCAGGACGCCCAGCGCCAGCAGACCGCCGATGGTCGTGGAAAGCGCTGTGCCAAGCGCCGCACCCGGGACTTCGAGGCCGGCACCCCAGACTGTGACGCTCTGGCCGAAGAGCAGGATCTGCCGGGTGGGGTTGATGAGGAAGAAGTTGAACACCACGTCCAGCACACAGACCAGCACGCTGATAAGGCTGGGCGTCAGGGCGTCGCCGGTGGCCCGGAGCATGGCTGTGTACATTCCCATGGCCATCGTGAAGGGGAGGGCCGCCGACCAGATGGCGAAGTAGGCGCTGGCATCGGCTTGGAGCGAGATGTCCGCCCCCAGCCACCCGGGCAGGAAGCGGCTGATGCCGACGCCGAAAGCCGCAGCGCCCAGACCCAGGATGAGGTTGAAGAGCATGGACTGCCGCAGCACGCCCCGGGCGTCCTGCTGGCGGTCGGCCCCGAGGTACTGGGCGATTTGGATGGAAAACGCGGTGTACAGTCCCACAAGGATGCCGTGGAGCAGCCAGGTGCTCGAGCTGACGATGCCGATGGCGGCGGTGGCCTCTGCGCCGATGTGGCCCACCATGGCGGCGTCGATGTACTCCATCGCCGTGACCACCAGCTGCTCCAGAATGGAAGGGATGCTCAGCGCCAGCGCGATGCGGGCCGTGTCGGACAGCGGGATGTCCTCGCCCTGCCGCATCCGGGCCGAGAGCTGCTCCAAAGAAAGTGTCATGTCGTCTCCTGTTTTCTGTGTTGATAAGCTGCCTTACTATTATAGGCACGGGGAGGAAGATTGTCAAACCGGGCGATTGATTTTTTGGCTCTGGCGTGATACACTCTCGGAGTAAGAAGAATATCATTGAAAGAGGTTCAAAATATGCTGCAGCTTATTTCAGCTACCGGCCAGCAGACCGTGGACGCGCTGGCGTTCCTGCTGGCGTTTGCCCTGACCGCCCTGATGGACTCGGTCTTCCACGACAAGCTCCCCCACGACCATGGCCGTGCCTTCGCCGTCAACGGCGAGCTCTCCAAGGGCAAGGCCCGGGGTTCCGGACTCATCTTCGTGCTCTGCATCGCGCTGGTGACGCTGGCGGTGGTGCCTTTTAAGGTGGAGTACCTTATTTATACCGTTCTGCTCATCGCCTCCATGCTGTCGGGCTACTTTGACGACGCCTCCGAGACGGCGTGGAACGAGTACAAGAAGGGCCTCATCGACTTCGTCATCGCCGTGGTGGCAGGTGTTACCTACCTGAACTTCAACGGCACGAGCGTCAACTTCCTGAGCACTACCTTCACCATTGCCTATCCGCTCTACCTGCTGCTTATCGTCATCCTCATCTGGGCCAGCATCAACGTGGTCAACTGCACCGACGGCGTGGACGGCCTGTCCGCCAGCCTCGCGGTGGTGAGCATCGGCACCTTCCTGCTGGCTTACGGCGAGGAGCTGGGGGACTACTCCACCGCTGCCATCGTCTTTATCGGCGCACTGCTGGCCTACCTGTGGTCCAACGCAAAGCCCTCCAGCCTCCTGATGGGCGACGCCGGCAGCCGCGCCATGGGCTTCTTCCTCGCCATCCTGGCCCTCAAGAGCGGCCACCCGTTCGCCTTCCTGCTGGCGGCGCTGGTGTTCATCGTGGACGGCAGCCTCGGCATCCTGAAGATCAGCTTCAAGCGCTTCCTCCACATCAGCATCCTCAAGAACACCCTCACCCCGCTGCACGACCATGTGCGCAAGCGCATGGGCTGGAGCGACGAGCAGGTGGTGACCCGCTGGCTCATCCTGCAGGCCGTCGCATCGGCGCTGCTCCTGCTGATGACCCGCTGATTTACGGATTTTAAGTACGATGTTTGTGCAGCTTTCCAAAATGCAGATTGACCCGCTCTGATTTTTGTTGCACTTTATGGATTGAAAGTCAAGCGGAAAAAGACTATACTTTAACCAACGAAAGCAAAGGCGCTTAAGTGGATGGATCCACTTTGCGCCTTTTTTGTTTTTTCGTTTTTGTGTGCGGTTCGGGAAAGCCGCACAGGATGCGCTGTCCGCGGCGCTGGAGCACGGACGACAGAACAGGATAGGGAAAGGCGGGGATCACAGTGATCAAACTCGAACACGTTGATAAGTACTTCGGAGACCTGCACGTCCTCAAAGACGTGAACCTCGAGGTCGCCGAGGGCGAAAAGCTGGTCATTATCGGACCGTCCGGCAGCGGCAAATCTACCACCGTCCGCTGCATGAACTTTCTGGAAGAGCCGACCAGCGGCCACGTCTACATCGACGGTCAGGAGCTGACCAACAAGAACAAGACCAGGATCGTCCGCGACAACATGAGCATGGTCTTCCAGCAGTTCAACCTCTACCCCCACATGACGGTGCTCAAAAACCTGACGCTGGCACCCATGAAGCTCCATCACAAGACCAAGGCAGAGGCCGAAGAGCTGGCATATCATTATCTTGAGGTCGTCGGCCTCCGGGACAAAGCGGATGTCTACCCTCCGCAGCTGTCCGGCGGCCAGCAGCAGCGCATCGCCATTGCACGCGCCCTCTGCGCACAGACCAAGATCATCCTGTTCGACGAGCCGACTTCGGCCCTCGACCCTGAGACCATCCAGGAAGTGCTGGATGTCATGGTAAAGCTGGCACACGAGAAGAACATCACGATGGTGGTCGTCACCCACGAGATGGGCTTCGCACGAAACGTGGCCGACCGTATCGTCTTTATGGCGGACGGCCAGATCATTGAGGAAGGCACGCCGGAGCACTTCTTCACCAACCCCAAGAACGAGCGCGTCCGGCAGTTCCTGAGCAAGATCGTCCGCTGAGAGGACGAACAACAAAGGTTGACACGGCAGAGGCTCACAAGTTGTGGTGAGACGCCGTTGTTGATAACAGGCCGTTTTCGGAGCGGACAGGGAAAGCCGCTCGGGCCGAAAAAACAAAGAGGAGTGGTTTATTATGAAAAAGATCTCGCGTCGTGATTTCCTGAAAGTCACTGGTTTGGTGGGCGCTGCTGCTGCCCTGACCGCCTGCGGCGGCTCTGCAAGCTCCACCGCAGCCTCCACGGCATCTCCTGCCGCCGGCAGCGCAGCCGCTTCCACCGCAGCGCTGGGCACTGACACTCAGGCCATCGTGGACCGCGGTGTCCTGAAAGTAGGCGTCAAGAACGCAGTTCAGGGCTTCAGCTTCCAGGATACCCTCACCGGCGAGTACAAGGGCCTCGAGGACAGCCTCGCAGAGATGATCGCAGAGCACCTCGGCGTGGACGTTGAGTTCACCACAGTCACCGCCGCCACCCGCGGCGAGCTGCTGGACTCCGGCGACATCGACGCCGTTCTGGCTACCTTCACCATCACCGATGAGCGCAAGAAGACCTGGGACTTCTCCACCCCCTACTATACCGACTACGTTTCCGTTCTGGTGGAGGACTCCACCGGCATCAAGGGTCTGGCTGACCTGAAGGACAAGGTCGTGGGCGTCTCCTCCGGCTCCACCTCCGCTCGTGCTCTGGTCAAGGCCATGATCGACGAGGGCGTGCTGGACGGCGCAAACTTCGACGCCGACACCTTCAACGCCGACACCTGGAAGGATGGCGTCTCCTTCCGTCAGTACGACGACTATCCCGCCATCAGCACCGCACTGAGCGCAGGCGAAGTGCAGGGCTTCTGCGTCGATAAGTCCATCCTCGCCATCTACAAGACCGAGGGCCGCAGCTACATTGACGCTGAGTTCAGCCCGCAGGAGTATGGCGTCGCCACCAAGAAGGGCAGCGACTTCTCCACCCTGTGCGACGACCTCGTCAAGGGCTGGCTGGCAGATGGCACCATCGAGCAGCTCATCAAAGACAACGGTCTGGAGTAAGCCCAGACTTTTCAGAACCAAGAGAGTGCAGGGAAAGGGGAGTTTGCCATGTCTGGCTTGTTTTCGTTAGAGTCCTGGTCCACTGTCTGGACGCATCGTGAAAGTTTTCTGCTGGGTCTGGGCAACACGCTGCAGACCGCCGTCTGCGCACTGGCGCTGGCCTTCATCATTGGCGCTGCGCTGGGCCTGATGTCCACCAGCGGCAGTAAGCTGCTGCGCATCATCGCCCGCATTTACGTCGAGTTCGTCCAGAACACCCCGCTGCTGCTGCAGCTGTGCTTCCTGTATTATGCGCTGGCATTTGCAGGCGTGAGCCTCGGCGTCATCCGCACCGGCATCATTGCACTGGGCGTTTACACCGGCGCTTACATGGGTGAGGTCGTCCGCGCCGCCATCGAGTCTGTGCCGAAGGGCCAGTTCGAGGCCGCACAGGCGCAGGGTTTCAACTATCTGCAGCGGATGGGCTACATCATCCTGCCCCAGAGCATCCCCGTGATGCTCCCTCCGATGGTCAACCAGGTGGTCAACCTCTTCAAGAACACCTCCTGCCTCTACATCGTGGGCGGCGCTGACCTCATCAGCGTGACCTACAGCTTCGTCACCGGTGCTTCCACCGGCGGCGCATACGCCCCTGCTTATATCGTCTGCGGCCTCATCTTCTTCGTGGTCTGTTTCCCGCTGTCCACGCTGGCAGCCCGCTGGGAAGCTTCCCTCAAGGAGCGCAAGGGCCGTGTGAACACGAGTCTCAAGACCGCTGCCAAGAAAGTAGAGCTGAAGGAGGCTGCCTGATATGAAGACGCTTGCTGCAAGCCTTTCCATCCTGACAAGAGAAGGCGTCATGCTCTACCTGCTGCGGGGCGTGGCCTTCACCTGCATCATCTCGGTGCTGGGCGTCATCATGGGCCTCATCGTGGGCTCTCTGCTGGCGCTGGCCCGCACCTACTGCAAAAAGGGTCCGGCCCGCATCCTCGGCTGGTTTGCTACCGCCTACATCGAGCTGTTCCGCAACACGCCCTACCTGCTCTGGATCTTCATCTGTGTGGTGTTCTGCCCCTGCCCGGGCTTCTTCGCCCGCAAGATGTTCGGCCTGACCAGCGTGGAGATGAAGCTTCTGTTCAAGGCCGCTCTGGCCCTCATCCTCTTCAACTCCTCCGTCATCGCCGAGATCGTCCGCGGCGGCCTGAACGGCGTCTCCAAGGGCCAGTTCGAGGCCGGCTATGCACAGGGCTTCAACACCGCTGAGGTGCTGCTCTATATCGTCCTGCCGCAGGCCTACCGCAACATCGTGCCGACCCTGCTCAGCCAGGTCATCACCACCATCAAGGACTCCTCCTATCTGGCAAACGTGGCCACCATCGAGCTGATGGCCCGCATCCGCCAGCTGCTGAGCGCCGCCGGTACTTACAACGGCCTCGGCACGGTGAATGTCTCCGACGTTATGGTGCTGTTCGGCACAGCCTGTGTCATCTACTTCATCATCAACTTCACCCTGAGCTGTGTGGTGCGCGCAATGCAGAACCGCCGCAAGAAGGCTCTGGTCTTTGCCCCGGCAAAGGCCGCATAAACGAAGACCTATTCCAATTTCCCAATTCCCAATTATTCCCCTGTCATTGTTCTGTCAATGCCAAAAGCGCCCGGCGGGTCATCCGCCGGGCGCTTTTGGTGTATAGAGATATTCCGATATGCCAAAGCCTCTCCCTTTGGGAGCAACAACGACGACCGCCGCCAGCGGCGGAAACAGGGAGGAGCTGTTGGGGCCGCGGCCAGCAGGATGCGAGGCCCGCACCAAGGGCCGAAGCAGACGCTGGGAGCCGCAACCCGGGCAGTGGCACGCCGCAGGCGTGACGGAGAGGTTATTATGATGCAGCTTTCTCTGCCGCCTCCACCACATGGCTCACCAGCACGGAGGTGGTCACGGTGCCGACGCCGCCGGGAACGGGGGTGATGGCCTCCACTACAGGCTCTGCCTCGCCAAAGCGGACGTCACCGCAGAGTTTGCCTTCCTCGTTGATATGGATGCCCACATCCACGACGACCTGACCGGCCCGCAGATGTTCTGCGCCGATAAAGCCCATCTTGCCCATGGCCACCACCACAACATCGGCCTCGCGGCAGACTTCCGGCAGATTTTGGGTGCGGGAGTTGCAGAGGGTGACGGTGGCGTTTTCCCGGTCCAGCATCATGGCTGCGGGCTTGCCCACCACGAGGCTGCGGCCCACGACGACGGCCCGCCTGCCGGAGAGGGGGATATTGTAGAATTTCAGGATCTCAAGACAGGCCTGCGCCGTGCAGGGCGGGTAGCCGACGGCAGTGTTGGTGAAGACGCCGGCCAGCGAGCCGTCGGTGATGCCGTCAATGTCCTTTTCGGGCGAGAGCGCGGCGCGGATGGTCCTGTCATCAAACTGTTTGGGCAGGGGGCGGAAGAGCAGACAGCCGTGGATGGCGGCGTCTGCGTTGATGCCGGCAATGACGCGCAGCAGCTCTTCCTGCGAAGCGTCGGCGGGCAGAAGGAACTGCTTCACCTCGACGCCCACTTTTGCACAGCGGGCCATGACGCCTTTCTCGTAGGAAAGGTCATCGGGGCGTTCACCCACCCGGACGACGGCCAGCGTGGGGACAACGCCCTTTTCCCGCAGTGCGGCGCAGCGGGCGGCATTTGCTTCGTTCATGGCGGCCACGACGGGCGCACCCTTCAAAATGGTAGACATATACGTTCCCTTTCTATGCATCAGGCCCGCAGGCGGCTTGCCACGGACTGGTAGACTTCGTCGGCCAGCGGCAGATATTCTGCCAGCATCCGGGCCGCTTTTTCGTCCAGCGCGGCGGCATGGGCGCGGTCCGTCATGAGCTTTGTGTTGATGGCGACATTCAGCGCCGACGCCTGAAGCGCGGCCTTGCAGAACAGCGCCGCACAGCCTGCGTCTGAGACAGCCAGCACACTGCCCTTTTCGGCGTAATCGGCCGCAAGACGGATGCCCTCACAGCAGGCGTCCATGAGGTCCAGCGGCACGGCGCAGGCCCCGTCCAACGCCTCGGCCAGCACAGCGGCCTTGCGGGCCTGCTGTTCGGGCGTCTCTCTGGGCAGGCCGTAGGCCGCCGCCAGAGGCGTGAATGCGTCGGCGTCCGCCTGCACGAGGGCTTCCAGCCGTTTGCGCAGGGTTTCAGCACGGGCATTCAGCGCCAGGATCTCTTCTTCCACAGCGGCATATTTCTTTTTGCCGGTGGTGAGATTCCCCACCATATTGCCCAGCGCGACGCCTGCCGCGCCCACGAGGGCCGCTGCGCCGCCGCCGCCCGGGGCGGGGGCTTTGCTGGCAAGCCGGCTCAGAAAGTCCTCACAGCTCAGTTGTGTCAGATCCAAAGTAAAGTCCTCCCTCTGTCACGAATCCGTCCAGTTTTTCGTCATGGGCGTCCACTGCCGCTTTATCCACCCGCTGGGCCTCAAAGGCCACGCCCAGTTTCACAGCCCGGGTGCAGCAGGGGAGGTAGCGGTCATAATAGCCTTTCCCCATCCCCACCCGGCGGCAGGCGGTGTCAAAAGCCGTACAGGGGACCAGCACGAGGTCGAGCTGGTCTGGCCGTAAAACCTCCGACCGGCTCAAAATGGGAGTGCGGATGCCGTAGGCACCCACTTCCCAGCCGTCCGGCCCCGGTACGGCGGCTGTCAGCGAAAAGCCCTCGCCGCAGACGGGGTAGGCCAGCGTTTTGCCCTGCCGGGCCGCTTCCACAGCCAGCGCCGAGAGATCGGCTTCGCCGCCGAAGGCCGCGTAGAGCAGGATGTTTTCTGCCTTTTTGAAGCAGTCCAGAGCCATGATGCGGGCGCAGAGAGCGGCGTTGGAACGGGTGCGCTCGGTGGCTGACAACGCCCGGCGGGCCGCAATGCCCGCTTTGCGCTGTGCGGCTTTTTGCTCCGTGATGGTCATGGCAATGCGCTCCTTTCTGCACCCGGTGGGCAAATCTGCACAAAAACCGGAACGGATTTTTGTTATAATAATAAGCGCTGGGCGCAGAAAAAGCAAGGCTTTGGCAGGATGGGTGAAATATCTTCATCCAAACGAAAAGAAACGAATCAAACTGTATCGGTAGCTTTCCCCCTGTACCAGTAAAGCCCCCTGCCCCCCGGCGGGAGACTGAAAAAAATACTGCATCTGCAGCCCCGGGCTGCCGCCCCAAAAGCGGCCCCGGGGCTGCATTTTTTTGCTTTCAGCCCCTCAGATCCTGTTATTTTGTGGAAAATGCACGGTTGATGGAATCATATTTTGTAAATGTGACGAAAGTGAGAAAATCCTATTGACAGATGGACAGGGGGGTGGTGGTATAATGCTTTTACAGGCTGACGGTCGGAAATGGACGTTCGGCCCCTGAAATCCATTTTATCATCATGTGGGAGATGTGGGAGGAAACAAGATGAAAATGGCAAAGAAACTTCTGGCCGTCGTCCTCGCTGGCGTTCTGGCCCTGTCTCTCCTGACGGGCTGCGGCGGCGCTGTGAGCACCAAGGCCATCGCGGAAGCAATGAGTGACAAGACCATTGCAGATGCAATGAGTGATGTGAGCAAGGATGAAGGGTTTGTATACGAGGCGGACCCCGAGCTGGATGAGAAGGCAGGACAGATTGGTGAGATGATCAGAAGAAAAGAGGAAGGGTACGATTCTGGGACTGAACCAAACATCTACAGAAAAATCATGAAGATCATGGGCGAGGATTATGCTGACAAGTATGTTTGGATCGCTGCTACTACGACCAAGGGCAATAATGTGACGACGCAGGCTGAAAATCTGCTCGAAGATGTGGATATTGATAGTAATATCAACGGCGCAGTTGCGGATGACACAAGCCCTGCAAACGTCCGTTCCATCGGCACTGCTCCCATCACTGTGAATGGCGTGGACTATCTCTTTGCCGTCATCACTGCGGATGCTGTGCAGGACAAGGTCTGATTTTTCCGATTTGTCATAACCACAAATAAAAAAAAAAACAGCGAGGCCCGGAGCATTTCCACTCCGGGCCTTGTTTGTTTTTGAAATCAGCAGTGCAGCTCGTCGGGGGTCAGGCCCCGGGGCTGCATTTTTTGCTTTCAGCCCCTCGAATCCTGTTATTTTGTGGAAAATGCACGGTTGGTGGAATCATATTTTGTAAATGTGACGAAAGTGCAAAAAATCTATTGACAGACCGGTAGGGGGGGGGGTATAATTGGCCCACAGGCCGACAGTCGAAAAAATGCTAGCCTGCCTGTATAATTTATCTTTATTTATGGAGGCAAAAATCATGAAAATGAAAAAACTGCTGGCCGTCGTTCTCACCGGTGTCATGGCTGTGTCCATGCTGACCGGCTGCGCAACTCTGGATGCTCGCAACATCGCTAGCGATCTGGAGGGTATGCTGAAGCGCGTCAACGATAAGGCTACCGTCTCTGCTACCAACGACGCTAAGGATCTGGCTACTAAGGCCGCCAAGGCTGTTCAGGCTGACACCACTGAGTGGGTCGCTCCTACTTCTGAGGCTGAGGATAGCAAGCCTGCCAAGGTCGGCATGGTAGATGCTGTCAAGGCTAAGCTGGGCACCGACAAGATCACCGATAAGTACGTCTGGTATGCTTGCTACAAGAGCGAGGATGTGAAGAATGTTGCTCAGGCTCAGGAGATCTACGACCTGCTGGTGAGCAACAAGGCTATCAACACCAATGCCGCTCTGAACCACGAGAAGGTTACTGACAAGACCGAGGGCGAGAAGACCCTTAAGGTCTCTGCTGGCAATAAGTTCGAGCTGGGCCTGAAGACCTTCACCAAGGGTACCGGCAAGGACAAGACCGAGTACACCGTCGTTATCGTCACCTGCAAGGCTGTTTATACTGAGCAGGCAGACTGATCGCACCTGAGCTGACACAAGCCCAGCGATAAAACGATATTATCTATTCCTCGAAATAAAAATGGCACAAGGGTCCGGAGTGGAAACACCCCGGGCCCTTGTGTTTTTTGCTGTCTCCCCACGCTCTGACACAGTTTATCCCGGGCGGGTGGTATGCTGTTTTACAGGACAGGCCGACCGGGCCTTGCCCCGGGACATAACGCACCACCCACGGAAAGGAAAGGATACTATGAGGAATTATCGGATGCAGATGCCCGCCCAGTATACATCCATCGGGGACGACGAAAGGGTGCTGCTCTGCGGCGGCGAGACCACAGCATGGCAGACGTTTCAGGACATTGGTCGGGTGCTGAACTATGTGGCCCGTATCTTCTCGGCGGGCAGCTCCATCGTCAACAATGTGGTCACCATCGTGAATTATTTCAATAAGCTCGAAGACCTGCTCCCGGTCATCGGGGAAGTATAAATGAAAAGGGCCGGTACTGCTGCAATGCAGCAGTACCGGCCCTTACTTTATCAGGAGATCAATAATGCAGCTCGTCGGCGGTCAGTGCCTCGAGCACGGGCAGCATGGCAGCGGCCTCAGCCTTTGCGGCGGGCAGGTCCATGTCGCGGTAGTTGCCGCACTCCACCTCGCTTGCGCCGGGGACATCGCCCTCGAACGCAGCCATGAAGCGGAAGGACTCCACCGTCAGGCTCAGCGCCTCGGCGGGGGTCAGGCCCCGGGTCAGCAGGTAAAAGCCGGTGCGGCAGCCCATGGGGCCGACGTAGATGACGCCGTCCTTATACTGGCTGTTGCGGGCGTAGGTGGCGAAGAGGTGCTCCAGCGTGTGGGCTGCGCCGGTGGAGAGATAATCGCCGTGGTTCGGCTTCTTCATCCGGATGTCCCAGGTCAGAACATCGCCGTCCTGACGGCTCAGGTACATGCCGCGGTCGAGCCGGGTGTGGTCTACGCAGAAACTTGCGATGCGTTCCATACTGCGCCTCCCGGGATCAGGCCTGCAGGCGCTGGACGCTGCCGTGTGCGCAGTCCACAGCGACCATCAGACCGTCGCGGATGTGGGCGGTAGCGCCGACGGCACCCACGATGGTGGGCTTGAGCAGGGCCTTGCCGGCGATGGCGGCGTGGCTGTTCAGGCCGGCTTCCTCGACCACCAGAGCGGCGGCGTCACGGACGTAGCTCAGCATCTCGTTGGAGGTGGAGGGGACGACCAGGACCATGCCGGGCTTGAACTTTGCACGGATCTCCTCGATGGTGCGGCAGACGCAGGCCTTGCCGGTGGCGTTGGCCAGAGCAGCGCCCTCGGGGCCGACGCCGACGCCGGTAGCCAGGCAGTTGCCGATCATGTGGATCTTGATCATGTTGGTGGTGCCGGAGACGCCCACGGGGACGCCGGCGGTCACAACAGCCAGCTCGCCGTCGTGCAGATAGCCGTGCTCTTTTGCCAGAGCGGTGGACTTCTCGATGAGCTCATCGGTGCTGGCGGCGAGGTCCATCATGAGCGGGGTGATGCCCCAGGAGACGGACAGCTGGCGCTGGACCTGCTCGTCCATGACGCAGGCGATGATGGGCTGAGAGGGGCGGTACTTGCTCAGCAGACGGGCAGTGTTGCCGGACTCGGACACGGTGACGATGGCAGAAGCGTTGACGTCCTTTGCGGTCAGGCAGGCAGCGTGTGCGGTAGCGTCGCTGACGCTGATCTGGCCGGTGGTATCGGTCAGGCGGTTGTCGCGGTAGTGGACCTCGTTCTCGGTGCGCTCTGCAATGGCGGACATGGTCTTGAGGGCCTCAACAGGGTATGCGCCCGCAGCGGTCTCGCCGGAGAGCATGATAGCGGAAGTGCCGTCATAGATGGCGTTTGCCACGTCGGAGATCTCGGCGCGGGTGGGGCGGGGGTTGACGATCATGCTGTCCAGCATCTGGGTCGCAGTGACGATGGGCTTGCCGAAGGAGAAGGAGCGGTCGATGACGCTCTTCTGGATGCCGGGCAGCTCGGTGAAGTCGATCTCGACGCCCAGATCGCCGCGGGCGACCATGACGGCGTCGGCAGCGGACAGGATGCTGTCGATGTTATTGACGCCCTCGCGGTTCTCGATCTTGGCGATGATGCGGATGTTGGAGTCGTACTCGTTCAGCAGGT
>OGJO01001038.1_pt1 | contig 12476 bp, 9 predicted proteins | sample 1572121 | NCBI WGS metagenome assembly OGJO01 (sample SAMEA2582081, study PRJEB24529) | metagenome | biome: Human gut stool | place: China | collected 2011
CTGTCATGCCTTGGCTGTGAGCGGGATATTGGTATCGGATGCTTTCCCTTGTGAAGAAATATCGTATGAACAGGCCATTGCCTATTTACGCAAAGAGGCTGTCACCCTTTCGGATGCAGCCCCTCGCGGAGTTGTTTTGCTGACATATAAGCATGTGCCTCTCGGCTTTGTCAAGAATATAGGTAACCGTGCCAATAATCTTTATCCGCAGGAGTGGCGTATCCGTAGCGGCTATTTGCCGGAGACGGTGGTGAAAGTGCATTCTTGACTTGCTTCCACCTTCATCACAGTTCGTTCTTATATATCCGCGCCATTGCTTTTTGGTATTGGTTTTCCAGTTGCAGGAGATTTGTTTTGCTTTGGTAAACGACCGAAACTTCGACGAAATACTCTATCATACTGATTTGTCCGCCTACAAGAGCCTGTTTCAGTAAAGTCAGGTCCTGCTGTTCCTGAAAGGTCCGTTTGTATTCCTGCATGGAAGCGTCCAGGTTACGGGCTTCTTCGTAGAGCTGCCATAACTCGGAGCTTGCTTTTACTCTTGCATTATCTTTCTGGAAGTCGATGTTCATGGCTTGGGCTTTGGCTATCTTCACTTTTCCTTTATTTGAGAACAGCGGGAAAGAGAAGCCTACGACAACACCGTTCAGCGGATGTCCCGATTCGGTATTGCGACGATAGCCCAACTCCAGTTTCGGCAGCCACCCTTGCTTGCTTGCTGAAATGAACTTGCGGGCTGCGGCGCTTTCGCTGTCGAATGATTGCAGAGAGGGATCGGCGGCAAGCAGTTCGCTGCATACCCGATGGAAATCGGTTGGCAACGGAACCAGGGGATAGTCTGTCAGTCCGAGGGCTTTGGTGGTAGGTACAGCGGGGCCGTCGGGGAAGGGACGCCCGGGAGTAAGCGGCTGGTTGCCGTTCAGTACCAGCAGTTCCTTGATTTTATTGTTCAAGGCAGTACTGTTCATGCGCGATTCGGTACGTACGTTCAACAGTTCCAGATTGATTTTATTTGTTTCCAGGGCATTGGCATCTCCCGTAGCCAGTCGTTTGGCATACATGGCAGCCAGCTCCTCTGCATTCTTCAGCCGTGCATCGAGCAACTCCTGCTGGTGTTGCAGCATGATGATGTCCAGGCACACTTCTTTGGCTTGCAGCAATATCTGCTGGCGCATGGTTGCCGCCTGTGCATCCAGTGCTCCGGTTTTGAGACGGTTCATCTTTCCTCTTGTTATGTATAAGGTGGGAAAGTCGAAGCTTTGGGAAACCACCATTTCCCCTACGGTTTCATCGCTGTTTTTAGAGTCCCAGAGATGGGCGTATGAGAGGGTGGGATCCGGCAGGTTGTTTTCGGTCCTGCTCTCCAGCTTCTGTGATGAGATAAGTTGTGCATTGGCTTGCAACTCCTTGTTGTTGGCTTCTATCTGGCGAAGCACGGAGTCAATGCCGGTTTCCTGCGCCCTCATCCCCATGCAGGCGAGGATGGTGGCGGTGAATATAAATAGTTGCTTCATATCTTCTGTTATTAAATTATTTATTGATCGTTATAACGGGATGGCTGTCCGGAGCCATTACGGATGCATCTCTTCTTTCTTTCCGTGCATCATCAGGTAAACAATCGGAATGATGAAACCGTTCAGGAAAGTGGAAGTCAGCAATCCGCCCAGAATAACTTTTGCCATGGGACTTTGTATTTCATTGCCGGGCAGGTCGCCGCTGAGTGCCAACGGAATCAATGCAAGCGCACTGGACAGTGCCGTCATCAGGATAGGATTCAAACGGTCCAGCGAACCGCGTATCACGCTGTCGTACACACCGTATCCCTCTTCCTGCTGCAAGTGGTTGTAATGACTGATGAGCAGCATACCGTTTCGGGTGGCGATACCGAAGAGCGAGATAAAGCCGATGATAGCCGGAATACTGACTTCTCCTGTTGTAATCACCAAAGCAAATACACCACCGATCAGTGCCAGCGGAAGATTCAGCAAGATAACCCCGGATTCTTTCACACTGCGGAACTCATTGTACAGCAACAGGAAGATAACCACGATACTGATAAATGAAGTCAACGCTAATGTCCGGCTGGCAGCCTGCTCGCTTTCAAACTGTCCACCATACTCGATATGATAACCTTCGGGTAATTGTACCGATGTGTCGATACGTTTCTGAATATCATTCACAACACTGCGCAAGTCACGATCGGCCACATTGGCGGAAATGACAATTTTACGTTTCACATTCTCGCGGTTGATCGTATTCGGACCCATGGCCGATACCACTTCCGCTACATAGCTCAAAGGAACTTTGCGGCCGTCGTTCGTGTCTACCATCAGGTTACGGATTTTCTCTATTTCATCCCGGGCATCATCCTTCACTTTTACGATCAGGTCAAAACTCTTGCCCTGTTCATACACTTGTGAGATCACTTTTCCAGCCAAAGCTACATTCACATATTCCGAAAATTCCGGCAGGGTAATACCGAACTTAGCCAGCATTTCCCGTTTAGGCTGTATTTTCAGCTGCGGACGTTCAATCTGTTGTTCCACGTTCAGGTCGGCAACACCGGGAATGTCACTGATCGCTCCTTTGATTTGATTACCGAGTGAAAACATTTTATTCAGGTCATCACCGAATAATTTGATAGCAATATTCGCTTTCGTACCCGATAGCATTGCGTCGATACGGTGGCTGATCGGTTGTCCGATTTCTATGTTTGCTCCGGTGATCGTACCTAATTTTTCACGTACATCAGCTACCAGTTCACTGCGCGAGCGGTCTTTCAATTCGAACGGAGCTTCTATTTCAGAAACATTGACTCCTAACGCATGTTCATCCAATTCGGCACGTCCCGTTTTCCGGGCTACCGTTTGTATTTCGGGAATTGTCATCAATAACTCTTCGGCACGATGTCCCATTTTGTTGCTTTCTTCCAGCGAAATACCTGGCAGAGAACTGATATTGATAGTAAACGATCCTTCATTGAACGAAGGAAGGAAGCTGCGTCCAAGTGTGAAAAACACTCCGAGGGCAACTACAAAAAGTCCGATTGTACTTCCGAGAGTCACACGTTTATGTGCCAGTACCCAAGTCAGTGCTTTTTCATAAATCCCTTTCATCCAGCGGGCAACAGGAGCTTCTTTCAGTTCCTTGTTCGTCTTATTGCTTCCTAATAGATAAGAGCAGAGTACCGGAGTTAGTGTCAGGGCAACTATCGTAGACGCAAACAGGGCCACGATAAAAGCAACACCTAGTGGAACCAACATTCTGCCTTCCATGCCGCTCAAGAAAAATAACGGAACAAAGCTGACTACGATAATCAACGTTGAATTAAGGATAGGCATGCGCACCTCTTTCGACGCATTGAATACCACTTCGAGCGTACTTAGTCTTTCTGCTTCCGCTTTCAGGCGGTTCTCCCGCAGTCGTTTATATACGTTTTCCACATCGACAATGGCGTCGTCTACCAATGAGCCGATAGCTATCGCCATACCTCCAAGACTCATGGTGTTGATTGTCAGCCCCATGTAGTGTAAAGTCAGGATCGAAACGAGCAGGGAAAGAGGCAGTGTCACCAATGAGATCAGCGTAGTACGTACATTTGCCAGGAACAGGAAAAGCACGATGACAACGAAAATACCTCCTTCAAAGAGTGATTTCTTCACATTGCCGATGGAGCTTTCGATAAAGCGGCTTTGACGGAATATGTCCGTTGAAACTTTTACGTCCGGCGGCAGATTTTTCTGGAGGTCTTTCAGAGATGCTTCCAGTTTGTCCGTCAGTTCCAGTGTGCTGGTAGCCGGTTGCTTGGTAACAGTCATCAGGACGGCAGATTTGCCGCGTTCTGAAGCAGTACCCAGTTTCGGAGCCTTCGGGCCGATGGTTACGTTTGCAATATCTTCCAGCGTGACAGGGAAGTTATTCACTGTCTTTACTACCGCTTTGCCAAGTTGCTCTGTTTTCGAAGTGGAGAGTACACCACGTACAATATATTCATTTCCGAATTCATAGAGCACACCTCCATTGGCATTTAGGTTCATATCCTGTGTTACAGCCATCACTTCTCCCATCGAGATGCCGTAATGACGCATCCGTTCGGGATCTAGCTGAATCTGATATTCTTTGATATCTCCTCCGAGCACAGCCACTTGTGCCACTCCTCCGGTAGACAGCAGGCGTGGACGGATGGTCCAGTCCGCAATCGTGCGAAGATCGAGCATGGAAGTGGAGTCGGCAGTCAGACCGATGATGAGCATTTCGCCTAAGATAGAAGACTGTGGTCCAAGAGTCGGTTTGCCGACATTGACCGGCAGCGATTCGCTGACCACCGCTAATTTCTCACTAACAATCTGACGAGCGAGATAAATATCCGTTCCCCAATCAAATTCTACCCAAACAACGGAAAATCCGTTAGTAGAGGAAGAGCGGACACGGCGCACACCCGTAGCTCCGTTTACGGCAGTTTCAACAGGAAAAGTAACGAGCTGTTCAACTTCTTCCGCAGCCATACCGTTCGCCTCGGTCATGATTACTACCGTAGGTGCATTTAGGTCGGGGAATACGTCTACTTCCGTATGCATGGCGGTATACGTTCCCGCAATAAGCAGGAGGATGGCCGCACAAACTACCACCAGCCGGTTGTGTAGGGAGTAATGTATAATTTTATTAAGCATGATATTTCATTAATTGAGAGTTATAAATAACTTGATAGATGCGCCGCACAAAAAAAAACGGTTGCGACGCCTAGTCTCTTTAGTGTTCGTGGCTGTGTGCCGGGATTGCATTGCTTGCGCTTGCCAGTCGAACCTGATAAGCACCCTCGGTCACTACACGGTCGCCAGCCTTTACACCAGTTAGGATTTGAACGCTTTTGCCGTTGTCGGCTCCTATCGTTACTTCCTGTTTTTTATAACCCTCTTCGTCCAGTTGCAGATATATGAAGAATATGCCTTGTTCCTCTGTCAGCGCGGTGCGCGGAAGAGAAATCACGTTTTCCATTGCTGAAGAAAGCAGGAATACCTCCACAAATGAGCCGGGAATCACTTCCCCTTTGTTGTCGAACTCAAAAGTGACAGGCACATAAAAAGAATTGTCTCCGGCAGCTTTTCCGAAAGAGAGAAGTTTACCGTTCAATGCTTTCAACTCGTACACCTGATTATTATAAGGAGTCTGGAAATTGGCGGAACTGATGGTGCGGAGATACGGGTAATACTTTTCCGACACTTCGGCACGGAGGAAAAGACGACGGTTCTGCGTCACGCTTACCAGCGGTTGTCCGATTGTCACATAGTCACCTTCTTTCACGAGAATACTTTTCACATATCCGGCAATAGGAGCCGTAATGCTTTGGCCGATAGCCGAATGATTCTTGGAAAGAGCTTCGTAACTAAGACGGGCGTTTTCGTAACTTTGCTCCGCTTGTGCAAAATCCTTGTCGGATACGATTTTGTTTTTAACAAGCTCCTTCATACGTTCGTATTCCTTCTTGGATACCTCGTAGGCAATGCGGGCACGTTGCACCGGATCACCATCGGCGATATTCTTTGAAGAAATAGTGACTAGCGGAGTGCCGCTGCCGACGCTCATACCTTCTGTTACTTTTCCACGGAAAGATACCACGCCGGCTACTGTAGCTACGGCAACCGATTCATCCCCTTGAGCAGCCAGCACCTGTCCGCTGGTTTTAATCACTTGCTGGAAAGGTGCAGGTTCAATAACGCTCACCTTTACACCGGCTGCTTCAGCTTTCGCTTTCGGAAGAATGATTTCATCACTGTGGGCTTCGGCAGCTTCGTTGTATTCATCGGCTGCTTCATGATTGTGTTCTCCGCTACATTCGCCTTCATGGGAATGATCGGGTCCTTCTGCCTCGTGATTATGTCCTTCCGCGGCATGATCGTGTTCATCGTGTGTGTGTGTGACGGTACTATTATTACAGGATCCCAGCACGAATAAGCCCAGGATTCCCACGAAAATAAGTTTTTTCATAATGATATTTTCCTACTAAATTTTACTGTTTTCTTTTTACGCTACAAAGATAAGGTAGCGCAGATGCAACTAATTTGCATTTACGCTTTTACGCAAAAACAGAGTAGGGAGGGGCACGAAGAGAAGTGGTACGATGAGTATCCGTACCATGCAGAGAGTCTCGGTAAACGTAATAGTTTTTAATCCGTTTCTCTTGCGGTCGTAATAAATGCTCGATGATTACATCCGTGAATAAGGTAGCGATGAATACGTAATCCGGTCCGCTATCCGTATGTATGGATGGAGTGGGAGAGTAGAAACGAGTCATACATTCACTGCTGCAACATGAGTCGTTTCCCGGGTGATGATGATGCGTGGGACATTGCTGTTCTACAGGCAAGTCCTGCTTCATGCAAATCATTCCGTTGGGGTGATGATGATGGGGAATAACCGCTGCCACCAACATAATAATGTTGATAAAAAACAGCAGAGTTACTATAATTCGTTTCTTCCCTTTCATCCTTTCTTTTAGAGAATTTATTTTTTTATTGATTCCTTTTCTTTTTCTTGCAAACGTTCCAGCAATTCTGTTGCTGATACATAAATTACTTTTCCATCTGGCGTTCCCTGACTAAGGAGTTTACCATTGCGAGCATTTTTTTCCAGCAATCGTTTTTCTGCCAGCTGAAGGCCGCGTCGTAATTTATCGCTCAATTCTTGCATTTCATTATTTGACATAATTCTTGATGCATTTAAAAAGTTCAAGTTCATATATTCGATCCTCGCCATGTTGGTAACCTTCGGCTACAATTACTCGAGGAGAAATACTATTATCGGCTAACAGCCAATAGTCTACACGCGGCATATAAATCTGAAACAGATTGTTAATGCCCGCCTGATATCGGCGGTAGATAACGTCTATCGGTACATTATGTCCCCCTTCATTGACCCGTTGTAACACACGGTTGACGGCAAGTTCCGGAGAATTCAGCCAGAAATAAATCAAGCTGACTTTATATCCAGCATTTTGTGCTCTTTGAATGAGCCGGGTGTATGAACGGGTTGCCAATGTTGTTTCAATAGAGAAACTTACTTTAGCAGCTAATAGTTCATTAATACGTTTCAACATCAGACGGCCGGCTTCTATAGCCATACTTTCCGGATTGAACGGTGATAAACCTTTGGCGATTTCATCCGCATTAACGAACTCTTTACATAATAAAATTTCAGGCAGTACAGTGTAGGAAGCTGTTGTTTTACCAGCTCCGTTACATCCGCTTATAATGTATAACTGCCTTGTTTCATCCATTTTTTTCTAACTGCCTGTTATAAATGATGTTGCAAATATACAAATACTTTTATTCCGCCTGCAGCCGATACCCTCTTTTTATTATTTATTATTTCTTTTCCAGTTCTTGCAACGAATCCATTTTCTTCTTTTCGAGGAACTCATAGATACCGCAAAGATGTTCCGTCACCTTTTGATTACCGAACTCATACACCTTGCTCACCAGTCCGTCGAGGAAGTCACGGTCGTGTGAAACAACAATCAGTGTGCCGTCAAAATCCAGCAATGCCTGTTTCAGGATATCTTTCGTTTTCATGTCCAGATGATTCGTCGGCTCATCCAGGATCAGGAGGTTGACAGGTTCCAACAGCAATTTAATCATGGCAAGGCGGGTACGCTCCCCACCCGAAAGTACTTTCACCTTCTTCATCGATTCCTCGGGACCACCAAACATGAAAGCACCCAGTAAATCACGAATCTTGTTTCGGATATCCCCCTTGGCTACATCGTCAATCGTTTGGAAAACCGTCAGGTTTTCATCCATCAACGAAGCCTGATTTTGAGCGAAGTATCCGATTTGTACATTATGTCCGAGAGTCAGTGTACCATCGTGCTCAATCTCTTTCATGATACATTTCACGAGTGTAGATTTACCTTCACCGTTTTTACCGACAAAAGCTACTTTATCACCACGCTCAATCGTCAGATTGGCGTTGCGGAACACCTCTTTCTCTCCGTATGTCTTTCCAACACCCTCCATGATAACCGGATAACTGCCCGAACGGGGGGAAGGCGGGAATTTCAGTCGCAATGCAGAAGTATCCTCCTCATCGACTTCGAGCAATTCCAGCTTTTCCAGCATTTTGACGCGACTTTGTACCTGCAACGTCTTTGAATATGTTCCTTTGAATCGTTCGATGAACTCCTTCGTTTCAGCAATAAACTTCTGCTGCTCGTCGTATGCCTTCTGCTGCTGTTCGCGGCGATCCTTACGCAGTTGCAGATATTGGGAATAATTCACCTTATAATCATAAATACGTCCCATCGTCACTTCGATGGTGCGTGTTGTAATATTATCCACGAATTTGCGGTCGTGGCTGATTACGATAACTGCTTTCCCGTTATTAATAAGGAAATCTTCCAACCATTGAATAGATTCAATATCCAGATGATTCGTCGGCTCATCGAGCAAGAGTACGTCCGGTTTCTGTAACAGCAACTTAGCGAGCTCGATGCGCATCCGCCATCCACCGCTAAAATCACTCGTCTGGCGTTGAAAATCGCTTCGGGTGAATCCTAATCCGAGCAATGCCTTTTCCACATCCTCTTCATAATTAGTTGCGTCAATCGAATAAAACTTCTCACTCAAGGCAGACACTTCTTCAATCAGCGCCATGTAACTGTCGCTCTCGTAGTCCGTCCGTGTCTCGAGCTCTTTATTCAGTTTTTCAATCTGCGCTTCCATCTCATGTAGATGTGAAAAAGCCTGTGCCGTTTCGTCAAACACTGTTCTTCCGTCTTCCGTCATCAGATGTTGAGGCAGATAGGCCACTACGCAATCTTTGGGCGCGGAAACTTTTCCACGTGTCGGTTGTCGTGCGCCTGCCAAAATTTTCAGCAGCGTACTTTTTCCCGCCCCATTTTTGCCCATCAGAGCGATGCGGTCTTTTTCATTAATTACGAAAGAAATATCACTAAATAAAGCAGTGCCGCCAAACTCTACGGCTAGTCCGTCAACAGAAATCATACTATTCTTTTAAATTGAGGCGCAAAGATAGCGAAATATATGAATCTTTTTTATACCTTGCGGGCTGAAAAGGGAGATTAATCCCAAAAAACAGATAAAAAACAATAAATAAGCGATATGGAAAGCGAACAAATGAATGAATTCAGACCCTTAATTTTAGTAGCTGAAGACGATGACAGCAACTTTAAATTAATCAAGGCTATCATAGGCAAAAAGTGTGATATCGAGTGGGCTAAAAATGGTCAGGAAATGGTGGAGTTGTTTCAGCAACACCAGCAAAGAGCCAAAGCAATGCTGATGGATATTAAGATGCCGGTGATGAACGGATTGGAAGCAACGAAGATAATCCGTGAATCTAACACAGAAATTCCTATTATCATGCAGACGGCTTATGCTTTTAGCTCGGATAAGGAAAATGCAATGAATGCAGGAGCAACTGAAGTATTGGTGAAACCTATCACCTTGGGTATTCTCCGCACTACGTTGAGTAAATATTTACCCGATTTGCAGTGGTAAGATTGATTCTTACGAGATTTTTTTTAATTTATCCAAAAAGTGCTTAAGCGTTAAAAACGTAAAAGCATGGAAAAGAAGTATGATTGGGTAGAAAAATGGTATTACTCTAACTTCATCTAATGCATTTGGATAAAATAAAATAGGCGAACCTCACGGTTGGCCTATTTTTGTTCGTCTCTGTTAATTTGTTAGAGTACAGAAACGACTCTATGTAAAGTCTCTCCTTTGAGAGATTTTGAGTTCATTATTTGTTTCCGCCAGCCCACCATACGGCCTCGCTATATACGTACTGTCCATCACCGAAAGCAGCTTTCACTTCTGGATTTGCCAATACATCGTCTGCTCCATAACCGAAGCGTAATGGGAATTTACTGCTGTTCAGCGGGTTCTTCAGTACAATGAAGTTTTCTCCTGCACCTTTCAAACGACGGTAGTCATTGTAGGCTTCTAGTGATTCGCCGGATGCGCCGAAGAAGGCGAGATACTTCTGTATCATTGTCTCTTGCAGAGGGTTGGCATCGAATAACGGTTCTACTTCATCCGTGAAATAGGCTTCTGCTACATCTGCCCCCAAATCGCTGTCACCATCATATACCCAAGTGTCAGCGGCATCTATAATTGAGTTTTCCAGATTCTCGAATCCGGCAGTGATTGCAGCTTTTAAAGCACTCTTAGCTTCACCCAGTCTGCCTCCCAAACGGCATAATGCTTCTGCTTCGAGGAATTTCACTTCGTGATAACTGATTAAAAGAGTAGGAGCCGACATTGCCCATGATATCATTGACATACCATAATTGTTCTGCAACTCTTGCGGAGTTCCGTTAGGAGCCGCTTTGATACCTGCGATGTCTGTAGCTTGCGTACCTCCGTATCCATAAGCAATATAGCCGGTGGGATCGGGCTCCAGAAATGCTTGCGGTGCTCTGGGGTCATTGCGCTCAACAAACTTTTCAATCAGACTGGCACTGGCTGCCAAACTGTTACGGCTATAGCTGAATGACCAAAGCGGATTCAACTGTGAATCAGCGTCATAAACAGCTAGTTTACATTCTTCACTTGCATTAGCAAATGATTTGCTCACATAAGTAAGAATGTTCTGAAGATCAGTTGTCTTATTGGCACTTTTATTGAGCAGACGCATTGTATAGCGTGCTTTTAACGCATAAGCTGTCTTGAGCCACATACTTGCTTGAGTACTGGTGTTTGAACCGTAGATCAAGTCTTTAGAACCGACTGCGCCGGACAGACCTGCATCTTTGGCAGTACCGTTATCCAGCAGAGTGATGGCATCATCCAGATTTTGCATCACTTCCTGATAAATGCTTTCCTGCGTATCTATTTTGGGCTGCATATACATTGGTGTGCCGTCCGGATTGAGGATACCAGTCTGGCTGTACGGTGTATTTCCAAATACATCGGCTGCCACTGCTCCGTTGTAAGCGAGCAGGATTTTAGCAATTGCTTCCGTCACTACGTTTCCTTTTTCCGAAGGATCTTCTTCACACTTCTTGATAACGATTTTAGCGTTCTTGATATTTGAATACACGTTGATCCATGCGTTGTTGTAGGTAGTAGCCGTTGTAGGCTCTCCGCTACGTACTTCCGCCCGGTAAAGCTGGTTGGATATACCCGTTTCGTGTTCAATGTAAACAGAAGAATAGAGCGAGAAATCCCCTCCCACAGTGCTGAATGCAGTGCTTACCCCTAAGTCTGTAATCAAAAATTTTGCAGGCGCATCCAGAGGATTGTTAGGGTTTTCATTGATTTTATCCATTGCGTCTTCCGTACAAGCAGAAGCAATGGCAGCAGTCAAGAAAGAAACTGCCAGCAATTTTCCTATTGATTTATATTTTTTCATTGTCTTGCAGATTAAAATTTAATGTTGAAACCAAAGCCGAAACTAGCTGTCTGCGGCATTGAATAATCTTCAAATGCTCCTGCCATGTTGTTGTTACCCTGACTGGCTTCCGGATCGAGGTCAGGCAATTGAGCCCAGATCAGGATATTTCTGGCAAATGCGTTTACAGAAAGTTCTATCGAACGTTTTTGAAGAATTTTGTAGTTGACAGCCACTTCACGCAGTTTGATGAAAGAATTGTCATATACAGAAGATTCGTCAATATCGTTCAGGCGGCTGTAAAATACCTGTTGTGCGTTTGCACCTGTGATAGCGATATCATTTTTAGTTCCATCGGTTTTGTATCCGTCGAAGATGATGGTACCTTCGCGGTTTTCCGTTCTCTTGCTGACACCGTAGTAGTCTGCCAGTCCGGTTGTTCTGCTGTACATCTGACCACCCTGTTTCCAGTCGAGTACTGCGCTGATTGTACACTTCCATAAGCGTAATGTGGTGTTGAATCCCATCAGGAAGTCCGGAGAAACTTTACCGATTACCTGTGCTTCACCAGCGATAGGAAGACCGTTTTCGTCTACCAGACGATTACCGTTTTCATCTCTCTTGAAACCTACACCATAGATTACAGGGAATTTCTCACCTGCCGAAGCACGTACCTGCGGAGTAACATAACCACCCAGAGAGATATTTTCTACACCCGGTGCCAGTTCATCTACGTAGTTATCGATTTTCGTCCAGTTGAATGCAAAATCCCAGTTGATATTTTTCGTCCGGATGGGGTTGAAGCCAAGAGTGAATTCGTGCGTGTTGGTATGAATCTTACCACCGTTGGTGAGCAGTTTGCTGGCACCGGTAGAAGAAGCCAAAGGCACTTCAAAAATCTGGTCTTTCACATTCTGGCGTGAGTACGTATAACTGAATGTGATTAAGTTATCGAGGAAGTTCACGTCAGCACCCACTTCATACGAACGTGTGTTCTGCGGTTTCAGTTTCGGGTCGAAAATCGTGTAGTACGGAGTATAGGCGGTAGTACCTTTCATCGGGTACATGATTGGAGTCAACGTATAGAATCCACCTCCATACGTAGGAGTAGAGTAGTAGTTTTC
>OGJO01001039.1_pt1 | contig 12464 bp, 6 predicted proteins | sample 1572121 | NCBI WGS metagenome assembly OGJO01 (sample SAMEA2582081, study PRJEB24529) | metagenome | biome: Human gut stool | place: China | collected 2011
ACCGCCTTGCCCAAGATATGACACAGATGCCTGATAAAGAAGACAGTATTGAACTTTTCTTTTCTCATATCACTCCCCTACCTCAGGGAAAATATCTCTTAAATCTGGATGAAAAGCAGGTAAACATCGCTCCCCACCTAACCATTGACCATCTAAAACTTTCTTTAAAAGGGCAGGAAAAAATTGGTATTGTTGGTGATAACGGCTGTGGAAAATCCACTCTCTTACACTATCTCTACCAAGAACTTTGCCAGAAAACAGACCTGACTATTGGCTACATGCCTCAGCATTATGAAGCTATTTTGCCAGTGGAACTGTCTCCAATAGCATTTTTGAGTAAGACTGGCGACAAGTCTGAAAGAGAGGTTATAAGCTCCCATCTCGCTAATCTCAACTTTAGTCATGATGAAATGAATCATGCAATCTCTGATTTATCTGGAGGACAAAAAGGAAAACTACTCCTGCTACACCTGGTCTTAGAAAGTCCCCAACTCCTTATCTTAGATGAACCAACCAGAAATTTTTCCCCCACCTCTCAACCCCAAGTCCGACAGCTCTTCGAGAACTATTCAGGGGCAATTCTTACAGTATCACATGATGTCAACTATCTCAGACAAGTCTGCCAAAAGATCTATCGCCTAGACTCACGCGGTTTAGAAGAAGTTGAGATTTAAGATATCGAATCTATCGTTTTTGCAAGAAAAGTCTCAAAAGAAAGCTTTTCATCAATGAAAAAAACTCAGGCAAAACCTGAGTTTTTTTAGTCTTAATCAATTTCAAGACCACCAGTATAGAGTCGATAATAAGTACCACCTTGCTCCATAAGGCTGTCGTGGTCACCACGTTCAATGATTCGTCCGTGGTCCATAACCATGATAACGTCAGAGTTGACAATCGTTGAAAGACGGTGGGCAATAACGAAAACCGTACGTCCTTCCATAAGTCGGTCCATCCCCTCTTGCACCATTTTTTCGGTACGAGAGTCAATAGAGGATGTCGCCTCGTCAAGGATAAGAACCGGTGCATTGGCAAGGGCAGCACGCGCAATGGCGATAAGCTGACGTTGCCCATTGGACAAGCCTGCACCGTCATCTGTCAGAACAGTGTCATACCCATTATCCAAATGTTGCACAAAGGAATCTACGTTAGCAATACGGGCAGCTTCAAGAATTTCCTCGCGTGTCGCATCGGCACGACCATAGGCAATATTTTCAGCGATAGTCCCTGTGAAGAGATGGGTATCTTGAAGCACGATACCAAGTGAGCGACGAAGAGAATCTTTTTCAATCAGCTTCACATCGATACCATCATAAGTAATCACACCAGATTGGATGTCGTAGAAACGATTAATCAAGTTGGTAATCGTCGTCTTACCAGCACCTGTCGCACCGACAAAGGCTACCTTTTGCCCCTTGTCTGCATAGAGGTTAACGTCGTGAAGGATTTGTTTCTTACCATCATAAGAGAAATCAACGTCTTGGAAGACCACATTTCCGACCAACTCGACCAACTCGTAGTTGCCATTTGGACGTGGGTGCTTCCAAGCCCAGTGGTTGGTTTTCTTGTCTGTCACAACCATTTGACCGTCTACCAATTCGTAGTTGACCAAAGTGACCTTACCTTGGTCAACTTCTTCTGCTTCGTCCAAAAGGTCAAAGATACGGTCCGCACCAGCAAGGGCCATAAGAACAAAGTTAAGTTGTTGAGACACCTGAGTAATAGGACCATTGAAGGAACGGTTCAATTGAAGGAAGGCCATGAGACCACCGATAGTCAAGCTACCGACACCATTGAGGGCAAATACACCACCAACCAAGGCAGTCAAAACAAAGGAAACATTTCCTAAGTTCCCAAGAATAGGCATGAGAACATTGGCATAACGGTTGGCCAAGTATGACGATTCAAAGAGTTGCTCGTTAATCTTGTCAAAATCGTCCATGCTCTCTTCTTCGTGGACAAAGGCTTTGACCACTTTTTGCCCTGACATCATTTCTTCAATGAAGCCATTCTCAATCCCTAGATTCTTTTGTTGCTCACCAAAGTAAAGACCTGATTTAGCTGATACATTTTTGATGACCATAAACATGATGCCTACCATGATTAGAACCACGATAAAGAGGAGAGGGCTAACCGTGAGCATGGTCACAATCACACCGATAATGGTAATAGTCGTTTGTAGCAACTGTGGAATAGATTGCTCGACAGCTTGACGGAGGGCATCGATATCGTTGGTGTAGATAGACATGATGTCACCGTGTTGGTGAGTATCAAAATAGCGAACAGGAAGCTTTTGCATACGAGCAAAGAGCTGATTACGAAGGGAACGTAGAGAATCTTGCGAGATGGTCGCCATGAGGAGTGATGATACGTAGTTGGCAATCACACCGATAAGACAGAAAACACCCACTGAAGTCAAGAAACGTAACAGCGGTCCAAAGTCATGGCTACCAGATTTGAGCATGGGTTGAACATAAACGTCAACCAAGGACTGAATAGAAGCCGTCAAATTGACCGTTGCCAAGGAAGCAACCACAATAAGGACAAAGGCGATAGAAAGCGAAAGTTTGTAGTCTTGCCACAAAAAGCGTAGAAGACGTGCTAGAGAGCCCCAATTAGCTTTTTTCTTATTCTGCATCTGCTACTCCTTTCCCTTGTGTTTGCATCTTGTAAACGTCACGATAGATGGCATTGTTAGTCACCAATTCATCATGGGTACCAACAGCATCGATACGGCCATCATCCATAACAACGATGCGATCTGCATCTTGGATGGATGAAATACGTTGACCAATGATAATCTTAGTGGTGTCCTTAAGACTTGATGCGAAACCTTGACGAATTAAACTATCTGTCTTGGTATCAACCGCTGATGTTGAATCATCAAGAATCAAGATTTTTGGATTCATGAGGAGGGCACGTGCAATACAGAGACGTTGACGCTGTCCCCCTGAGACATTGGCTCCACCACGTTCAATCTTGGTGTCATAGCCATCCTTAAACTCTTGGATAAATTCATCCGCTTGAGCAATCTTACAAGCTTCAATGATTTCTTCATCTGTTGCCTGTTTATTTCCCCAACGCATATTTTCCTTAATGGTTCCTGAGAAAAGGACGTTGGTTTGAAGCACCATGGCAACTTGCTTACGTAAGCTATCCAAATCATAGTCCTTAACATCGTGGCCAGCAACCTTAACTTGACCGGCTTCCACATCATAAAGACGAGGAATGAGCTGAACCAAACTTGATTTACCAGAACCTGTTCCACCAAGAATACCGATAACCTCACCAGACTTAATATCAAGCGTAATATCTTTGAGAACATGGGTCTTATCACCATTTTCATCTGTGTATGAGAAATCCACATGATCAAAACTGATAGAACCATCTGCGACTTCTGTCAAGCCATTTTCAGGTGAAACAATGGTTGATTCAGTATTAAGCACTTCATTGATACGCTCTACAGAGGCCATAGAGATAGACAACATGACAAAGATCATCATGAACATCATGAGTGAGATTAGGATAGTCATGGTGTAACTGAACATGGAAGTCAATTCACCTGTAGATAGCTTGCCGATAACGATAAGATGAGCTCCAAACCAAGAAATCATGAGGAATGATGCATACATAGACAACATCATGGCTGGGTTAGACATGACAACCACACGAATGGCACGCATGAACATCTTGTAAATACGACGTGAGGCCTTCTTGAATTTGTCCGTCTCTTCTTTCTCTTTAACATAGGATTTCACCACACGCATGTTGGTGATATTTTCCTTGATACTGTTGTTGAGGTTGTCATAAGCCTCAAACACTTGAGTAAAGAGAGGGTAAACGATTTTGGTAATAATAGCCAAAACCAGACCAAGGAAGAGTGTCACACCAACGAAAATCCAAGCCATTTCACCATTAATCAGGAAACTTGCTGCAATGGCAAAGATCAGATTAAGTGGTGCGCGCACACAGATGCGGATAATCATCTGGTAAGAGTTCTGCACGTTGGTAACATCAGTCATCATACGTGTTACCAAACCACCAGCTGAGAACTTATCGATATTTTCAAAAGAGAAGGTTTGAACCTTTTTGAAAATGGCTTGACGTAGATTCTTGGCAAATCCAGCAGAAGCAAAGGCCGCATAGCGTGCCGACTGCGTCCCACAGAAAAGCGACAGGAAGGCACAGACCAACATGAGGCCACCATAGAGCCAAATGTTAGACATGTTAGATTGCTGGACACCTTTGTCCAAAAGATTGGCCATGACAAAGGGAATGGAAATCTCAAACATGACTTCTAGCGTCATGAAGAGGGACGCTAGGATTGAGGGTTTCTTGTATTCCTTTATCTGGGCGATCAGGGTTTGAAACATAATTACCTCCGTTTTTTATTCTTTTTCTTTTTTGATGCTTTCTTAAGTGATGGCGGACGTCAGCGACCGACGCAGTCGTTCCATGACTAGTTATCGAGCCAAAGTCTCGATAACTCCGCTTCCTATAACCGCTCTGCAGTTATAGGAATATCATCACGGCGAAAGCATCGCGCCTGAGCAGAGCAAACTGTTAGTATCTTACTCTGTTTGCAGCAAGACTGAGCAAATTTAGATAACTATTGCCACGGCGAAAAATATCGCCTGTTCTATGCAGAGCGTGTTTCATGCATTGATAGATATACACCAATTTTGTAATCTATCACGGTGAAAGCATCGTTCCTGAGCAGAGCGAACTGTCGAATTGTGAGCAGCTTCAAATAAGTGCAAATAGGTTCAGAATGGTCTCGACCACGGCGAAAAATATCGTCTACTCTAGGCAGAGCAAAGCTTAAAACTAACAGTCTTATGCTTATCATTTATCTATAAAAGAACGGTCATACCCTTTTGAGAGCATACAAAAGCCCCTGAGGGCAGACCCTAGGGATTTTTTCGTTCTCATATATATGTCATTAGTATAGGTTAAATTGAGTAAAATTGCAAGTACAATGTCATTTCACTAACATTTGTAAGCATTTTACGATGTTTGATAAAAATATCGTTCTAAAACCTGCTCATTTTTCACAAACTTATCATAAATGTTCGTAAATTATAGCCAAACGTAGCAGAAATTTGTTTTCTGTTCCTATTTATAATAGACTAACACTAACATTAGATGAAAAGGTGACTCTATGACTATAAATCAACTGCTTCAAAAGCTGGAGCCTACCAGCCCTATCCTTCAAGCTAACTTTGGAATTGAACGCGAAAGTCTTCGTGTCGATAGACAGGGAAAATTAGCACATACGCCTCACCCTTCCTGCCTAGGAGCTCGAAGTTTCCACCCTTATATTCAAACAGATTTTTGTGAGTTTCAAATGGAGCTCATCACACCAGTTGCTAAATCTACCACTGAGGCCCGTCGTTTTCTTGGAGCCATTACCGATGTAGCTGGACGTTCCATCAGTAAAGATGAACTTCTCTGGCCCTTGTCCATGCCACCTCGTATCAAGGCCCAAGAAATCCAAGTTGCTCAACTGGAAAATGAATTCGAACGCCATTATCGCAACTACTTGGCTGAAAAATACGGAACCAAACTACAAGCTATCTCAGGTATCCACTATAATATGGAACTAGGGAAAGATTTGGTTGAGGCCCTATTCAAAGAAAGTAACCAGACTGATATGATTGCTTTCAAGAACGCCCTCTATCTTAAGCTGGCTCAGAACTATTTGCGCTACCGTTGGGTGATTACCTATCTCTTTGGTGCTGCACCTGTTGCTGAGCAAGGCTTCTTCGACCAAGAAGTGCCAGAACCCGTGCGTTCCTTCCGTAACAGTGACCATGGTTATGTCAATAAGGAAGAAATCCAAGTATCTTTTGCAAGCCTAGAAGATTATGTCTCTGCCATCGAAAACTATATCGAACAAGGAGATTTGATTGCGGAGAAAGAATTTTACTCAGCTGTTCGTTTCCGTGGACAAAAGGTTAATCGTTCCTTCCTTGACAAGGGAATCACCTATCTGGAATTCCGTAACTTCGACCTCAACCCCTTTGAGCGTATCGGTATTAGCCAAACTACCATGGATACCGTACACCTACTCCTTCTAGCCTTCCTCTGGATGGATGCCTCTGAAAATGTCGATCAGTCTCTTGCTCAAGGTCACGTGCTGAATGAAAAAATCGCCCTCTCTCATCCTTTAGAGCCTCTACCATCTGAAACTGAAACTCAAAACATTACGACGGCTCTGGACCAACTGGTGCAACATTTTGGCCTAGGTGACTATCATCAAGATTTGGTCAAGCAAGTTAAAGATGCCTTTGCTGATCCTAGCCAGACACTAGCAGCCCAACTCTTACCTCATATCAAAGACAAGTCCCTTGCTGACTTTGCTCTTGACAAGGCTCTTGCCTATCATGATTACGACTGGACTGCCCACTATGCTCTTAAGGGTTATGAGGAGATGGAACTTTCTACTCAGATGCTACTCTTTGATGCCATCCAAAAAGGGATTCATTTTGAAATCCTAGATGAGCAGGATCAGTTCCTTAAACTCTGGCATAAAGATCATGTTGAGTACGTCAAAAATGGTAACATGACCTCAAAAGACAACTATGTAGTACCTCTTGCCATGGCTAATAAAACCGTGACCAAAAAAATCCTGGCTGATGCTGGCTTCCCTGTCCCTGCTGGCGACGAATTTACCAGTCTAGAACAAGGTCTAGCCTACTATCCTCTTATCAAGGACAAGCAAATTGTGGTTAAACCAAAATCAACCAACTTTGGTCTGGGCATTTCCATTTTCCAAGAGCCTGCCAGCCTTGATAACTATAAGAAAGCCCTAGAGATTGCCTTTGCAGAAGATACAGCTGTTCTTGTTGAAGAATTTATCCCAGGAACCGAATACCGTTTCTTTATCTTGGATGGACGTTGTGAGGCTGTCCTCCTTCGTGTCGCTGCCAATGTTGTCGGTGATGGCAAACACACCATTCGTGAATTGGTCGCTCAGAAAAATGCCAATCCATTGCGAGGACGTGATCACCGCTCACCACTTGAAATCATTGCGCTAGGAGACATCGAACAACTGATGTTAACGCAACAGGGTTATACCCCTGATGATATTCTCCCTGAAGGGAAAAAGGTCAATCTACGCCGTAACTCTAACATCTCTACAGGTGGTGACTCTATTGATGTCACTGAGACCATGGATTCCTCTTACCAAGAACTAGCTGCAGCTATGGCAACTAGTATGGGCGCTTGGGCTTGTGGGGTTGACCTCATTATTCCAGATGAAACCCAACCTGCTAGCAAGGAAAACCCTCATTGCACCTGCATCGAGCTCAACTTTAACCCTTCTATGTATATGCACACCTACTGTGCTGAAGGACCTGGACAGGCTATCACTTCAAAAATCTTAGACAAGCTTTTTCCAGAAGTTGCCACAAATCAAAACTAAAACTTAAATCTTAGGCGCAAACAAATCACCTTTATCTCGAGATAAAGGTGATTTTGCTTTATTAACCAAACTCTCCTGCTTCTTCCTCAGGATGAGTTTCCATGTACTGGATGTGTTGTATATAGGCATCTTGAGCCTGATTGAAGGCTTCCTGATCACTGTAAGGATAATCTATGTAAAAGAGGTCCTGCCAGCCATTCAAGGTTTGGCTATTGTAGAAACCTTGAATCTTTGTGGGAAGAAACTCTTTGTTGTAGCTGATGCGCAGCCTGAGTAGGGTCTTATCCTGAAACTGAGTGATGATACTGTTGGAGGTTTCTTGGCCTTCCAGACTAGTCCAAACCTTATTCAGAACAATGTCCTGACTATAGTGATTAGCCTTGATGCGATTTTTGTCCACTGGGAGCTTCTGGGTAGCCTCTAAAAGGTAGGACACCTCCCCTTGAAAATAAGCCTCAATAGTCAAATCTCCAAGACTGGAGCCATATAATAGGCCATCCTTAATAGCAATGTTTGATCCAAAAAGTCTTTGGCCAGCCACATCAAAGGACATCCCCTCATCCTGCCCGTAGAGCTTTATGGCATAGGCATCCCTTACGCGATAGAAATTCTTAGCGACAAGAACACTATCAAGGGTTTCAGTCTTTTTTGTCTCCACCTTGGGACTTATAGGTTTCTTGGTAAAAGCTGTCAAACCCATTAAGGACAAGATGAGAGCGAATATAATCAAGGTAAGCATTGTAGACCTGGAGCCGGTCTTCAGCTTTAACTTGTCTCCATGTTTCAAGGTCTTTCAAGCCTCCTTTTTTAACAATATCAGCATAGCGTCCACCGTTTAAGACATTCTTGGGATTTTTCCACTTCCTAACCATCTTGCGTCTAATCGCATTGTCAGCAGGATGACGAACGTCAAGATAGGTATGGCTATTATTGAGATAGGCTGGTAGGTCAGCATTCAAGCCCTTAGACAGCCCATAGTTAGCAGAGTCCGTATCGGCAATGTCAGCACCGTCTTCAATCTTGTAATGCTTAGGATTAGAGTCGATGCTCCCGTCTTTCCTTTTCTTGTAGACATTCCACTCAGAGACAAATCTCCCCGTATCCATATTGACAATAAACTCAATAAAACGGGAATTGCTAACTCCGTATGGGCCCATGACACTGGTCTGGGGTAGCTGAATTTTCATGTTCTGCGGATAGGTAAAGTCTCCCAAGCTTCGATTATGGTAGGAAGCACCCGTAGTGTAATCCAAATGAATCTTCTTATCCTTGCTGTAGGCCAGTAGCTTGTCCAAATCCGTCTTACCCTTGTAGTTGGTCCTAATATAATCCATAGACTGCTTATCAATCCAAGACCTAAAAAGATGGAGCTTGATACCTAAGTCATCCACCCCAAGCCCTAGATCCGTCTGATAGGTCTCCATAATAGCCTCACGGAAGTAACTATAAAAAGGACTGGTTGGCTCTAGCTTCTTGGAAAATTTATAACCTGACTTCCCTAACTGGAGGAACTGGTACTTGTCCACATAAACCTGCATGTGCTCCATAACCAAATTGAGCTTGTCATGATTAGGAAGTTGAGAAGCTTGGAAAAAGGCCGTATAGGTATCTGAGCCCACTTCCTTGCTTTCTTGGTCAATGTCCTGTAAAACCTTATCTAACTGGGTCAAGGAAGTCTTTTTCATCTTACTTCTCACCTGAGCCACATAGGCTGGCTTAATGGCCTGATCCCAGTGGTCACGAGCCATAATAGCCTCTGCCTTTTGTGAAATCAAGGTCAACCGTTTCTGATAAGACGCGTCCTCCAAGGCCAGCTTTAAAGCCTTTGATGGCGTCGCTTGAACCACAGATAAATCACCGTAGATATCTGCCTTTAGTACAAGATTTACCTGCATATCATAGGAATGATTGATATGGAGAACGAGGTGAATCTTCCCTTCTTCCTTCCTAACAGACAAAGCATCGAGTTGATAAGATTGGATAACCCCAGCCTGACTGAGCGCCAGTCTATCTATATTTTCCAAAGAATCCTGATAGATATAGGAAATCTCAGGGTCTTTGACCTTCTTTACCAAAGAGTGATTTCGCTGTCGATTGAAAACCACAAGACCAAGTATGAGGATTACAGCCAGGGCACTTGCCAGATACTGTAAAATTAATTTCTTCATAGTACTTCCATTATAGCATAGGAGGGCAAAATATTCTGAAAACGATTGGCAAACGTTAAAAACAAATGAAAAACAGGCCGACTAAGACCTGTTTGAATGGATAGTTTATAAATCGCTCAAGCGACGATGTTTAATACTAAAATCAAAATAAGCATTTTCCTGAAGTTTGTGGAATATGTCTCTGTAGGCTTTTTCGTCAAAGTGATCGCCACGATAGAGAATCTCAAAGCTCAAACCTTCATATTCCAAGAAGGCATTGGAAGTCTTAAAACCATTACGCTTATAGAAATCCCAACGTGCCGCACGTTGCTCAGGATTGTCATTGGGTTCATCCAAGCGCTCTACTTCCAAGACCATAGACCGCGATGGTCCATAAAAGTCCACCAGTTTATCAATAATCTCACTTCCGTAGCCATGACTCCGCATTTGAGGTACGATGGCAAAGAAACTCACATAAAAAACTTTGGCATTGTAGAGAACTGAGGCAAATCCAACAAAATCATCCTCGTCATAAAAGGCAAAGAAATGATAATCATCATGACCATCCAATTGTAAAAACTCACTTAATGGAATACGTTCTTCTTCTGGAAAGGCCTCGTTGTTTAAGCGCTCTACCCTATCTAATTCTGGAAACTCCTTGGTAATTAATTGGCTGCGTAAAGCCATAAATTCCCCCCCTTTTGATGCTTATACCTATAGGTCATTATAACATCTTGATAAGCAAGTGCAAGTTTCAAGGGCTAAGATAGATCTGCGGGTAAACTCCTACTGCCATGTATAAATGCTACTTGGCTGTCTCCGTCACCTCTCTTCTAAAAAATAAAAGACAACGACCATTTCTAGTCGTTATCTTTTTTGTGATTCATAAGCTATCGCCTATTTTTTCAATTCCCAAATTTCTTTAGCATACTCTGTAATCGTATCATCTGAAGTGAATTTATGAGATTTAGCAATATTAGCCAAGCTCATACGTGCCCACTTGTCATGATCACGATAAAGCGCATCGATTTTCTCTTGAGCTTCTACATAAGCAGCGAAGTCTTCCAAGAGGAAGTACTCATCGTTGTGGGTGATGAGGGCTTCGTAAATTTCAGTACCTTCAGCTTGAGCATTTGGAATCGTACCGTTAACAAAGGTATCAACGACACGACGAATGACTGGGTTATTTTCATAAACTGCACGAGAGTAGTAATCGTGACGTGCATAGTGTTCATAAACTTCGTCCTTGTCCATACCGAAGATAACAACATTCTCATCGCCTACTTCGTCCTTGATTTCAATGTTGGCACCGTCAAGTGTTGCCAAGGTAATAGCACCAGTCATCATGAATTTCATGTTTGATGTACCAGATGCTTCTTTAGAAGCCAATGAGATTTGTTCAGAGACATCTGCTGCTGGAATGATAAGTTCCGCAAGGCTGACACGGTAGTTTTCAAGGAAGACCACTTTAAGTTTTCCTTGGAGGCTTTCATCATTGTTAACAAGGTTGGCAACTTCGTTGATGAGCTTAATAACTGATTTTGCGAAGTGATAACCAGGAGCAGCTTTGGCACCAAAGATGAATACACGAGGTACCATGTCTTTATCTGGATTATCTTTCAGATCCCAATAAAGTTTGATGATGTGAAGAAGGTTAAGCAATTGACGTTTGTATGCGTGAAGACGTTTCACTTGAACATCAAAGATAGCATCTGTAGACACTTCTACGCCTGTTGTTTCTTTGATGTAGTCTGCCAAACGTTGTTTAGCAGTCTTCTTAACTTGATAGAACTGGTTCAAGACTTCCTTGTCATCCAAGTAAGTTGTAAGATTTTCAAGCTCATGGATGTCGTTACGCCAACCATCACCAATCACGTCATCAATGGCTGCTGAAAGTTCAGGAGCTGCAATTTGTGTCCAACGACGTTGAACGATACCATTTGTCTTGTTATTGAATTTTTCAGGATAAATAGTATAGAAATCGTGAAGTGTATCTTCTTTAAGAAGTTCGGTATGAAGTTTGGCAACCCCGTTAACTGAGTGACCACCGATGATAGCCAAGTTAGCCATATGAACTTGACCATCCTTAACGATACGAGTACGTTCGATAACATCTGCAGCAACGCCACGTCCAGCCATTTCAGCGATGTAACGGTTGTCGATTTCCAAGATGATTTGGTAAACACGTGGAAGGACACGTTTGAAGAGCTGTTGATCCCATTTTTCAAGGGCTTCTTGAAGAATAGTGTGGTTAGTGTAACTCATAGTTTTAACAGTCGCATTCCAAGCATCTTCCCATGAAAGGCCATATTCATCAAGGAGAAGACGCATGAATTCAGCTGGTGCAACCGCAGGGTGGGTATCATTGATGTGAACAGATACTTTTTCGTGGATATCTTTCAATGGCAAGCCCATCTTGAGGTAAGATTTGATGATTGTTTGGAGACCGGCACTTGTCATAAAGTACTCTTGAACCAAACGCAATTTTTTACCTTCAATTGTTGAATCATCTGGATAAAGAATGGCAGTAATATCTTTCACACGACGGCGTGCTTCCAATGTTGGGTAATCCAACTCATATTCTTCAGGAATTTCAACATCCCAAAGGCGAAGATTGTTAATCACACCATTTTTATAACCAATTTGCGGCACATCATAAGGTACGGCACGAAGGACTTGAGCGTTCTTATAAGTTGGAACAAAACGACCATCTTCATTGCTTTCAAGGACAACATCACCGAAGAGTTTTACATCGACAATATCATGGTCTTTACGTGTTTCCCAAACATTTCCTGTTGAACCAAACCAACCATCTGGTAGTTCCACTTGGTAACCGTCCACAATACGTTGTTTGAAAAGTCCGTAACGGTAACGAAGACCATTACCAAAACCTG
>OGJO01001054.1_pt1 | contig 12334 bp, 10 predicted proteins | sample 1572121 | NCBI WGS metagenome assembly OGJO01 (sample SAMEA2582081, study PRJEB24529) | metagenome | biome: Human gut stool | place: China | collected 2011
ATAATATTGTTGCAACTATTAGTAATGTAATAGCCGTATTTACGGTGGCAAATATAGCGGAGATATCTGCCACCGGCTATTAATTTTGTTTCAAATTGTATAACGATTGATACCAAACTCCTGTCAGAAGCGGATACTGGCAGCCAGCTCCACGGTAAACGGACGAATATAACTGCCCGCCATCCAATGACCGTTATAAGATGCCGCATCTTTTTTGTCCACCAGTTCGGCACCGGCAATGCTTCCTTTAGCCCCGGTCTGATTCAGGAAATTGATAACCGTGGCACTCAACGCAAGATGCTTGTTCACCGTCCAGTTGATACCTCCGAAGGTTTCCCAGCGTCCGTTGAAATAGTAAGCATTTTTAATGTTGGCATACGTCTTGCTGAAGTAGCGGAAGCTGGCCCAGACTCTGAGATCATTCGTGATGTTATAGCTGGGATCCAGTTCGACAAGCACTTTCGGAATCTCCGTCACAATATTCCCTGTGGCATCGATCTCCCCCACCGTACCGTCTTTAAAGGTCACACTCGTTTCATACTTCTTGTAAGTCGGACTTTGATAAGTGAACAAGAAGTGGAAGTTGAAGCCCTTAAACGGCTTGATCACTGCATCCGTCGTCCAGCCGATGGTTTGGATGTCATAACTCAACGGGGCGGCGAGAATCTCAGTCTGGTCATTCGGATTAATCAGGTTCAGTGTCGAGTTGTTATTCGTCTTCGAGATATAAGAGAACAGAGAGGTCAGACTGATCCAATCGGTGTTATAATAGACCCCGGCACGTCCCAGGGGAACAGAGATTTTATCGGTATTGGGCATAGTGGCCGGTGCAAAGTTCGACAAGCCGGGACGCTGTGTGTTGTAAGTGAAATCGGCAGTAAAACCAAATTCACGGGTCAGCTTATAAGTAGCGGCGGCAGTAAAGGCCATGTTCATCCAGTCGTAGTCGAAAAGACGGGGAGTGATCCTGACTCCTTTATCGGACACAGCTCCCAGGTAATAATCCGGGAAACGGCCTACGGCATTTCCTTCGGCATCGTATACAGCCGCATTTTCACCTTCCAGGTGCTGCCATTCCAGACGGGCGCCATAATACACGTTCCACTTGGGCGAAATATCCCAATCGTGAGTGGCATAAACAGCCAGTTTGTTTTCATGTCCTTTATAATATTCCGAAGCATTCTTATTGAAATCGTAATATACACCATCTGTATTCCCTTCACGTACCAGACGTTCGGGATACTCCCCTACCGTATGATCGTACATGGTAGTATTCGAAGCATAATCCACCTTATAGTGCCATTCGTTCACTCCGATTCTCCAGGTCGTATTACGATAGGAACGGGAGAGTTCGGAGGTAGCGAAAAACTCATCGATTTTTCCCCGGTTAAGGCAAGACATGCGGCTCTGCACATATCCTTCATACGGTTTCAATGTACCGTCTACCGCTTTCAGGTAGTAACCGGCAGAGGCATCTTTCTGTTCCATGGCCATTGGAGTCTGGTAGACATACGAACCCAAGGCATGATCATACTTCAGATTGATCTTCCAGTTCAGGCCATTATCCCAGGTGTACGTGTTGAGCAAGGTCAACTGGTTTCCTTTATTCAAAGTGGCATCATAAAGATTGGTCTCCTTCAGTTCACCCGTACGCATGTCACGGTAGAGCATTTCGCCCGTTGTAGGCAGATAGGAACTTGTTCCGAGGCTGAATCCCGGTATTTCTTTCACGCTACCGTCGCCTACATAGATGAAAGGGGCCGAAGTCACTTCGTTGCTTGGCCAACGGCTGTTGCTGTAGTGATAGATAGCCGACAGCTGTCCGCGTCCTTCATTATAATTCTTGGTCAGGGCTGCTTTATAGATTTGAGTACGGTCCTGATTCGATGTAAAACGCAGTTTGAAACTGCCCGGATCAAAATTTTGGTAAACGCTTCCACTGTAGAACCATCCTTTCCCCATACCACCGCTGATATTAGCATCGAACTGCTGCTTGCCAAAGTGATTGGTACTATAATTGACGATTCCACGAAACTTTTCTGTTCCCAACTGGGTGAAAGAGTTTACAGCATAACCGATATTGCCGGTAGTAATGGCGGTTTCGGAGATTTTGAGCAACCCGACGTGCCCGAGACTGCTGTCTCCACGCCAGTGCGTATTTACATTATGCGGATTAGAGGTATAGACTACGGGGAGTCCGTTTTCGAGTACATTTACGTCTCCACCCGGCAAGCCGATAGAGATTTCGCGGGGACCATTGGCGCTCGAAGCGTTCAGCATAACATTACGATTGCCTTCTTCCTTTGATCCGGAAGCTGTTTGAGCAGATTCTTTCTTTTCCTGTGCAGCTGTGAAGCCCGCTATCAGCAAGCAAGCCAGCAAGCAAACAGCCCTTTTCTGGTTCTTCATCATGGTACTTAAATTTTTTAGTTGATTGAGATTGTTTTGATGCCGCAAAGGAACGCGGAATCCCATTTCCCAACTAAAAGATTTGTTTCAAAGGCTGCTAATTTTGTTTCGTCTACTATTTATCCTCTAATTATCAACAACTTACAAAAGAAGTAAAAAGATCTTTTTAGAATTATAAATACGAGGTAATTCCCTTCTTCCTTCTATTTGTTTATAGAAAAGCAGGTGAAAAGAAGATATCAGATATGTAAAATCACTTTCCCTTTCCTTCCAACAGGTCTGCAATCTTCTGTTTCAGGTTCAGTTTCAACATTTCATCGGGACGCAACTCGATCTCTAAACTGATCTTTGCATTTCCCACTTTAAACGGAGACTCTTCGTCCGTAGCAAGGGCATGCTCTTTCTTTATGGAATATAAAACAGCGAAATCATAATCCAGCGCCAACGACAAGCTATACAGGGTATCCGTATCGATACTTTTCCGTGTCAGCAGATAGTCCACACTCTGTGGTTTTACCCCCAACCTACGGGCAAGCTCGGCCTTTGTCACCTGCTTTTCGGCTATGACCTGTTTTATCACTTCACCTATGTATATATTACTCTTTTTCATATTCCAAATACCATTCAGTCTTTCCCAAAGATACCAATCACATAAAAATCCCCGACAGCCGTCACGGACACCGGGGAGGTATAAATAAATGGACTTATTTATTTATAAAATCGTCCACCCGGCCGATGGCCTATCAGCCGGATGGAGATAGAGGTCAAAACTTAAATCCGATCTTAAATGTCGGAGCGGCCAGCACACTGTAGTTGTGGCTGTCTGCCGACAGATCGCCAAGACCTGCTTGCGGGTTATACGTAGTCTTGTTGTACGTATATGCAAACGGATCGATCTGCGCACCGATATAGAGTGCAGGAAGAACAAAGTAGTCGACACCGATAGTCAAGGCGCCGCGAAGATTCCAACTCTCGGCAATAGATTTGCCCATAGAGGTCTCTTCATCATACTTCATTTCATTTTCACCGTAAGCAAAACCTACGCGAATACCTGTATACCACATCAGGTTAGGAACACGCTTGATGTTGAAATAACGATCAACACCTGCTGACACATTATAGGCGAACGACTGAGCATCGGCTACGGCACGATAATTAGGAATCTCTCCCATATTCTCGTCAGCCGAGTTATTCTTATTCGAATCGTCTATTGTGCCGGGAACAGCCGGATAACCGGGGTTATTCGTGAAGCTGACACCGCCACCCAAATTTAGTTTCCACTGATCTTTGAAGAACCAGCCTCCTTCAAAACCAACCATCAGCTTTTTGTCTGCCCAGTTGGTAGAGAGCGCTCTGACTTCATAGTCAGTCAGCAGCCCCGAAGGGGCTGTGACACTTGTGTAACTATTGTATCCAACAGTAGCTGCTACCGTAAAGTCTCCTTTTTTAGGAGTATTGTCTTTACTGGAGCTCTGTGCATTCACTGCAAGACACATCATGGGTAGAACGGCCAACACTAAAAGTCTTTTTATTTTCATACGTTACTTTTTTTAATTTGTTGTTTATTTGCCGTTACTATTGGCGATTATTCAGCGTTTAATTCTGCGTCTAACGCAGCTTTTGCATTGTCAACAATAATTTTCTTAGCAGCAATCTCTTTTTCCAAGTTAGCCAACTCTTCTTTTTCTTTAGCTAATTGGGCCTCAGCATTCGTGATATTAGCCTCATAGAATTTAATCTGCTCTTTATCATAAGCAATATTATATTCACATTGAGCAATTAATTCTTCAAGATTCTGACTATTATTATAAAGTGTATTGAGAACTCTGTATTCATTCAAAAGTTTCATCGGAGTCTCATTTGCATCATTAAATGCCTTAGCAACAGTTTCATTCGCTTTAACCAATGCTACAATTGCACTAACCGCATCATTATATGCTTTTACATCAACAGCAGCGAGAGCAGCCGTAAATTCATCAGAAGCAGTCTTTTTTCCGTCATAAGAAGCTTGCGCCCTCACAATCTCATCTTCCGCCAAAGCAATTGCCTTCTTTGCATCTTTTATAGCTTGCTCCTTAGCTGTCTTTTCATCATCTGTCGTTTCACCCATTTTATTTGCATCTTCCAACTGCGCATTGGCAGCAGCAAGACGGCCATAAGCAGTATCTTTATCTTTAGTATCAGCTGATGTACCCAATTTTTTTGCTGCATCTTCCAAGTCCGTTGCAAAATAGTTTACAGCATCTAGTTTTTTAACTTCACTTATATAAGCTCCTGATGAAATGTTACGATAAGCAGGTCCAGTAGTCGCTTCCCAGTACAAATTTTCAAATCCTGTAAATTGAACAACACCAGAATACGGAGAAAGAGCATTCACCACATCAATAGCATCTCTATCCAAAGCATCAATAGCCTCCTGAATACCCTTGGCGTCTGCATTCAAAGCAGCACCTTCATTATTCATCACTGTACTATTGGCTAACTCATATTTTTGATAAACAGCTGCCTTTTTAGCGTTAAGCGCATCCTTATCAATATTTGCATTAGCTGGGTCTTTCAGAACCTCCAATCTAGCAGTTTCCGCTGCGATACTTCTATTCAAAGTAATAGTGTTAATCTTAGCATTTGCTTCTGCTGTAGTTATACCTGCTTCTAACTGAGCAAGACCGGCTGTTCTGGTAAGAAGGTTTTCATTCAAAGTAGCCAATTCACCAGCAGCTATAGTATACTGTCCGTATAACCACTGAACACGTTCATCAGCATTTTTCAATATCAGCAATTCAGCTTCAGAAGCAGCTTTCTTTGCTTCAGCAATTGCTTTTTCTGCCTCGGCTTTAATTTTTTCAATATCAACAGCAAATTTCTGTTTAGCCTCTTCAGTCATTTCTTTCTGGTATTCAGCTTGTGCATTTTTTAATGCTGCCTCAGCCTCAGCTGTAATTTTTGTAGCCTCAGCTTGCGCATTTGCCAATGCAGCCAAGCCTTTCAACTGTTCAGCTTTCGCATTACGTACCGCCTCCACAGAAGCTGATTCGTTGTTATCAACGCAAGCTCCCAGTGACAAAGCACCCAGGAGCACTGCTACCATCATGAGTTTCTTTTTCATAATCTTAAAATTTAAATGAATAATAGTAATAATATAAATGTTATGTTTCACTCTGTTTTTCTCCCGCTACCGGAAAGTGTTGCTTCCCCCCCTCTTGGTGATTCGCTGCAAATATATCCTAATTTATCTGATAAAACAAATAAATTATGAACAAAATACAAAAATAGACAGATATTCTTTTATACCTATAAACCTAACTCTTCAGATTATGTTGTACTTTCATGCAAATGAAAAAAAGCAATATTTATATAGGTGAAATTATCAAAAATGTGATGTCTGAGAGACAGGTTACAAAGGCCGAACTCGCAAGACGGTTGGATGTTAAGCCTCAAAGTGTAGATTACTTACTGACAAGGAAAAGCATCGACACGGATACATTATACAATATTTCAATAGCGCTAGACTATGATTTTTCCCTTTTATATAGTATCAAACAAGAACAGAGAAATTCTGATAACGAAGGTATCAGATATAAACTAGGAAATGCCAAAATTATGGTAGAGATAGAATTACAGCAAGATGAAATTATAAAGCTTAATTTGAAAAAGAAAATAGCAGAACTGTTGGATGGAGGGGCTAATAAATAGATCTTCTTATACCTTATTATATATAGCGAACAGAAACTTCCAATAAAAAGATATCATCCGGGAAGAATAATTTAACAATGTTAATAAAGGCAGAAGGCTATTGGTTTTCCTTGCACAAAGAACAAAGCTTTTGCAGACAAATAACTTGTTATTTGCATTTACAAGACTTGTTTTAACATCATGTTAAAGCTAATATTATAAACAATTAGAGTTAAGAAGCAATCAACTGAATAATAGATATATAAGCTAAAGACAAAGCTATAACAAAAAGAAAGTCCAGCTTCCAAACAGTATATATTATTAAGAATACAACAACTATAAATTAAAAAGAGTCCGGATTATATACTCAATATATCCGGACTCTGTCATTTCAAAAAATAACCAAACTAACCTTTTTTACACCAACTATCTTTATTTCCACTTTTTAAGTTCTTTCTTATCGGCAGGGGTAGCCTCTATCAAACTAATAGCAAAACCTCCACTACGGGCCAAGTCAGTGGAAATCTTCGTCTTATAAGTCACCAGACCTTTTTTAATCTGATAAGAAGTCGGATTTTTTTCATAATCCGCATCTTTACCATCGGCATATAAAGTAGCTACATATTGCTTTCCCGGTTCCAGGAAATCAAGTACAAACGTAGATGTGCGTGCATTTTCACCAGTAATTCCTCCAACGAACCAATTATTGGTGTTTTTAGCTTTACGGGCCACAGTGATGTACTCTCCCGGTTCTGCTTCAATATACTTACTTTCATCCCAGTCTACTGCTACATCTTTAATAAACTGAAAGGCATCCATATAGCGTTCATAACTCTCCGGAAGATCGGCAGCCATCTGTAATGGGCTATAAAGAGTGACATACAAAGCCAGCTGCTTGGCCAAAGTAGTATGTACAAAACTATGCTCACCACTCAGGAAAGAGAGTTGAGTATCAAAAATACCCGGAGTATAATCCATCGGACCACCTACCAGACGCGTAAATGGAAGCAACGTAGTATGGAAAGGCTTATTGCCTCCGAAGGCTTCATATTCTGTACCACGGGCAGATTCATTACCAATCAGATTCGGATATGTACGGCACAATCCGGTAGGGCGAACAGCCTCGTGTGCATTCACCATAATTTTATGATCCGCAGCTTTCTTCACCGCATACAGATAATGATTATTCAGCCATTGACCGTAGTGGTGTTCACCACGCGGGATGATATTGCCAACATATCCACTCTTCACCGCATTGTAACCGTTATCTTCCATAAATTGATAAGCTTCATCCATATGACGTTCATAGTTACGCACAGATGCAGAAGTCTCATGATGCATCATCAGCTTCACTCCTTTACTTCTAGCATACTCATTCAACATTTTCACATCAAAATCAGGATACGGAGTAACGAAGTCGAACACATAGTCTTTTGACTTGCCGAACCAATCTTCCCAGCCTTCATTCCAGCCCTCGACCAGCACCTGATCAAAACCGTGTTCGGCAGCAAAATCAATATAACGTTTCACGTTCTCATTATTGGCACCATGACGACCATTAGGCTTAGTTTTAGTATAATCGGTTTCGCCCAACTTCACTGAATAAACATCATCCGTATAAGCCCAAGTACTCTTTCCGGTAATCATTTCCCACCATACACCTACGTATTTTACAGGCTTAATCCAGGAAGTATCCTCCAGTTTGCAAGGCTCGTTCAGATTTAATGTTAATTTAGAAGCAAGAATATCACGCGCATCATCACTAACCATAACCGTACGCCATGGAGAGTGGCAAGGAGTTTGCATATATCCTTTGGTCCCTTGGGCATCAGGAGTCAACCACGATTCGAAAACAAAATTCTTATCGTCCAGATTGAGATGCATGCAAGAATAATCCACCAAAGCAGCTTCGTGCAGATTGATATACAACCCGTCGTCTGTTTTCATCTGCAAAGCAGTCTGTACACCGGTAGGAGAAAAAGGAGTTTGAGAAGCATTGGGAGTGACAGCCGTCTTCATTAAGCCGCGTATTTCAGAAAGTTTCGACCGAGTATAATCATATTCCTGCGTATCATAATCTCCCGGTATCCAGAAAGCAGTATGATCACCGGCCATAGCAAATTGAGAATGTTCTTCTTTAATTACAAAATAATTCAGATTCTTTTGTTGTGGAAATTCGTAGCGAAATCCGAGTCCGTCATTATACAGACGAAAACGAATCACCATTTTGCGATCCTGAGCTTTCTGGTCTAAAGTAATCGCAAGTTCATTATAATTATTGCGAATTTGCTTAACCTCGCCCCAAACAGGCTCCCAAGTCTCGTCAAAAGAAGAAGTTTTGGCATCAGACAACGTAAAACCGTCCATCAACTCCGGATCGTCTTTCAGTTCAAGACCCAGTTTAGAAGGTTTAATCACTTCTTTACCTTTATAAGAAAGTTCATACACAGGTTCCCCCTTCTCATTCACAGATACATTCAGTTTCAAGAGTCCGTTGGGAGAAGTAATACTTTCGGCCATTGCCACACTACTCACTAAAAGAGAGAGAAAAAAGCAAGCTAACTTAAAAGTCAGTTTTTTCATGTTCTTCATGATATGGTTCAATAAAAATTAGTAATCATGCAGCAAAGATAAGCAAGAAGCAGATTCATGTTCGATGAATAGAACCGAAACAAAGAAGAATTATCAGAAAACGTTTGCATAAACAGTTGACAGTGGTAACTTTGCCGATAAAATCAAAAAAAAGATGAAAGAGATTATTTATATATTTATCGGAGGAGGCATGGGCAGTGTAACCCGCTATCTGACACAAATCGCCGTCAACGAACGGCTTAGCCCGGCTCTCTTCCCATTTCCATGGGGAACATTTGCCGTAAATATCATAGGCAGCTTATTAATCGGTTTTTTTTATTCATTTTCGGAGCGTTTCAATCTATCTTTCGAACTGAGGCTATTTCTGACCGTTGGTTTCTGTGGCGGTTTTACCACATTCTCCACTTTGGCCAACGACAGTCTGAGTTTGCTGAAAGGAGGTTTTTATGGCATATTCACCTTTTATGTATTCATCAGCATATTGCTTGGACTTTTGGCTGTATTGGCCGGAGGATATCTTGGCGAACAATTTAAATAACAAACGAATCATATATGAAGCCAACAATCAAAAAAGTGCAACCCGTCAAAGTCGTAGCTCCGTTCCTTAACAGTCAGTCCGAAAGTCCGGTCCCACTGGATGCACTTACCGACCAAGAGAAAGTTTCCGATTTGTGCTTCCTTAAGGGAACCGTACATCAAATAGCTAAACCTTACCTAAGTATTAATAATTGCACTTTCAAACAACAAATATTCAGCGAATGTCAGTTTAAATCAGCTCAACTGACAGACGTACGTTTTGAAAATTGCGATTTATCCAACGTTTCGTTTGCCGGAACTACTTTCTACCGGGTAGAATTTATATCTTGCAAATTGCTGGGAACCGGTTTCCCGGAAGCCACCCTCAATCATGTTTTAATGGATCATTGCTACGGACAATACATCAATCTCTCCATGGTAAAAATGCGAACAGTCCGTTTCAGCCATTGCAATTTCCGAAACGGCAGCCTGAATGACAGCAAACTGATGCCGGCAGCTTTTGATACTTGCGAATTGTTAGAAGCCGACTTTTCGCACACTTCACTCAAAGGTATCGACCTGAGAAACTCTAGAATAGCAGGTATTCAACTCAATATAGCCGATCTGAAAGGAGCCATAGTCAGTTCGTTACAAGCAATAGATCTGTTACCTCTACTAGGGGTCAAAATAGAAGACGATTGAACCTTTCTTCTCTTTTCTTTGTTTTATAATATAAAAGTAATGATACTGATTTATAGGGAAAGAACCCGAACGGAATACCTATTAATAGTGATTCTTCCGCTTCCCATAAGTGAGTAAATTTGCAGAGACTAAAAAACAAGAGAAACAATGAAAATAGAAAAAATTACAGGACGAGAAATTCTCGACTCAAGAGGTAACCCTACAGTAGAAGTAGACGTAGTATTGGAATCAGGCATTATGGGACGTGCATCCGTTCCATCGGGTGCATCGACCGGTGAACACGAAGCGCTTGAACTCCGCGACGGTGATAAACATCGTTATGGCGGCAAGGGTGTACAGAAAGCAGTAGAGAACGTCAATAAAGTCATTGCTCCGCATCTGATCGGTATGTCGGCCCTCGACCAAATAGGCATTGATCATGCCATGTTGGCATTGGATGGAACAAAGACAAAAGCCAAACTGGGTGCCAACGCTATTCTGGGTGTTTCGCTTGCCGTAGCTAAAGCTGCTGCCAACTATCTCGATATTCCTCTTTACAGATACATCGGAGGTACGAATACGTATGTATTGCCTGTACCAATGATGAACATCATTAATGGAGGCTCACACAGTGATGCTCCGATAGCCTTCCAGGAGTTTATGATCCGTCCGGTAGGTGCAAGTTCTTTTAAAGAAGGGTTGCGCATGGGTGCCGAAGTATTCCATGCTTTGAAAAAAGTATTGAAAGACCGTGGTCTGAGTACAGCTGTTGGTGATGAAGGCGGTTTTGCTCCCAACCTGGAAGGAACAGAAGATGCACTTAACTCTATTCTTGCCGCTATCAAAGCTGCAGGCTACGAACCGGGCAAAGATGTAATGATTGGCATGGACTGCGCCTCTTCCGAATTCTATCATGACGGTATTTACGATTACACCAAATTTGAAGGTGAAAAAGGCAAAAAACGTACAGCTGACGAACAAATTGACTATTTGGAAAAACTTATCAACGAATATCCGATTGATTCCATTGAGGATGGTATGAGCGAAAATGACTGGGAAGGCTGGAAGAAATTGACTCAACGCATCGGGGATCGCTGTCAGTTGGTAGGCGACGATTTATTCGTAACTAACGTTGACTTCCTGGCAAAAGGTATTGAAAAGGGTTGCGCTAACTCTATCCTGATCAAGGTTAATCAAATCGGTTCACTGACAGAAACACTGAACGCTATTGAAATGGCACACCGCCATGGATATACAACGGTCACTTCACACCGCTCAGGCGAAACAGAAGATGCAACTATTGCAGATATTGCCGTAGCAACCAACAGCGGACAAATCAAGACCGGTTCTCTAAGTCGTTCGGACCGTATGGCAAAATACAATCAGCTGCTTCGTATTGAAGAAGAGTTGGGAGACCGCGCTGTATACGGATATAAACGAATTGTAGTAAAAGGCTAAACAAAATCATGATAGCATAGCATGATAAAAGGTTAGTTATTTATAATAATTGAATGTAAATGCGAAAAGGGATGTATCATAAACAGGTTCATCCCTTTCCTTTTTCATGAACCATCAGAAGAATAAACGCAAAAAAAGCACCCCGGCAGTGCCGAGATGCTTTTCCTTTTTTGAGCCTCTTGTCGGATTCGAACCAACGACCCCGAGATTACAAATCACGTGCTCTGGCCAACTGAGCTAAAGAGGCAAGTGGGTAAGCTTACTATATCGCGCCGCTACAACCAACTACCTTTGCTGCGATCAAGCCCTGGAGGATTCGAAGGGAGCTGGCCGTATAGGACTTACCCGTTTTGCGGTTGCAAAGGTAGACATTTTTATGTATTCTGCAATAGCTGCAGACAACTTTTTTACTAACAAAAGACTAACAGGCTACATTTCAGGCAATTAAAATTGCAAAAAAATATTCAGACAGCAACTTCCTCTGCTTTATTAACTTTAACAACCAGATTTCCCCTACCAACCGATATTATTTGTACCTTTGTGCGCAATTTATAAATGAAGATGACAGAGAACAGAAGCTATTTACAAAAATATGCCATGCATTTTGGCACGTATATGGGAATCTACTGGATATTGAAGTTCATATTATTTCCGCTGGGATTCCACATACCTTTCCTTTCGCTTTTATTTGTAATCCTGACATTGTCCGTACCTTTCATCGGATATCACTATGCGAAAATGTACCGGGATAAGATTTGCGGAGGAAGTATCCAATTTTCACATGCCATGCTCTTTACCATATTTATGTATATGTTTGCTTCTCTGCTGGTAGCTGTGGCTCACTACGCCTATTTCCAATTCATCGATCATGGATTTATCATCAACTCTTACATCCAGTTGTGGGACGAACTGATGACCAACACCCCGGCTCTGATAGAAAACAAAGAAGTTATAAAAGAAACGATAGATACCGCCCGTTCACTTACTTCCATCAATATCACCATGC
>OGJO01001056.1_pt1 | contig 12302 bp, 10 predicted proteins | sample 1572121 | NCBI WGS metagenome assembly OGJO01 (sample SAMEA2582081, study PRJEB24529) | metagenome | biome: Human gut stool | place: China | collected 2011
CAGCTTGTATGCAATATTTAGTAGCCAGGTCTTCATGCTGGTCAACGTCTATCTTTGCAATACGTGCTTTATCTCCCACAATAAGTTTTAGTTCTTCTAAAACCGGTTTCATTGCTTTGCAAGGTCCACACCATTCTGCAAAGAAATCAACTAAAACGGGCACTGGTGACTGTATTAAATCTTCAAATTTTTCCATAATCTTTTCTTTCTTAGAGTTAAAAAGCAGTCTTTGAAGACCGCAAATATAATTTCTATTTTATTATATAACGAGAAAAAGCTGATTTTGTTCATGAAATAGTAATCATAGAGTCATCATCTTGTAATGTGAAAGAGGGAATTTTGCGTATCTAAAAATAATGGAACTATGAAATTTTTATTTATTGTTCAAGGTGAGGGGAGAGGGCATTTTACACAGGCAATCACTCTCGAAGAAATGTTATTGCGCAATGGGCATGAAGTAGTGGAAGTCTTAGTCGGGAAAAGCTCGACACGTACTTTGCCGGGATTTTTCAATCGGAGTATTCATGCACCGGTGAAGCGATTCATTAGTCCGAACTTTCTGCCTACGGCAGATAATAAACGGGCGAACCTGACGAAAAGCTTTGCATACAATTTATTAAGATTACCGAAGTATCTTCGTAGCATGTATTATATAAATCAGCGGATCAGGGAGACAGGGGCGGAAGTTGTCATCAACTTCTACGAGCTTTTAACCGGACTTACCTATGCACTCTTCCGTCCCTCCGTTCCGTATATTTGTGTTGGGCATCAGTATCTGTTTTTACATCGTGATTTCGAGTTTCCGGATAAAAATTCGTGCCAGTTATGGATGCTGCGTTTCTTTACCCGGATGACCGCTCTAAGATCTTCGAAGAAACTGGCTTTGTCTTTCCTGGAAATGGAACAGGATGATATGAATCAAATAGTGACCGTTCCTCCATTGATTCGTCAGGAAGTGACCGCTATCCGTCCGGAAAAGGGTGATTATATTCATGGATATATGGTTAATTCCGGGTTTGCTGATAGCGTGGAGAGTTTTCATGCGAAACATCCGGAAGTTCCTTTAACTTTTTTCTGGGATAGATCGGATGCTGAAGAGGTGACACGGATTGACGAAACATTGAGTTTCCATCAAATAGATGATGTGAAGTTTCTTAATGCTATGGCGGGTTGTAAGGCTTATGCCAGTACGGCAGGCTTCGAGTCTATTTGCGAAGCAATGTATCTTGGAAAACCTGTATTAATGGTTCCGGCACATATTGAACAAGACTGCAATGCCTATGATGCAATGAAAGCGGGGGTAGGAATAATCAGTGATTCCTTTGATTTGCAGCCGTTGCTTCGTTTTGCAGGAGAATATACTCCGAACCGTCATTTCGTTTATTGGGTTCGTAGCTGTGAACGTCGGATGATCCGTGAACTGGAGAAACTGGCAGCTTCACATTCAGAAATAACTTCAATACCAACATTCACTAATTATTTACCAATATGAAACTAAACAGAACGGATTATGTGCTTGAACGCGCATCAGATGGTGGCTATTATGCCTGGTTGACTGTAAATATGCAATGTAATGCTTATGGGGAATCTCCTGAAGAAGCAGTTCAGAATTTACAGAATATAATGAATGAGATGATTGACGAGATGTATATGGTGGAAGAGTTTATATAAATTGAAAATAGAGAATTAAAAATTGAGAAATAAAAGTTATGCCATCTGGCATTATATTTCTCAATTTTTAATTCTCAACTCTCAACTTACTCAATGCTAAGTTCGTCGATGATATGAGAGGCTCCTGCGTATTTATCGATGATAAACAAGGTATAGCGGATGTCAACACAAGCGGCTCGCTGCGATGAAGGACGGAAAGCAATGTCTCCTGTTAAGCCTTCAAAGTTGCGGTCGAAAGCAGTTCCAACCAACTGACCTTTGCTGTTAAATACCGGACTACCGGAGTTTCCTCCTGTATTGTCGGTGTTTACGATAAAGCAGACAGGCATTTCACCGTTTTTGCCATAACGTCCATAATCCTGGGATTTATATAACTCTTTTAGCTTTTGAGGCACTACGAATTCCCAGTTTCCCTGATCTTCTTTTTCCATCACACCTTTGAGGGTGGTATGAGCATCATATACCACACCGTCAGCCGGTTCATAAGAAAGTACCTGGCCGTATGTCAATCGTAAAGTAGAGTTCGCATCCGGATAAATCGGCGTTCCTTTTTCCTGTCTCATGTCCATCATGCCTTTCACCCATACTTTATGAGCTGCGTCATAGTTCTGATTGGCTTCTTTCATGGCAATGGCTGTTTTCAGAATTCCGTCGGTAACAGAATATTTGAATAATACCATCCAGTCATATCCTATTTTATACAAACTTGGTTTCTTGATAAACTTCTCAAAGTTTTTAGGATTGCCGAAAATGGAATGTTCGAAACAGGCATCAACGAAGGCGTCAATACTTCCCTTGAAACGAGAATTGATGATTTCGAAGATGTTGATTCGTTGTTCTGCAGGAATGTAGTTGGCATAAGTCTTCAGCATTTCTTTCGCTACCATCCGTTCCACGTCGGGGAAAGGGACAGAAGCAAAATACTTATCACCTTCTTTCTTCAGTTTTAGTTTTGCTTCTTTTATCTGCTCTTTATCTTTCGATTTCAGAGCGGTAACCAATTCTGTCGTGGAAGGGATACGCATAAAATCAAGGGCGGTGACCAATGCTTCATTGATAGCCTGCTGATGATATAGCGCATCGCGTCGGTGAGATACAATAGAGCGAATCTCATCAAAGGCTTTCTGATACGAATCATCTCCCTTCTCACGGCCGCGGGCTAATAGTTCTTCTTGCTGTGCACGTTTGGTATCCAGTACATTGAGGCGTATCAGTCCTTCATTCATGCCGATTGCATTTTTCCAATAATTGGCCGAAGAAGCATATTTGCTTGCATAATGAATACGCACTGCCGGATCTTTCAGCATTTGCTCCATAAGTACTTTCTGACGGGCTCCGCGTACATGCTGGCGCATGAAATTGGTCGTTTGCATCCGTTCTTCCACTTCGTCGGCAATCATATACCGCCAGTTACGTCCGGGGAATCCCATGACAAAGGTGAAATCTCCTTCCTGAACTCCGGCGAGGCTGATCTTCAGATGTTTTTTCACTTGCAGAGGAACGTTGTCTTTAGAATATTCTGCCGGTTTTCCATTCTTGTCCGCGTAAATACGGAAGAGAGAAAAGTCGCCTGTGTGACGAGGCCACATCCAGTTGTCGGTATCAGCTCCGAATTTACCGATGGAAGAAGGAGGAGCCCCTACCATACGAATATCACTGTATACTGTTTTGATGAACAGATAATATTTGTTTCCTCCATAAAAAGCCTTGAGCTCCAACTTTGTTGCAGGAGTTATTTCTATATTCTCGGCTTTGGCAAAACGTTCTGCTACGTTGCCAAGATAACTTGGAGATAGATAATTAACACCATCCGGGTCCGGATCTTTTTTCAGTTGTTCGTTGACGTAATCCGTCACATCGAGAATCCGGTCGATAAAAGTGACGGTCAATCCCGGAGTAGGGAGTTCCGCATCACGGTTCATAGCCCAGAAACCATCTGTCAGATAATCGTGCTCAACACTACTATGTTGCTGGATGGAGGCGTAGCCACAATGGTGATTGGTCAGAATCAAACCTTCGGGTGAGATAATTTCTCCGGTACATCCGCCTCCGAATATACCTACGGCATCTTTAAGAGAAATTCCATTCGGATTATATAGGTCCTGTGCTTCCAGTTTTAATCCTTGTTTTTTCATCATGTCTATGGAGTGTTGCTGTTGCATCAGTTGCAATAGCCACATACCCTCATCCGCTTTAACGGAACATACAAAAAGCGCAGCCAGCGCTAATAGATAAAGTCTTAGTCTGTTCATTATTTAATGATAAAATTAAAATATATGATTGGTTAGTATTCAATTTTCAAATCTCCGTTCTTCAGTGCTTCCATGATATTAGCAGGCGGACGTTGATTCATCAGTTCGTTTTTCATAAAGTCCATATAAGGAGCTACATGCTTAAAGAACTGGTAATAGCCTTTGCATAAGTAATTCAATCCCGGTTCGCCTTCTGCCGTTTGGCTGAAACGATTTTTCGGGCATTCTCCGTTGCAGGCAAACAGGAACTCACATTCCTTGCATTGAGTAGGGAGAGACTGATATTTCATGTTCCCGAAATTGTGCTGACGCTCGCTATGCATCATTTCCACCAGAGTTTTACTATAAATGTTACCTAATTTATATTCGGGAAATACAAAATGGTCGCATGAATAAACATCTCCGTTGAATTCCATCACGCCGGCATGACCGCAGGTCTTTGCCATTGTGCATATACCAGGCTGTTCGCCCATCCAGTTCGCCAAAGTCGAATCGAATATTTGTACATAGTACTTGCCTACATCTTCTTTCACCCATTCGTCGAAAAGAGCACAAAGGAAGTTGCCCCATTGCTCCGGAGTGATCGAAAAATCGGCAAGGGTTCCGGCTTTATTTTCTGCAAGAGAAGCGAGGTGACGACCGTCCTCATGTGAGAGAATACGTTCAACGATAGGAGCGAACTGGATATACTGACAACCGATTTCTTTGAAGAAACGATAAAAGTCTAGTGGATAGTCGGCATTGAAGTCATTAATAACTGCCATCGCATTCCATTCCACCCCATGTTTTTTCAAAAGATTGATGCCTTGCATCACTTTCACAAAAGAGGGTTTTCCCATTTTATTTTTGCGATACTCGTCATGAAACTCCTGGGGACCATCGATAGAGACTCCTACCAGCCAATTATTTTCACGGAAGAACTCGCACCATTCGTCTGTGAGTAAGGTCCCATTCGTCTGGATACAATTGTCAATCGTACGTCCGCGGGCGTATTTCTTTTGCAGTTCCATCGCCTTTTTATAAAAAGAAAGCGGACGCATCAGCGTTTCTCCACCGTGCCAGGTAAAAAGCACTTGAGGCATTGTTTGAGAACTGATATACTCGTCGATAAACTTTTCCAGTAGTTCATCGCTCATTACATGTTTGGGGTTTTCTTTGTATAGGTTCGCCTTTTCCAAATAATAGCAGTATTCGCATGCGAGATTACATACGGCTCCCACGGGCTTTACCATGACATAAAGCGGTTTGGCAAAAGGTGCATAAGTTGTTGCTTTCATGACTGCAAATTTAGATAAACTAAATGAAAAAAATGATCTCCCACCTCTGTTTATAAGGATTATTAAAGAAAAGAGTCTTACAAGTTTTAAATATTGATAAAATGTTTCTTTTAAGTCCGAATCAGTTGTACCTTTGTACCCAGAATTTAATGAAACAATGAACGTGAATAAGATTTTGCCTTTTGTGCTTTTGCTTCCCTTTCTAGCTTCGTGTACTCATAAGTATAAGATAGAAGGAACATCTTCAGTAAATGGTCTGGATGGAAAAATGTTATATCTGAAGACTTTGAGGGATGGAGAATGGACAAAACTGGACTCGGCTGAGGTAGTACATGGATCATTTTCAATGAAAGGGAAAATCGATTCTGTACAAATGACAACACTTTATATGGATGACGAAAGTGTCATGCCGGTTGTGTTGGAAAGTGGCAAGATCGTTATTACTATTAGCAATACCGATCTCAAAGCGGTTGGAACTCCTTTGAACACAGCATTGTATGACTTTATTGCAAAGAAGAATGCAATGGAAGAAAGTATCGGTGAACTGGAAAGAAAAGAAACCCGTATGGTGATGGATGGTGCTGATCTGGAAGAAGTTCATGAACAGTTACTTGCAGAAGGAGATTCACTGATGAAAGCGATGAATCAATATGTCAAGACTTTCATCTCGGATAATTATGAAAATGTATTAGGACCTAATGTCTTTATAATGCTTTGCAGCTCTTTGCCATATCCTATTATGACTCCACAAATAGATGATATAATAAAGGATGCTCCCTATTCTTTTAAGAGTAATAAGATGGTGCGAGAGTTCTTGACGAAGGCCAAAGAGAACATGCAGTTGATAGAAGAACATCAACGGATGCAACAAAATGTAGGTCCGAAGAAATAAATCTTGAGTTTTTTGCGTATTTTTGCATAAAACTCAAGATAAGATGAAAACGTCCTTTTCTATTCGTATTGCTTTTTTCTTTATTCTTTCTTTTTTGATAGTTTCCTGTCATAGAGATATGGACGCTCTCAACATGACTTTTTCAAAAGTGGAAAAGTGTATGGATCTCTGTCCGGATAGTGCTCTAAATCTATTAAAAGGTATTCCTGAACCTGAAAAATTGTGGGGCGAGTCACAGGCGACTTATGCTCTTCTGATGACGCAGGCAATGGATAAGAATTATATGAAGTTTAGTTCGGATTCGTTGATTGCATTAGCCTTGAATTACTATACAATAACTCAGACTTCCCCAGTAATGTATGCAAAGGCTCTATTTTATCATGGAAGAGTTATGCTTGAATTGGATAAGGAGGAAGAAGCCTTGAAATTTTTTCTTGCTGCTAAAGATATTTATGAAAGAACTAAAGATCATAAAATGTTGGCATTGATAGCAGAAGAGGTTGGTATGATTAATCGAAAACAGGACTTGTACGATGATGCTTTGACGAATTTTAGGGAAGCACTTACTACATATAAGCAGTTAAAGGATTCTCTTTCGGTTATTAGTGCTAGTTTGAATATTGCTAGAGTTTATTTGTTTAAGTCTGAATGGGATAGCTGTTCCTTATATTATAATAATGCATTAGAAATAGCAGTACAGAAGAATTATTTATCTGAAATTACAATATTGCATGAATTAGGTATATTGTATCGCTCCATGCAAAATTTATCAGAAGCAGAACGTTATTTCTTAGCTGCTTATGAAAAAGAAACAGATGAAGAAAAGAAATATATGGAATGTTTGTCTTTAGGATATTTATATATGCAAATGGGGCAGACAGAAAATGCTAGAAAATATTTAATGATGAGTGCGAACTCTTCTAAAGCATATACACAGATTAGTGCATACGATTGTTTATATTTCTTGGAAAAAGACATTGATAATTTTGAAGAGGCAATAGTTTATCATGAATTGGCAGATTCCATAACTAATGCTATGGAGGAGCTTAACTCACGAGAGTTAATAGCAAGCTTACAGAAAAAATATGAGAATGAAAAACTACGGAATGATAATTTGCAAATGAAAGTACGATATACGAACTTTATTCTGTGGGGTACGATTGCTTTTTTATTTGTTGTTGCATGTATGTGTTATTATTATTATAAAAATCGGAATAACAAAAAGAAAATAGCCGAGATTGAATTACAGATTCAAGAGAATGAAGAAGAAATAGAACGATACCAACAGGAAATAGAGGATATTCAAATATCAAAAGATCAGGTGTTAAAGGAAAATCTGGTGTTAGAAGAAAATCGTACTAAAGTAGGAGAACTCAATGGAAAGATTGTTCTTTTAACCATGCAGAATAAAACTTTGTCGGAACATCTGAAAGAACTGGGGGGTGAATTAAATGTTGGTATATCTTCAGGCTCATTTATACATGCATTTCGGCTTCTATTGGCAATAAAAGAGGGGACCTTAAGAGGAAAACTTTCTAATGAAGAGCGTCAGAAGTTATTTAGTCTGTTTGATTTGATTTATTGGAATTATGTTAGTCGTTTATTGGAAAGAGCTCCAACTCTTACTAAACATGATCTTGAGATTTGCTGTTTTCTTAAATTTGGTTTGAGTCACGAAGAGCTAAGTTGTATCTTTCATACTACTTCTGATTCTGTAACGAGGGCAAAAGGCAGGCTTAAAGGTCGATTAGGCATTTCTCCGCAAGATGATTTGGACCTTTTTTTGAAGGAATTCTGAGAAATAAAAAATGGATTGTCCGGGTAAATGTTAAATTGATAATTAATAATATGTTGATTAATAGGTTGTTACTTTTCATTAACCTCTTGTAATTTGTCCGGGTTGATTTTTTTGTTTTTTCGAATACATACCGTACTTTTGGCGAAACAAAAAAGCAATATAATTATGAAAGTACGTTTTATTTTATCTTTTCTAGCTGCATTATTTATTGCAGGGAATATGATCGCTATTGAGAGTACAGAACGGGTAGAGAGAAAACTGCCTCTTGTGTTAAAAGGAGAAGTTCCGACTACGACAAGTCGTTCTATTCCTGTAATACCTATTAGTGCGTCTGTTTCTACAGATGATAATATTGTAGAAATCATTTTCACAGTTCCTTTGGGCGAAGTGAAAATACTAGTGGATGGACAAGTACAGGAAGTCTGTCAGGTAACGGCTCCTGGACAAACAACTTCTTTCTCTATAGAAGGATGGGCTCCGGGCGTTTATAAACTAGAATTTAAAGTCGCCGGAGGCGGATACGTATACGGAGAACTAGTAATAGAGTAAATAAGGAACTAGACCTTAACTTTTATATAATGAATAGTCATCATACAGTTGCTATTGGCACTTGGGAAGGTGACAAACAGCAATCTATTGAATATAATTCTTCTATTGCAGTCGGGATTGATTGTCCCCGTGCAAAATTGAGAGTAAGTATTCTATTAGATACAATACAAGAGTATCAGGTGAGATATATCTTTTCTGACGAGGAGATAAGTGAAGCTGTAAATGAGGCTGGGCTTATCATTGGCGCAAGGGGTATAGCCTATGAAGGGGTATTACAACGAAAACCGGTTATTGTAGTGGGGGAATATGGTTTTGGAGGTTTAGTTACTCCAGATACATTGCATGAACAATACAATAATTATTTTAGAGGCAAAATCAATGGAATAAAAGCAGAGTACTTCTCTTTAGAGCGATTAGAAGAAGAAATAAGAAGAGGATTTGCTTTGACATTCCAGGAATTGCAAATGATGTCTAACCAGACAATAAGATTTCTACATAATATATAGACTTTTTGATTTAATAGATTAATGCATAAAGACTGGTTAGGTATGCGGGGGTGCGTGAGTATCCCCGCATTTCGTTTCTTACCGATCCTGGTCTTCGTTTGTGATCATTCCTTTATGCTTTTCAGGAAGTGCACTCTCAACAGCAGCATAAGCCTCTGCCATAGTAGCTTTTATGTTTTCCATACCTTTTCCTTTAGGAGGAATAGGGTCATGAATGGTCAGAATCATGCGATGGCGATGTATCCATTTGCCTGTACGTGGCAGGATTTCAAAAGAACCGTCGATTGTAACGGGAACAACTGCCAGTTGCAAGTCATCTGCCAATTGAAACGCCCCTTTTTTGAAATATCCCATGTGTCCGGTGAAAGAACGGGCTCCTTCCGGGAAGACCACTAATGATACTCCGTCCTTCAGGGAGTCTTTGGCTTGACGAATGGTTTCAAGTACCTTTTTCGGTCCCGAGCGATCTACAAAGATATGTCCTGCGCTTTCGCATGCTTTTCCGACGAAAGGAATTTTGCGAAGGCTTTTTTTCATCATCCATTTAAAGTTACGTCCCAGAAAACCATAAATCAGAAAGATATCGAATGAGCCCTGATGATTGGGGACAAAGATGTAAGAAGTTCTTTCATGTAGCTTTTCGCGCCCATGCACTTTGACCGGGATCAACAGAAAAAGGCAGATCAGTTGTGACCATATTTTCCCCGGATAATATCCCCAGATGTGGGCTCCTCCCAGCAATGAACCAACGATTGTGACAACCGCCGTGAGGATAGTCAATACTAACAAAATGGGCAATGCAATGCAGATTTGATAAATATAGTATAGTATCTTCATAATGATTTTGGTTTTAGCTTGTGCAAAAATAAACAAAATAATATTGCTGTCCTGAATAATTGCTAACTTTGTTTCAAATTTCAATAGCATGATACGTATACTACATACAGCCGATTGGCATTTGGGACAAACCTTTTTCGGGTATGACCGCACGCAGGAACACGAACATTTTCTGGACTGGCTGGCCGGTGTCCTCACTAAGAACAAGATTGATGTACTGATTGTTGCCGGAGATGTCTTTGATGTTTCCAATCCGTCTGCTGCTTCCCAGCGGATGTTCTATCGTTTCATTCACAGGGTGACGACTGAGAATCCGCGATTGCAGTTGGTTGTTGTGGCCGGCAATCACGATTCGGCCGCCCGGCTGGAATCTCCTCTGCCTTTGTTGCAGGAGATGCGTACGGAGATTAAAGGAATTGTCCGTAAACAGAATGGCAAAATAGATTATGAGCATTTGCTGGTAGAATTGAAGAATGCGGCGGGGGAGGTAGAAGCCCTATGCCTGGCGGTACCTTTCTTGCGACAGGGAGACTATCCGGTGGTAGAGACTGAAGGCAATCCGTATGCGGAAGGGGTGAAGGAACTGTATGCCCGTTTGTTGAAATATGCGTTGAAGAAGCGGACTGACGGACAGGCATTGGTGGCTGTCGGACACCTGCTGGCAACCGGTTCGGAGATTGCCGAGAAAGATCATAGTGAGCGCATCATCATCGGTGGTCTGGAGAGTGTATCGCCCGAGTCTTTTCCCGAACAGATTGTTTATACGGCTTTAGGGCATATCCACAAGGCTCAGCGCGTATCGGGCAGGGAGAATATCCGTTATGCCGGCAGTCCCTTACCTATGTCGTTTGCCGAGAAGCATTATCACCACGGAGTGGTAAAAGTGACCCTGGATGAAGGTTGGGCGGTTGAGATAGAGAAACTTGAATATACTCCGTTGGTGCGTTTGCTAAGTATCCCTGCCACAGAAGCTGCGGCTCCGGACGAGGTGCTGGATGAATTGCGCGGGCTGGAACTACCGGAAGATGAACCGATGCCCTATCTGGAAGTCAAGGTGAAACTAAGCGAACCGGAGCCGATGTTGCGGCAGCAAGTGGAAGAAATACTGGAAGGCAAGCCGGTCCGGCTGGCCCGTATCGTTTCTTTCTATCGGCAGGCGGCAGAGGGGAGCGTGGAAGAAGAAGTCCTGACCGCCGGATTGCAGGAGATGAATCCCTTACAGATTGTGAAAGCAACCTTTGAGAACAGTTACCAGGCGGAGATGCCGGAAGAACTGGTAAATTTGTTCCAGGAGGCTTGCCGGACCATCAATTTAGAATGAATCAAATAGGAATTCACCACAGATTACCGGAGATTACACAGATCACCATAGGATTCACACAGATCTTTTAATCTTTACTATCAACGAGATCATCTATTGATCTGTGTTAATCCGTATAATCTGTGGTGAAAGCAAACCGAATAACCATGAAGATACTAACCATACGATTAAAAAATCTGGCTTCCATTGAAGGAACTTTTGAAATTGATTTCCAAGCCGAGCCTTTACGCTCTGCCGGAATTTTTGCGATATCCGGACCTACAGGAGCCGGAAAATCTACGATACTGGATGCGCTCTGTCTGGCGCTGTATGATAAGACACCCCGCTTCTCCGCTTCGGTCGAGAGTCTTTATATGTCAGATATCGGTGAGAGTCGGGTGAATCAGGCCGATGTGAAGAATATCCTTCGCAGAGGGACGGGAGAGGGATTTGCCGAAGTTGATTTTTTAGGAGCATCCGGACACTGTTATCGTTCTCGTTGGTCGGTACGCCGGACAGGAAGCCGGGCTAACGGTGCTTTGCGGTCGCAGACGATACAAGTGACCGATCTGACTGCCAATCAGGAACTACAGGGAACGAGGAAAGAGTTGTTGGCACAATTGGTGACTTTGGTCGGTTTGACTTACGAACAGTTTACCCGTACGGTGCTGCTTGCCCAGAATGACTTCGCTACTTTCTTGAAATCCCGTGAGTCTGCCAAAGCCGAGTTGCTCGAGAAGCTGACCGGAACGGAGATATACTCCCGTATTTCCAGTGAAATCTATCTGCGTAGCAAAACAGCCGATGCAGAACTGAATCAGCTGAAGAGCAATGCCACTCTGATCGAACTGCTTTCCGAAGAGGAAATCACTCTTCTACGGACCGAAAAAGAGAGTCTGACCAACCTTCGTGAACAGGGAAGCAAAGCATTGATAGACCTGAATGCACAGCTATCGGTGCTGCATACTCTGAAGTTGCAGCAGGAGCAGCGTGATAAGAAAGTGCAGGATATGCGGCTGGATGAAGAAAAAAGTAAGAAGCTCCGGGAAGAATATACACACCAGTCCGACTCTCTCATTCGCTTCAGGGGACAGTGTGAAGCTGTGCAACCCGATCTTAGCCGGGCACGTGAACTGGATGTTCAGATCCAATCACTGGTCAGCCAATCTAAGCAGGTAGAGGAGATACTGCAAGGTGCTGAAAAGGCAGCGAATGCACAA
>OGJO01001079.1_pt1 | contig 11999 bp, 9 predicted proteins | sample 1572121 | NCBI WGS metagenome assembly OGJO01 (sample SAMEA2582081, study PRJEB24529) | metagenome | biome: Human gut stool | place: China | collected 2011
TGATGGCTACTACTTACGGTTATGTATATGTTGCACAGATCGCTATGGGTGCTGACCAGGCTCAGACTCTGAAAGCTATCCGTGAAGCTGAAGCATATCCGGGACCATCTTTGATTATCGCTTACGCTCCATGTATCAACCACGGTCTGAAAGCAGGTATGGGTAAGAGCCAGGAAGAAGAAGAAAAAGCTGTTAAGTGCGGTTACTGGCACTTGTGGCGTTACAACCCAGCTTTGGAAGAAGAAGGCAAGAACCCATTCCAATTGGATAGCAAAGAACCGAACTGGGAAGATTTCCAAGGTTTCTTGAAGGGTGAAGTTCGTTACGCTTCTGTAATGAAACAATATCCTACTGAAGCTGAAGAACTGTTTAAAGCTGCTGAAGAAAACGCTAAATGGCGTTACAACAGCTACAAACGTCTTGCCAGAGAAAACTGGGGAGCTGATACAGCTGAATAATAAGTAGAAATACTTTATACATAATAAAAGGCAGGAATCCTGGAAACAGATTCCTGCCTTTTTTGTTTATATCTTAGAAGTAACGATTACTTCTCACGAAGATATTCATTAAAACTCTAAAGATATGATCGGATTTGTTATTTGGATTATCGGTTTGATACTGACTTTCAGAGCTGCCATAGAGATTTGGAATATAAATGCGGCTGTAGAGAAAAGACTTATAGCGATTGTATTAATCGTTCTTACCAGCTGGCTGGGACTACTTTTCTACTACTTCTATGGTAAAGAAAGAATGGCGGGATGGTTGAAGTAGTGTTTGCATATCAATCTTTCTCAGGAATCCAACTGTTTACCAGTTCCTGATGTTCTTCCATCCATTGACGGGCAGCCTGTCTTTCCGTTGTCTGCGCCTCTTCCAGAGCAGTCATTAAAGAGCTGATTTCCGCATCTGTCAGACGAATGTTGCCCAAAAGTTCGGCAGCAAAAGGGTCTTTCTCGCTAAAACCTTTCCATGCTATGGTATGAATGGATTCCGTATTTCCATATATCAGCTTCGGGTCCTGAAGAACTTTCAGCTTGAAACGGTCGAACATCCAGTGAGGCGTCCATCCCGTCACGACAATCCAGTCTTTCTTATCAATCGCTTTCTTTAGGGAAGCAGTCATGGCAGGTCCGCTCGAAGTCATCAGTTTATAATCCAATCCATAGTCTTTGATGGCCTGATCGGTAGCTTTCATAATACCGGCTCCGGCATCAATACCGACAATCTGACCGGAGAAACGTTCCTTTTCCGCGTTCAGTTCTTCGATTGAGTTGATCGTAACGTAATCCGGAATCACCAGCCCGATACGGGCACCATCATAAATATCCCCGATAACTTCGAGTTTATCCCCGTATTGTTTCATATAATCTTCCATAGTGACAGGCATCCAGACATCCATAAATACGTCTGCTTTCTTACGGGAGATAGAGGTAAATATAGGTGCAAGGTCGGCATTCAGCAACTTTACATCGTACCCCTGATCTTCAAAAATCGCTTTGGCAAGGTTTGTCATTGCAATACCTTCCGACCAGTTGGCATAAGCGATACTTATCTTCTTACTCTTTCCGTTGTCTCCGCAGGAAACGAAGGTTAAGAGTATGCCGGCAATAAACATTGCCGCAATCATTTTTATCTTATTCATTGATTATTCCTTTCTTTGGTGTGATTCTTATTTCTTTTTACTTTTTCTGTTATCTGCCATACCCTGAGTGATGCGGTCCAGCACGATCGCCAATATCACGACTGCGATACCGCCTTCAAATCCGAGTCCGATTTTCATTTGGGTGATACCTTTCAGCACGATTTCTCCCAACCCTCCCGCAGAAATCATGGCGGCAATCACTACCATCGAAAGTGACATCATGATCGTCTGATTGATTCCCGTCAGAATAGTAGGCAATGCCAAAGGCAATTGCACCTTATAAAGAAGCTGCCAGGGAGTAGCTCCAAAAGAACGGGAGGCTTCTACTACATTTTTAGGAACCTGACGAATGCCCAGACCAGTCAGACGAACCACAGGAGGCATTGCAAAGATGATGGTGGCAAAAGCTCCCGGCACAGTTCCCAATCCGAAGAATAGAACGGCAGGAATCAGATAGACAAAGGCAGGCATTGTCTGCATAAAGTCGAGGACAGGGCGCATTATCTTGTTACAACGATCACTGTTGGCAGTCCAGATTCCCAACGGAACGCCTAAAAGCAATGCCAGACAAGTGGAAGAAAGTACCAATGCCAATGTCTGCATCGTTTCTTCCCAAAAGCCCATGCCGTAAATAAGCAATAAACCCAAGAGGGTAAATACGGCTGTCCCCTTACCCGACTTAAACCAGGCGAGCGCAGCCAGCACTGCAATTGTGATATAAAAAGGTATTCCAAACAGTACGTGCTGAAAACCGTCTATGAATCCTCCGATCCCCATGCTGAGAGCATCAAAAAAGGAAGCAAAATGTTCTGTGAGCCAATTAATGGCAGTCTCTATATATTGTCCGATATTTATCATAATTCTATTGCGTTTTGAATGATTTCATTAATTTCTTCTTTATCTTTTCCCGTTACTTCGATGATCAATGAGGAAAGTGGCACTACGCCTTCAAACTCCCGATTCTCATTTACGACCCAGATTGGCGAGTTCGTTTTTGTCATCAACGGAAGAATATCTTCCAGCACCGTATCACCCAGCACTGAATGAACTTCATGCCTTACTACGGACTCGATGGAGCGGATTTGCTCTTTTCGTAGTTTCAGCAAGTCATTCAACCGCACCTCTCCTACTAACAGATTATTGGAATCGACTACCGGAAGAACGGTCAGATTCCGTTCGCGCATCTTACGGATCAGCACCTCCGGGCCTTCTTTCTTCAAACGTGCCACTATGGGTTTATCTACCATAACAGAGGAAGCTGTTATAATCTTGCTTCGATCTACATTCTCCACAAATCGTTCTACATAAGCGTTGGCAGGTTCGGTCAGGATTTCTTCCGATGTACCGATTTGTACAATTTCTCCATCCTTCATGATAGCAATCCGGTCACCCAATTTAATCGCTTCACTCAGGTCGTGAGTAATAAAGACAATCGTTTTTTTCATCTTCGACTGCAAAGTCAGCAGTTCATCCTGCATCTGCACACGGATCAAAGGATCGAGTGCCGAGAAGGCCTCATCCATCAACAGGACTTCGGGATTATTGGCCAAAGCCCGCGCCAGCCCGACACGCTGCTGCATCCCACCCGACAGTTCACTTACCATCTGATTCTCGTAGCCTTTCAGCCCCACCAGTTGCATACTTTCCATCGCTTTCTGCTCCCGTTCTCCCTTTTTTACTCCCTGTAGTTCGAGCCCGAAAGCTATATTATGCAAGACAGAACGGTGAGGAAGCAGACCGAAGTTCTGAAAGACCATAGCCAGTTCTTTCCGGCGAATCTGCAACAGTTCCTTATCCGACACTTTGGCTATGTCTGTTCCATTGATAATCACTTCTCCGGAAGTAGGGCGTATCAAACGGTTGATGCAGCGGAGTAAAGTGGACTTTCCACTACCGGACAGCCCCATAATGACGAATATTTCGCCTTCATTAATGGAAAGATTCGCATCTTTCACCGCAACTGTACATCCGGTCGCTTTCAATATTTCACTTTTTGTTTTACCTTCTTTCAACATCTTCAAAGCCTTCTGCTTCTCATTGCCAAAAACCAGATAGAGATCTTTAATTTCTATTTTACTCATACAATAAAATGGTTTAGGTTATTAAAATAATATACACAGCAAGACAAGAACAAACGATAACAGGAATCTTTCTTTATATCGTATAAAGTTCTGATTTAAATAAGGGACAAATAACAATGAATCCCGAAATAATTAATAAAATGATTATTGACAGACTGAGTAATTAAAAAAGGAATAGAATTTGATAAGATAATCCTTTCAACGAATAGCAAAAAATAGCATTTTTATGTATAAAAACAGCCTGTTCCAGTATCTTGCTGGCACAAAGATACAAAAAACGGATTAAACATACAAATTATATTCAAAATCCGGGGCATACAGAGGGCTTTATTTGTAATGATATGGAAAGTTTCCGGGTAATATTCCCCTATCACTCAGCAAAATAGAACAAACCGGCAGATAAATATAAAATAAGTTTGAATATTTCACTTAAACACCGTATATTTGGCGTCAATAACTAAACTAGATTTATATGTTCAACAGGGCTATTACAATTTTCCTGGGGAAGGATAATTGTCATTACACAACAAAAGAAAAACAAACAGGTACTGCCACACTAGACGACAAAAGCCAAGTACAGTTCCTTAGTAAAAAGAACCCCAAAATGCCGTTTTTCTATAGCCGGCGGAATCTCTACATGATAGGTTTCCTGCTCGCTTTTATAGTGACTCTGCTCGAATTTATACGAGGACGGCATCAAAACATTATGGTCTTCTCGGACGCTACTCAATTCTTCTGGCAAGGCATCAGCCCATACACAACTGAATTTGTAGAAGCTCACGGACGCTACTTCCTTTATTCTCCAGTTTTCACGGTATTGTTCGCTCCGTTTGCGTATCTGCCTGCATGGCTGGGACCTTTCGCGTGGAATCTATTCAATTATTCGCTGTTCTTTATGGCGATCTTCACGCTGCCCCAACAATTCACCCAGCAGCAGAAATGCCGTATGTTCCTTTTTCTGTTACTGATTTTAGGACAAAGTTTACTTTCATTTCAGTATAACATAACGGTAGCCTATTTATTCTTATTCGCCTATACGTTATTGGAAAAAGACCGTGGATTTCTGGCTGTTCTGTTAATCATGATTTCGGGATGTACCAAAGTATATGGAATTTTCGAACTGGCATTGTTGCTGTGCTATCCTCACGTATGGCGTAACTTTGGCTATGCCGTTACAATGGGCATTGTATTGCTTGCATTACCGTTAATCAAAATAGCTCCTGCAGATTTGCTCCCCTATTATGAAGAATGGTGCCATAGTCTTGCTGTTCATCAGTCCGCCGGAGCTTATGATTCATTTTTCTATGCACGCCCCATTGCAGCATGGACATTGCCACACTTCCGTGCACTTCAGATAGGAATGCTCGGCTTGCTGACTCTGCTCTTTTTGGGGAATTTCCGCAAATGGTCGTCTTTTGCCTTCCGTGCCCAGGCTTTGGGCATTCTCATGGGCTGGGTAGTATTACTGAGTGACTCCGCCGAGAAGCATACCTATATTATCGCATTGGCAGGTTTCATGCTCTGGTATTGGAGCAGACCAACACGTACCGCAACAGACAAGATTCTATTTTGGTGCTGTTTTGTGCTGTTATGTATCGTTCCTATCGACATATTCGTCCCTGTACCCATCAGAGATTTCATTACCAGGACCTTATGGCTTCATGTATGGGTTTTCTTTATTGTATGGATACGGATGATATGGCTTACCTTCCTTGCATCCTTCATTCATCCACGTGCCACAAATGTTCTTTCAGATTAACGCATCCGTTAGCTTTGAAAGAAACTTCTTCTGCCAGCAAGAGTTGTTTTTGTTCCACCCAACCGGGCACCAGCCTTCCGGTGGAATTTACAACTCTATGGCAGGGAATGGATAATTCATCCGGCACTTCTTTCAATGCACGTCCCACCATCCGCGAGCATTGGGGTGCCCCCAACAGCAAAGCAATACCTCCATAAGTAGATACTTTTCCCACAGGTATCTGGGATACGACTTCGTACACTTCCTTCCGAAAGGATTCGGAAAAGCTCTCTTTATCTACTTTATAATCTTTCATATATCCCTCTTTACGATATCAATGAAATCATCCTTTCCTTTTCAGGAAATCTGTCGGGCTCTCTCCAAACTGCTCTTTATAGCACTTGGCGAAATAAGAAGGTGAACTGAAACCGACTTCATAACCAATCTCCGCTACGGTCATGTCCGAAGAAGCAAGCAAAGAAGCTGCCTTCTTCAAACGGGCGATACGGAGCAATTCATTCGGAGAGTAGTTAGTCAATGATTTAATCTTGCGATAAAGCTGCACACGGCTTAGTCCCATATCCTTGCCCAAGTCCTCCACATTCAAACCGGAGTCTCCCATTTTCTCTTCAATCAATGACTTGAATCTTTCTACAAAATCCTTGTCCATATCGCAGACATCTTCTTTTGCCAATGTCTGCCCGTCACCAAAGAACTGTTTCAGACGACGGTGAGAATCAATCAGATTGCGGACACGTGCCAGCAACAGCTGTGAACTGAACGGCTTTGAAATATAAGAATCCGCACCACCGTCATATCCCTGAATACGCTGTTCGTCCAGTGAACACGCTGTCAGCAGAATAACCGGAATATGACAGGTCTGTAACTCACTTTTCAGCCGGCGGCAACATTCAATGCCATCAATGCCCGGCATCATCACATCAGAAATGATCAGGTCCGGAACATACTTCATAGCCTTACGGATTCCTTCGGAGCCGTCTGCCGCTTCAATCACCGTATAGTCTGTATGCAACAACGTATGGACATACGAACGGATATCCTCATTATCATCAATAATCAGTACGGACGGTTTGGAAGAGTCATATCCTTTTTCCAGTTCTTCCTCTTCCGCCAATAGAACATCTGTTGTACGGGAATCCGCAGAAACAAGGGTGGTATCCGGTTTGGCAGCAACAGCCTCACAAGACTGTACGGGCAGTTCAACGGTAAAGACCGTGCCCTGTTTCTCATCACTCTCTACGGAGATCATACCACCGTGCATTTCTACGAAGGCTTTTACCAATGCCAGTCCGATTCCCGAACCGGTATGGTGCATATCGATCTTATAGAAACGGTCGAATACATTGCGAATATGTTCGGCAGAAATCATGGAACCGGTATTTGCCACCGTGAAACGTATCCATCGCTTGTCCTCTTTACTAAGGGAAGACAGACGGACGGCTATTTTCCCGTTTTCCGGTGTAAACTTAAAGGCATTGGACAGAAGATTGAAATAAATACGTTCCAGCTTCTCCATGTCTGCCAGTGTATGATAATCCGTATCCGGCATACTATCAAAAGAAAAATGGATATGCTTCTTACGGGCTGCCGCCTGAAAAGACTCATTCCATCCTTCGAAAGAAGAAAGGACATCCACCGTAACCGGAGTATATTCCATCTTGCCGTTTTCATATTTACGGAAATCCAGAATCTGATTGACCAGACGCAGAAGGATATTCACATTTCGCTGAATCAGCATGAGCATCCGGTGCTGATCTCCACTCAATGTCTTGTCCGCCAATAAATGTTCTACCGGGTCGGCAACCAATGTCAACGGAGTACGGAAGTCGTGAGAAATATTGGTGAAAAAGACCAGCTTGGCATGGGTAGCTTCTTCCAGTTGATGAGAGAGCTGTATCAATTGGTCACGCTGTTCTTCCAGTTTGTCACGCTGCTCTTCCAATTGCTGCTTCTGCTTAAAAAGCTCTTTATTCAAGCGATTCTTAGAGCGGAGTGATTTATAAACGACCAATAATAAGCCGGCTACCAATAAAAGGATAATCAGACTGCCGTATAAAACTACCTGTTGTGTAGCTACCTGAGAGAGGTATCCACCGATACGTCCGTTGAGCGTTTCAATCTTTTTATCGAGTTCGGAAATGTGTGTGGTCTGCAACTGCATGACGTGTGCGTTGGTACGGTCCACAACAGCGGTATTCATCACCGTTTCTTTGGGATAGGGTTTCTTCTCCAGAATGTCCATAGCCAGTTGCAGTACCTTATCGCCATTGGTCGGATAGATAAAGGTGGCATCCAGCACACTGTCCAGTACCAGTTCCAGTCCGTTTCCCTTACCCGGCAAGGCATCTATGCCGACAAAAATCATTTCCTTCTCCCGCCCTGCCATCTTTGCTGCCTGATAGGCACCCGGAGCGATACGGTCATTATGGGCATACACAGCATCAATCTTAGGATGCCTCCGAAGCATACTATCCATTTCTATCTCTGCCGGACCACGTTCCCACGCAGCATCCGCTTTATCAATCAGCTTTATATCCGGGAATTTACTGATGGCAGCCATAAATCCCTGATGCCGTTCCATTGCAGGAGTCGAACCGCTCAATCCTGTCAGTTCTACTATATTTCCCTTCCCTTTTAGACTGGAGGCAATATAGTTTCCTACCGAACGACCGATTTCATAATTATCGGCTCCGATATTGGCAGTATATTTATCCGAAAGAATCTTCCGGTCTACAAGAATAACGGGGATGCCTTTCTGATAAGCTTCTTCTACAATCGGAGTCATAGGAGCAGCTTCGTTAGCGGAAATAATCAGCAGATCGACTCCTTCGTCCATAAAATAATGGACATCTTCCGCCTGCTTACTGTTATCATCCCCTGCCGAACGGATTTCCACCGAAACACCATTATAAAACATCGCTTCCCGAAGAATCTCATCATTCATCTTATGTCGCCATGAATCATCGCTGCATTGAGCCACCCCAATACGAAAACGGGGTGTATCCTGCCGGCAAGCCGTCATCCCGATTAAACCAAACAGCACCAGCATCCACTTCAGATATCTCATCGTCTTCATCTATCTCATCATTTCATAGTTCTTTCTGTAATCCAATTAAGAACAAAAATAAGAAATAATACTGTAAAGTTCTCTAACTTCAGCTATTTATTATTCTAAAAAGAAGGAAAGCAGTCCTCTTTCAGACCATCGGAAAGTATTAACAAAAGTATAAAGCGTAAAACAAACACTTAATCAATGTTATAAAACATAGCGTTTTACTTGGATAATTTGCAGATTTCACAGAAGTCCGTATCTTTGCACTGTGTTTTTCATAGTATTAGATTTAAGGTTAACAAAGGTTGGAGCAAGGCGTTGCTCCTTTTTTTATGCCCTGACCTTTCATCTACCGGTTAGTTTTCATCCCATTCCTTTTCCAGTTTACCATCAATAGTGTAGCGTTTCCATCGTCCTACACGGCGACCATTCTTATATTCCCCACATTCACGAAGCTGGTCATTCTTTACATAACGAGCTTCGAACGGTCCGTTCTGCCTTCCGTTCACATAGGTAGAAGTTTCCCAATAATCAAAGCGGTTGCTCACTATCAGCCGTCGTTCCTTGCCATGCAATCTGCCGGCCTGATAGGTAGCTTCATATCTCAATTCACCATTTTCCAGATTATATTCACGGTATAAACCGTCTTTACGATCGTTCTTCATATAATATTCTTTCTGCCTTACCCCACTTCCGTTGGCAAATGAGACATGGAGTCCATCTTCTTTTCCATCCAGATAGGTTTCAATCATCAGCGTATCTCCGCTTTCAGCAAAAGTAGTCCACCGACCATTCTTCTTTCCATTCTTATAACTACCCAGTATACGTGGCGAGCCAAACGTAAACACGGACGAATATTCACCGTCCTGAAAACCTTCTTCATTGAAATAAACGGTCTCATACAAATCATATGTACCTTTCAGAAAAGTATACTGTTTGCCTACCTGCTTCCCGTCCTTGTAATTATGCTCTTTCCGCAAAGTACCGTCAGATTCGTACGACAGTTGCTTCCCGTGCTCTTTCCCCATCCGGAAGTTTCTTTCACTTTCCACTTTTCCGGTAGTAAAGTAACTTTTGCTCGTACCATCCAGCTTACCTTCCTTATAGGACTTTTCTTCTTTCAGCTTACCGTCAAACTTGGAGTTAATCTTGAAGAGGCCATCCTTCCGCCCTTCTTTATAACTTCCTTCCGTTATTAATATATTGTCCACATATTCTTTGTATCCGCCATCATAAAAACCATCTTTAAAAGATGCCAGCACATAGGCGGAATGATAACCATCTATGATGCGATGTTCGCCATTCAATGCTTTTTCCGTTTTCAGTTCCTGAAACAACAGTCTGCCATCGCCTACATTAACAACAGATACCTGATCGATCTTATATTCCTTTTGCGCAAACAAAGGAAGAGCAAGATATAAAAACAAAAATACGTTCCAGCTTTTTGATCTGAGGAAGTTCGAAATGTGTTTCATAAAGTAGTTTTCTCTTTTTGATTTATTATTTAAAAACCTGCCGCAAAGATAGGCAATCGGCTTATAAAACAAGGCAAGGAAGAGGGGGACAATTAGAAAAAAGAACATCTGTTATTATCATTCTAATAATTAACAGATTAAGTAGTAAATCAAAACACAGGGAAGGGGGACATTTACTGAAATAAGAAACAGAAAAGAAGGTGTGTCAAAAGCAACTAAACTCTCCTCCTTCGGGAAGGAGGGGAATTTAGTTGCTTTTGACACACCTTCTTTTTGAATTTAAAGAGATTCTACAACAATCTGTCTTTCAGAATAACCGGAAGTTCGGGCATTGCACCGCTCTGCGTACAAACATAAGCGGAAACTTCGACAGCCAGCTTATGAGCTTCGGGAACAGACTTGCCATTCAGAATGGAAGCACAGAAAGCGGCAGTAAAGGAATCCCCCGCTCCTACCGTATCGGCTACCGGAACCTTCGGCGTTTCCTGAAAAGAAACGACTCCCGGAGTAAACACATAACTACCATTGATACCGCAAGTAAGAATCAACATTTTCAGATTGTACTTGGCCAACAGAATCCAGCACTTATCCTGTAAGTCGATGCCCGGATAACCGAACATACGGCTGATTGTCACCAGTTCTTCATCGTTTATCTTCAGAATGTTGCAGCGTTTGAAAGACTCGCGCAATACTTCTTTCGTGTAGAAGTCCTGACGGAGGTTGATGTCGAATATCTTCAGCTGTCCGTCTATATCGGGCATTGTATCGAGGAATCGGTTAATTGTAGCACGGCTCACTTCATTGCGTTGAGCCAACGAACCGAAACAAACGGCGCGCGTATTCAAAGCCAGCCGCTTCAGTTCGTCCGTGAAAGGAATGTTATCCCATGCCACTCCTTCTTTGATTTCGTAGCAAGGCACCCCTTCGTCATCCAGTGTCACCTGCACCGTACCGGTAGGATAATCCACCCGCTCAATCTGATTTTTGAGTTGCTTTTCTTTGAATACTTCCATGATTTCATCTCCCAGTTCGTCATTGCCCACCGCACTTACTACACGGCTGTCGAAACCAAACTGTGAAACATGATAAGCGAAATTAGCCGGAGCACCGCCTATCTTCTTTCCTTCGGGCAATACATCCCATAATGCTTCGCCCATTCCTACAATTATATTATTCATGATCTACAGATTTAATTGTTTTCCAAATATAAAATTATTTTTTGATACGGAAGGTATAGAACAGCAAGTAAAGTACACCGACTGTCATCACAGCAATCGCACCATTCTGCCCCATAGAAGTATCCGAAGCAACTCCCATAGCCAACGGGAAAACGGTTCCTCCGAAGAGTCCCATAATCATCAGACCGGAAACTTCGTTTTTCTTTCCCGGCAGATAAAGCAATGCCTGCGAGAAAATAACAGAGAACACATTCGAGTTACCAAAACCGATCAGAGCGATACAAGTGTAAATCACCGCCTTATCATGGAAGATGAACAACCCTACCATAGCAGCCAGCATCATAACAACACTGATACCGAAGAAAGATTTCGGAGACATCTGACGCAGGATGAATGATCCCAGAAAACAGCCTGCCGTACGGAAGATAAAATAGAGGCTGGTTGCAAAAGCAGCATCATCCAGTGTCATGCCGATGCGTTCCATCAGAATCTTAGGTGCAGTAGTGTTTGTACCGACGTCGATACCTACGTGACACATGATTCCGATAAAGCAAAGCAGGATAAACGGTTTGCCGAGCAATGCCAGGCACTGTCCGAAAGTGGAAGGTTTGCCTTCTTCCTTCTCTTCTTCAATCTGTGTCGCGTTGAGCAACAGAATGGCAAGGATGGCTATTACCATATAAATAGGGAATAATACACGCCATCCCAGATCGAAAGAAGGAATCGCCTGCGTTGCCCCCCACATGGCAATGTACGGTGCTAGGAAAGAAGCGATCGCTTTCACGAATTGTCCGAAGGTGAGGCTGCTTGCC
>OGJO01001091.1_pt1 | contig 11901 bp, 8 predicted proteins | sample 1572121 | NCBI WGS metagenome assembly OGJO01 (sample SAMEA2582081, study PRJEB24529) | metagenome | biome: Human gut stool | place: China | collected 2011
TTCCCAAAACTATGAAAGAACCCGTGAAAATGCTATAATGTAAGGGATTACGACAGGACGGAGAGGTGAAACAATGGTTTCTAGAAGAGAGTTTTCAGAATTAACTAGGGTTCAGATTCCAGCAGCCTTACACTTAATGCGTTTGGGGTATACATATCTTCCTCATAATGGTAAGGAGATTATGGGGAGAGACCCCGAAACGAATATTTTAATTTCAATCTTTAGAGAGCAATTTTTAAAATTCAACAATTATGCAACTGATTTGGATGTTGAAAGAGAACTTAATAATATCAAGATTGAATTAGATCAAAATGACTTAGGACGTGCCTTTTATAACCGTATAGTAAGTGAGAGTGGTTCAACTTATATTGACTGGGAAAACCCTGAAAATAATACATTTCACCTTGCTTTAGAGGTAACCTGTCAAAATGGAGGAGACGAGTTTAGACCAGATATCGTCATTTTTATAAATGGCTTGCCACTTTCATATATTGAGGTGAAACAACCTAATGCCATTCGTGATGGTAAGACTGCTATTCAATCTGAGCAATCAAGAACAGCTGTTAGATTTGAGAATAGGAGATTCCGTCGTTTCAATAATATTACCCAATTGATTTCGTTCTCAGATAATTTACCTTATATCAGTGGTCAAGGTCAACAAAAGCAAGGGTCTTTTTACTGTTCAAATGCATTCTCAAAAACTAAATTCAATGCATTTAAGGAAGAAAGAGAAGAGGAGCTAATTTATTCTATACGTTCTTTAGGTGAGGAGGAGATTGATGCAGTATTAAAAGATGTTAATCGATTTGCCTTGAAATCTCAGCCAGAATTTAAGACAAATCAAGATCCAAGTACACCTTGTAATACATTTGTCTCATCACTCTATCAGAAGGAAAGACTATTGTTTTTGCTTCGCTACGGATTAGCTTATGTAGAAGAGCACTCGAAAGATGGCACTATTCAGCTGCAAAAACATGTGATGCGTTATCCACAGTTTTTTGCAACAAAAGCAATTGAGGATGCAATTGGAAAAGGAGTGAAGAAAGGTGTCATCTGGCATACACAAGGGTCTGGAAAAACTGCCTTGTCTTATTTTAATATCAGGTACCTTACACATTATTTCTCGAAACAGGAAATTGTTCCTCAGTTTTATTTTGTAGTTGACCGCTTAGATCTTGCAGACCAAGCTACGCGAGAGTTTACGAAACGTGGCTTGAAAGTAAAAAGGATTAACCGTCCACAAGAATTGAATGAAAAACATGATGCTTATCAAGTTGCTGTCGTTAATATTCAAAAATTTAAGGATAATTCAGATTTGACGGATCATTCAGGCTACGATTTAAATCGTCAAAATATTTATTTTATTGATGAAGCTCACCGTTCATATAATGAGAAAGGTTCCTATCTCCCAAATCTATACAATGCAGATAAAAATGCTATTAAAATTGCACTTACTGGAACACCATTAATAACGTATAAAAAAGATGGTAAAACCAAGGAAAGTCATGCAACGACCCGCGATATTTTTGGTGATTATATCCATAAATACTACTACAATCAATCGATTGATGATGGTTTTACACTTCGTCTGATGCGTGAAGAGATTGAAACCTCTTATAAAGAGACTCTTCAAACCATCAATGAAGAAATCTTGCGTGGAGATCTTTCCAAAGATGATATTTTTGCTCATCCACGATATGTCTCACCAATGTTGGATTTCATTCTGGAAGATTTCAATAGAGCACGTGATGTTGTCTTCGATGATGATTCCATCGGTGGAATGATTGTTTGTGATTCATCTAAGCAAGCACGTGAGATTGAAAAGCAATTAGAAGAACGCAGAAGTCGTGGGGAGACAAATATCACATCAGCTTTAATCCTTCATGATGAAGGTGACAAAGAGTACAAGAAAGATCGTGTAGAAAGCTATAAAGAAGGTAAAATTGATCTTGTTATTGTATATTCGATGTTACTAACAGGATTTGATGCACCTAGGTTGAAAAGATTGTACTTAGGCCGCAAAATCAAGGCTCATAACTTACTTCAAACATTGACACGTGTGAATCGTCCATATAAGGATTATCAATTTGGCTATGTGATTGACTTTGCAGATATTTCGAAAGAATTTGATAAAACCAATCGCGCTTATTTGGAGGAACTCAATCAGGAGTATGATTTAAAAAACACAGGAGAAGATGTTGAAAATGTTTTTGGTTCTCTCTTTGTTTCAGCAGATGAAATTAGTAAACAGCTTGAAAAATCAGAGACAATTTTGATGAACTATCCAACTGAGAATCTAGAGTTCTTCTCTCAAACTATTGATGAAGTGAGGGATAGACATCAACTTATCGAGTTACGAAAAGCGCTAGAAGCGATGAAGCAATTTTATAATGTTGCTCGACTTTTAGGACATCGTGAACTTCTAAGTAAGATTGATATTAACCAGGTATCGACTTTGTTGAACGTGATTTCAAGACGTTTGTTGAATCTTTCACTTATGGAAAAACCTGATGAATTCTCGAGTCGAACCTTGCTTAATCTAGCAATGTCTGATACGACATTTAGTTTCGTTAAAATCGCAGAAGAAGAGTTACGACTAGCAGCGAATGATCTCTATGAGCTTCGCAAACGAGTTGCAGGTGGGATTAACGGTCGTCCAGATGAAAAAGACCCTGAATGGGTGAATCTCTATGAGGAATTCCGTAGAATCATGAAGAAACATATGATTTATGAGCAGGAAGGACTCACAATGGAGAATATCAAAGAAACTCAGACTGAGTATCAAAATCTGTTTGAGGCATTTGAAGATTACAAGAGCCGAATGAGACGACTAGCAATGAATTTCAATGGTGATGAAATGGCAGCTCGATCTTTCAAACATGTTACCAACTCAACCGTGGTAAGTGAATTTCCAGTTATCTTCCATGTGATTAAAGGATCAAAAGCTAATTTAGATTATCAAATTGGTCTAAATCAAGGTGTCCTTGATAACAATGATTTTTTGAAACGAATGATTCGTGAACAAGCACGTAAAGAAATGAAAAACACAGAATTAACAGGAAATGAAAGGTTGACAAAACAAGACTTCAACAATCTTGTTGAATCTTTATATGAAGAATACGAACAGGAATATCAAAACTAATGAATGAACAATATAAGGTCCAAGTCCAAGACTTGGTAGACGATTTGAAAGCAGTCTTTACCCACGCTGGTTTAGGCGGTGAAGCAGGAGAGTACAAGCTCCTTACTCAATCTTTCTTGTACAAATTCTTGAATGACAAGTTTCTCTATGAAGCTCAAAACGTCGATTCGGAAAATACTTATGAGCATCTAGTATCTATGAGTAAAGAGGATTATGATTGGCTCTTAGAGGACATCGGAACGTCAACAGCTTGGATGAAGCCAAATCAGTTCATCGAAACGCTCCATCGCAAGCAAAATGAATCCGATTTTTATGAGACGTTTGAAAACACACTCAACCAAATTGCCATTGACAACAATGATATCTTCTCTGTCTATACAGAAGGAAATACAACTGTTCGTCTCTTTGACGAGCGTCTGATTACTGATAACATCTCAGATTCAAGTAAGCGAAATGAAGTGGCTATGGCGATTATCAATCTGTTGGCCAAGGTGAAATTCAATCAAGATATCTTTTCCCAAGGTTTTGACTTTTTCTCTACTCTCTTTGAGTACATGATTAAGGATTACAACAAAGACGGTGGTGGCAAGTATGCCGAGTATTACACACCTCACTCTGTGGCTAAGATTATCGCAGAGATCCTAGTAGGTAATGACAAACCTCAAAATGTGCGTATCTATGACCCATCTGCTGGTTCTGGAACCTTACTTATGAATCTCGCCAGTCGTATTGGTGTGGATAAGGCAACAGTATATAGTCAGGATATCTCACAAAAATCTTCCAATCTGCTTCGTCTCAATCTAATTTTGAATGGACTCCAACACTCTATTCATAATATCGTTGAAGGCAATACCATTTTACGTAATCGTCATCCTGAAAAGATGGACTATATTGTCTCAAATCCTCCGTTCAAACTGGACTTTTCAAAATGGCGGGATCAAGTAGAGACCTTGCCAGAAGCTAGTGAGCGTTTCTTTGCAGGTGTGCCTAAAACTCCAGCAAAATCTAAGGACAAGATGGCTATCTATGAGCTCTTTATCCAGCATATCATTTACTCCTTGAAGCCAGATGGCCAAGCAGCCGTTGTTTTGCCTACAGGTTTTATTACTGCCCAATCGGGAATTGATAAGAAAATCCGTCAACACTTGGTGGACAATCAAATGCTGGCAGGTGTCGTTTCTATGCCGTCTAATATCTTTGCGACGACAGGTACCAATGTCTCCATCCTCTTTATTGATAAGAAAAACAAGGGCGATGTCGTCCTCATCGATGCCTCAAACCTCGGAACCAAGGTCAAGGAAGGCAAGAATCAAAAGACCGTGTTGTCTCCTGAGGAAGAGCAGAAGATCGTCGATACCTTTATCAAGAAAGAAGCCGTCGAGGACTTTTCTGTCACCGTCTCTTATGAGGATATCAAGGAGAAAAACTACTCTCTCAGCGCAGGCCAATACTTTGACATCAAGATCGACTATGTAGATATCACAGCAGAAGAGTTTGAAGCCAAGATGACCGCCTTTCAAGACAAACTCTCAGACCTCTTCCAGCAATCACATGCATTGGAGCAAGAGATTGAAGAGCAAATGAAGGGGATCAAGTATGAGTAAGTGGAGAAAGAAACAACTACAAGAAATTGCTTTTTTAAAACCAACGGAAACTCTAAAAAAAGGGGAGATTGCTCCCAACATACCAATGGCAAACATTAAAGAATTTCAAAGAGATGTTGTAAAAATTGATTACGGTGAATTTAGAGGTGGAACTAAGTTTAGAAATGGTGATACTCTTTTAGCCAAGATTACTCCATGTTTAGAGAATGGCAAAACAGCATTCGTTAATTGTCTTCAAGAGGATGAAATAGGCTTTGGGTCTACAGAATTTATTGTTTTAAGAGCTAAAGAAAATATTGATGAGCGTTTTCTGTACTATCTATCAATTAGCCCAGAGTTCAGAAAACAAGCGATTAGTCTGATGGAAGGAACTTCTGGTAGAAAAAGAGTAAATGAAAATGCTTTGAAACTCTCAGATTTTTTGATTCCAGATTTTGAAGAACAAAAGAAAATTGCGAATATTCTCTCAGCGATTGATGATAAAATCTCTTTAAACAACCAAATCAACCAAGAGTTGGAAGCTATGGCTAAGACCCTCTATGACTACTGGTTTGTGCAGTTTGATTTCCCAGACCAGAATGGCAAACCCTACAAATCATCAGGCGGAAAGATGGTCTATGACCCAGAACTCAAACGCGAAATCCCAGAGGGGTGGGGAGTGGAGAGTGTTGATAACTTATTAGATAAAGTTACTAAAGCTGAAAAGATTGAAAATAATTCGATTGAATTTATTGGGGAAATACCTGTTATCGATCAGAGTCAAAAATATATTGCAGGTTTTACGAATAATGAAAAAGCCTTACTACAACCTCAAGATGGGCATGTAATATTTGGTGATCACACTAGAGTAGTAAAATATATAAATTTTGATTATGCTAGAGGAGCTGATGGCACTCAAGTCTTAATTTCAAATAATGAGAATATTTCAAATGTATTACTTTATCACATGATTGAAGATTTTGATTTATCAAATTATGGATATGCTAGACATTTCAAATTTCTAAAAGAGAAAACTGTTATAGTTCCTGATAAAGAAGTATCGTCAAAATTTGAAACACAAGCAAATGTTATTTACGAAAAGATTAAGAACAATATTTTTGAAAACCAAGAACTCACCCAACTTCGCGATTGGCTCTTGCCAATGCTGATGAATGGGCAGGTGAAGGTGGAGTAGAGGATATAATTGTTAGAATTTTGAAGTTGAAAGAATTTGAGGGCAAATAAATGTCAGAGCTTACTTTTTCTATATGGAAACCATTTATTAAAAGTGAAAAAAGAGGAGAGCGGTGGTTACAGCCTATTTTAAAGACTTTTGATAAGTTGAACTCATGTGATTTAAAACACGAAAAAGGGTTATATCATCTAGAAGTTGATAAAAATAAGCATTATGTATTTTTAGTTATAGAATCTGGAAAGTTAGAGCCTAGAGATACTACTGTTACAGACTATTATACAAATCAAAAACGTGAAAATCCTAAATCAGAAACGGAGCTGGAGTTTTTGAAGCAATTCTTTGTTTTATTCGATTTAGATAATAATTTATTGTATTTTTCGGATGTGAGACACCGTAAATTACTAGAAAAAATTCTTAAAGATACGACAGGGGTTGAGTTTAGTATAAAAGGTTTTTACGAAGATAAAGAGGAATTTTTAAAAATATTGTCTAGTGTTGATGAAATTCAATTTACTTCAAAAAATGATATTTTTTCAACTTTATCACAAAAACGTGAAGCTCTATCTGATTTATTTGATACCGATGGCTTGAATGATTTAACGTTGAATGTAAAGCTATCTGGGATGAAAATAAATAAAATCAAAACATTTATCAAAAAAATTGTAAAAGAATCTGAGAATCATCAACTATCAGGTATCTTAATTCGAGGAAATGACGAAGCTGGATTTGAACATGTGTTTAACCGTGGTACGTTTATCAAGAAGATTTCAGTTAATGTCGAGAAACAACAGGCAACTGGGAAATTTTTAGGATCAGAGGTAAAAGATATTTTGCTTAAAGAAATAGAGAGTTTTACAAATGAGAAAGTTACGAAGAAAAGATAGAATTATTTCTGGTGGTATTTTAGTAGTAAGTCTGTTTGTATCATATTTATTAAGGAATTATGTGCTACTAAATCATAGTGATACGGTGTCTTTTATTTCTGTAATAACGGGGTTCTTACTTTCTGCCATTGCCATATTGTATTCCTCTCCTATGCGATCTATTTTATATGATAAAAAATCAAACATTTATTCATCAAAATGGGAAGAGATAATTGTTAGGTATTTCTATACATTTGTTGTTAGTTTATTATATATGGTGGAGTTATCTTTAGGAGTTAAGTGTATTCCAGATTTTATAAATGTTGGTTTCTTACTAAGTATTGTAATCGTTATAATTGTAGTTACTAAAGGGCTATTTGAATTGCTTTTAGTTGAGATAAATGATTAATTTTCTTCATGTGAGTTTTCGCAGTTATTATATCTTTAATCATGTTACTAAGTTTTATGTGTTTGTATTTAACATTCTAGCCAAATCAACCTTTGGCTGGTTTTTATTTTCTTTGCATGATATGATTAAATTACCAAAAAGGTAATTTAAATCGAACGGAAAGGTATTTATGAAGCTTCTCTATACAAATAAAACTGTTGAGAAACAGTGCACTGAGCTGAGGCGAGCGAAAAAGGATTTTTCGGATAAGGTTGCATTAAGGTTGCATTAAAGTTGCACCAGTTGATTAACCTTTTGGAAGTATCGGATTCTTTGGCTAGTGTGACGGCTTTTCCTAAGTATCATTTTCACCAATTAAAGGGAAAGAGAAATGGACAGTTTGCTTTAGATATAGATGGTCGAAGGAGTTCCTATCGTTTGATTGTAGGATTTCGTGAGGAAGATTTTGAGAAGGTGTTTTCTAGTCCGGTAGAAATCGAAATCTTGAAAATAGAGGAGGTTAGCAATCATTATGAGTAAAAAAGTGGTTGAGTACAAAGACCTGATTGCTTTTCATCCAGGTCAGTATGTTGAGGACTTAATTGAGGACTATAACGTAACTCAGAAAGAATTTGCGGAGCGTTTGGGAGTCTCTGCCAAGACTGTCAGCAAGCTAGTTAATGCTGAGGAGTCTATTAGTAAGGAGACAGCTCATAAGTTAGCCAAGTTAAGTGGTGTTTCTATGCAGACTTGGCTCAACCTTCAAAACATTTATGATGTGAAAGTGGCTGAAATTGTAGAACAAAGAGAGCTTGATCAAGGCCGAGAGAAGGAAATCTGCGAGATGATTGACTTTAAGTATTTTAAACAAAAAGGCTACGTTCCAGAGAAGCGCTATAGTATCGGTGAAAAGATTACAGAGCTTCGGAAGATTCTGGAGGTATCGAGTTTAGAATATCTCGTGACTTTTAACCATTTAGTGAGTTATCGTAATACACGTGATTTTACCGAAAAGAGTATCGTTAATTCCAATATCATGTTAGAGTTAGCATCTAAAAAAGCTCGTAATAAAACGACTACGAAGCTTAATCGCAGAAAGTTAGAGAAAAGTTTACCAACATTGAGAGAATTGACGAGACAAGATCCAAAGGATTTTGCTCAAGAGTTGACCGATATCTTGCTAGAGTGTGGGGTTGTCTTAGTGGGACTTCCTGCTTTAGCAAATGCCAATTTAAATGGTGCAACAAAGAAGTTTGGAAACGGTAGTGTCTTATTGTTATTAACTGATCGTAATAAAGCATCAGATATTTTTTGGTTTTCACTTTTCCATGAAATTGGCCATATTCTGCAGAATGACTTTTCATCTGATGATGGAGGTAGTGACTCTTATCGACGTTCTGAGGAACTAGCAGACCAGTTTGCAAAAGATTTACTAATTTCCCCTCAAGACTATCAAAGATTCATAGATGGGGCTTGCTTTGATAAACAAGCGATTAAGAAATTTGCTGATGAGATTGGCATTCATCCTAGCATTGTTTTAGGTCGCTTGCAGAATGATGAGTATTTGGGTTATGATCAATTTAGAGACTTGAAAGTGAACTATTATTTGGTTTCTTAATGGATTTTATGGTTACTATCTAAAAACTTTTTCCGAATAATAAAAGTAGAGGGGACAACCCTCTATTTTTTACTAAGGAGAAGTAGATGGAAAAAAGACATAAGCATGTCTCGCCGACCTTGGATATCATGGCTAAGAAGATTTTCAGCCTGCCTGAGGTGACGGTGGCATTTATTCGAGATATTTTGGATTTGGATGTTGTGGATGCTCAGATTTTGGAGGGGACACAGCTTCATAAAAAGGACTTTGACGAGGATGAGCTCTTTTCAACCTCGGTGGATGTTCGGGCTAAGTTGAATGATGGAACTGAGGTTATCATTGAGATTCAGGTGCGTAAGCAGCATTATTTTCTCAATCGTTTTCATTATTATTTGTCTAACCAGCTTGTGGAAAATGTACAACAATTACGCCAACAAGGGCAGACGCATAAGATGTATGAGCAGATGGAGCCGGTCTATGGCATAGCTATCTTGGAGAAGACCTTGTTGCCAGATGAAGAGTCCCCGATTAATACTTATTGGATGGCCAATAGTCGGACGGGTAGGCCTTTGAATGCTTACTATAAGGATGGGAAACAGCAGAACCTTCTTCAGATTGCCTTTTTAGAGTTGGATAAGTATAATAAAGATAAGCATATCAGGGATGAAGGGCGGCAGTGGCTAGAGTTCTTTGGAAATCTCCCATTTTCTAAGGCACCTAGTCGAGCGGTCACGCATGCCGATTCATTACTGGATTCATCCAGCTGGACACAGGAGGAAAAGGCGATGATTGATGAACGCATACGTATTCAAGAAAATTATGACATGACCATGGAAACAGCAATTAATGAAGCGCGTGAAGAAGGCATAGAGAAAGGGTTAGAGCAGGGACTAGAGCGAGGTCGTTATGAGGGACAACTAGAAATGATTCGTAAGATGCTCTCAAAAGGTCTATCTCTAGAAGTTGTGTCAGATGTGACTGGTCTATCGCTTGAAGAATTAGATGGATTGTTATCGTAAAAATAGCTAAGTTACTTATTTTTTGAAAAATCAGAGGCAGATTTTTGTCTCGTTTTTATTTTTTGCTGTTTAACATTTGTAATACTAAAACATTCGGAAAATAATACTTTGAAGCGTAAAATTAAAAAAGACTGTCAAACGTTTGACAGAAATCTGAGAAAACAGATTTAAAACATTTTGATCGTTTTGGCTGATAACTCTTGCTAAATAAGCCTTTATGGAAATTTAGAGTTTTTTCTTTCTTACACGTGAAAGAAATCACCTTTTTGTGCGACATTTTTAGACTATAATTTAGACGTGAATGACTGAACTTTCTAATATGACAATTTTGTTAAGGCCTTGTTAAAATGGATAGCCTAGCCTTTTTTTTTACTTTTTCATCCCTTATAATTTACTTTGGTTTGTTTTTAATAAGAAAAACAACAGCATTATTAATAATCTTTAATATGAGGGAATCTTTATTTTCTTTCAAAGGACGGCTTGGTCCTAAGATAGAGAGATTGTGAAAAAAAGTATCAGGAGAATAGACTTGTTTAAAGAAAGAAAAACGAAACCAAAGTACAGCATCCGTAAATATTCCATTGGGGCAGCATCAGCTTTGATTGGCTTTATGGCTCTTGCCAATGGGCAAGCAGCTCAGGCTGATGAGGCACAATCGATTAGTGATTTGACTGATGCTTCAAATCAGGCACAGACACCTCAAACAGCCTCAAGGGCACAAGTGGCGACTTCCGAACCAGCATCAGTTGAGACTGTGCAAGCGTCACAGCCTGCCAACATTGCTCCAGTTCAGCCTCAGGTAACAACTGTTCAAGCAGCTGAACAGACTCCGACCATTGATCAATTGGTTGAGGCAAGCAACCCTCAAACTCAAGAAACTTCAGCAAATGTCTTAACCAATGCGAGTGAGAACCAAGGCCAAGGCAAGGAGTACAGCACTGATGGTTACGGTGCAAAGATGCCTTATACGACTCATGAGGCAGAGAATGCAAGTGTTGAAAATGGTGCTACAATCCAGCAGTCAACGGACATGGAATCTACGGCTGTGGAAGCGACTGACCAAACTTATGTTGAGCTTCCTAAAAAGGATGCGGTAGTTACTTTCAATGTCACTGAGCCAGCCAATGCTTTGAATGTCCGTTATACAATACCTGATGGTGCATCAGGTCAGTTGGATGTGCAGGTCAATGGTTCAAGCGTTGGTAATCTTGATTTATCATCTCACTCAGCATGGCAGTACCTTAAAGGGGACCATGAGTATGATCAAGCCATTGATGGTTCAAGTGCGCGTTTTCGTTTTGATGAGACACGTCTCCTCCTCAAGGATATTCAATTGAAATCTGGTGATAAGATTTCTCTAGTTAAGAAGAAAGATGACAATGTCTCTTACGGTATTGACTTTATTGAGCTTGAACAGGCTCCAGCGCCTGTTGCCCAAGGTGAAAATAGTATCAGTATCGTGGATAAGGGTGCATCTGCCAATGATGACGGTGACGATACAGCTGCCCTACTAGCGGCTGTTGAAGAAGCTAAAGCCAGCGGAAAATCTGTCTATATTCCAGAAGGACGTTTCAATTTTGATAAACAGGTTAATATCGAAGCTGATAATCTAAAAATCTCAGGTGCCGGTGTTTGGCATACACAACTACACTTTACAAGTGACAAACGCTATGGTGGTGGTATTGTCTTCGGTCATAATAGTAATGGCATTGAGTTGAGCAATCTTTATATGGATTCTAACTTGACGTCTCGCTATAACGAAGATGCACAGTACAAGGCTATCTCGGGAACACTTGGTAAGGATTCGAAAATTCACGACATCTGGGTTCAGCATTTCGAAGTCGGTATGTGGATTGGAGACTACGACCAGGCGGGAAATATGAAGTATACGGATGGTCTTGTCGTTGACAATGCTCGTATCCGTAATAACTTGGCTGATGGTATTAACTTTGCTCAAGGGACCAAGAATTCAACAGTTAAAAACTCTAATATCCGTGGGAATGGTGATGATGGTTTAGCTATCTGGTCAAGTATTTCAGATGGGACAAATGCAGCAGCTGAGGAAAATAATAAATTCCTCAACAACACCATTGAATCAGGCTGGCGTGCGGCTG